>PJUF01001791.1_pt1 | contig 9964 bp, 6 predicted proteins | sample 1512191 | NCBI WGS metagenome assembly PJUF01 (sample SAMN08177673, study PRJNA422409) | Feces metagenome, whole genome shotgun sequencing project. | isolation source: Chicken feces (3) enriched on wood chips | host: Gallus gallus | place: USA: Madison | collected 2015-01-15 | reverse complement strand
TGCTGGTTGGGCTGCATGGATGAGGCCGCGTTCGTTGCGATGGCCCGGGCGGTTCGTGCCCGCCCGGGCCGGCTCGGGGAGGACGGCGTTACTGCGCGTTGCGCTCGAGGATTTCAACGGCGTCGGCCTGGGCCGTCGCCTGCGCGTCGGCCGCCGAGAGCTGGCCGAACTGCATGGCCTCGAGGGTCTTTTGCAGCGATTCGGAGAACTCCTGGCCGCCCAGCACCACCGGGAAGGGCTTGGCGTCGCCCAGCGTCGCGGTGTAGCCGCCGAGGAACGGATCGCTGGCGAGGCGCTCGGCATAGGCCGTGCCATCCGAGGTGCGAGAGGGCAGGATGCCCATCGACATCAGGATATCGCCCATGGCCGAGGCCCCGGCGGGGGCGCCATCGGGGGTCGAATCCGGGCCGTTGAGCCAGGCGAGGAAGTCCCAGGCGGCGGCCTGTTCGTCGGCCGAGGCCTTGGCGTTGACCACCGTCATCCACGAATAGGAGATCGAGCGGGCCGTATCGCCCGAGGGACCGACCGGGATCGGTGCGGTGGCGATGTCGGCGAAGGCGTCGCCCATGCCGGCCTTGAGCGCGGATTCCCACCAGTTGGCCATGATGATCATGCCGGTCCTGCCCGACACGAAATTGTCGAGGAAGGGGCCGGTGGTGTTGGCATCGGCAGTCGCCATGGCCGGATCGGACCAGCCCGAGGCGATGAGCTTTTCGTAGAGCTCGAAGGTCTGCGTGGCCTCGGGGCTGTCGAGCACCGGCTTGCCATCGACGACGAGGTCGCCGCCATTGGAGACGAGCAGCGACGAGAAGGGGTGCAGCACGCCCGCGGCCCAGGAGTTGATCATCCCGAAGCCCTGCTGGCCCTTGGCCTTGTCGGTGAGCTTTTCGGCGGCGGCGAGGAACTCATCCCAGGTCTTCGGGGCTTCGGCGATGCCGGCCTCGGCGAACAGGCGCTTGTTGTAGTTGAGGGCGTAGACGTCGATCTCGTTGGGGATGCCGTAGAGCGTGCCGCCCACCGAGGCGGCACCGATCACGCCGGCCGGCCAGTTGGCGGTCGTGTCGGCAGCGGTGGCATCGGGAACCGGGGCGGCGAGGCCGTCCTTCACCAGGTCCGGCAGCCAGGCGTCGTAGATGCCGGCGATGGTGGCGCCGTCCGAACCGCCGCCCGAGGAGCGCAGCGTCGTCAGCAGGTCGCCAAAGGGCACGGCACGGACGGTGATCGTCGTGTCGGGGTGGTTCGCCGTATAGGCCGCGGCCGCGGCTTCCAGCTTGGCCGTCGTTTCCGGCGACCAGTGGGTGAGGAACGATACATCCGCGGCCTGGACCAGGGCGGTACCGCTCAGAAGGATCGCAATCGTGCCCGAGGCACGTGCGAGGGCCCGAAACAGATGCATGTTGAAGTCTCCCTTGCGCGTCCGCCGCACCATGCCGGCGGACGCGGTAAGTTATGACGTTATAACGACTCAAGGCAAGAGGGCATGTCTCGAGGCGTGGCCGGTGCTGCCGCGGGGCGCCATCTCGGCCGCGAGACAGCCTTTCGCTTCATGCCGGCGCAGGCCGGTGCCTTGCGGGACCCTTGGTCGAGTCTGCCGTGACGGCTGTGCTGCGCGACGACCGACAGGGCTCAGTAGACGTCCGCCTGATAGCGGTTCTCGGCTCGAAGGCGCGCGACATAGGCGGCGGCTGCGTCGGCACTCATGGCGCCATGGGCCGCGACCACGTCGCGCAGCGCCGCCTCGACGTCCCGGGCCATGCGCGTGGCATCGCCGCAGACGTAAAAATGCGCGCCGCGCTCCAGCCAGCCGAAGAGCTCGGCCCCGGCCTCGCGGATGCGCTGCTGTACATAGGCCTTCGCGGCGCCGTCGCGCGACCATGCCAGCGACAGCTGCGTCAGCACGCCCCGGTGGCGGAACATCGCCCATTCGTCGGCATAAAAGAAGTCCGCCGCCTCGCGCTGGTGGCCGAAGAACAGCCAGGCAGGCCCGCTGGCGCCCGTCGCCAGCCGCTCGTGCAGGAAGGCGCGGAAGGGCGCGACGCCGGTGCCGGGGCCGACCATGATGATGGGCGTTTCACCGGACGGGGGCAGCGCGAAGCCGTGGGCCTGCTGCACATAGACGGCGATCGGCGCGCCCGTCTCGAGCCGGTCGGCGAGCCAGCCCGAGGCGACGCCGAGTCGCTCGCGGCCGAGCGCCTCGTAACGTACCCGGTCGATGGTAAGGCTCACGCGGCCGGGGTTGGTACGGGGCGACGAGGAGATCGAGTAGAGCCGCGGCTGCAGCGGCTCGAGCACCTCGATCAGCGCTTCGGGGTCGGGATGGATCCCGGCAAATTTCTGCAGCGCTCCGAGCACGTCGAGATGGGCGGCATCGCCGTCCGGATCCTCGCCGCGGGCCAGCGCCTGCGCCGTCTTCCGCCGCGCGCCGCCGGTCAGGTAGGAGATGAACTGGAACAGGGCATCGGGCGCCGGCCCCAGCGCCATGCGTTCGATCAGCACCTGCCGGAAGGGCTCGCCCGCGATGGGGAAGTCGGCCGGTACGCCGATGGCGGCAATGATCGCATCCGCCAGCACCGGATCGTTGCGCGGTAGCACGCCGAGGCTGTCGCCGACCGTATAGGCGATGCCCGAATCGGAAATGTCGAGATCGATATGGCAGGTGTGCTTTTCCGAACCCGGCCCGTTGAGCCGGGTACGGCTGACGAAGCGGGCGGATACGGGCATCTCGCGGCAATAGCCGCGGCGGCCGGCGGTCGCCGGACGCGGCGCGGCGGTCGCCGGACGCGGCGCGGCGGCCGCCTTGGCGGCCACGGCCTCGGGATCGATGACGCCGCCGCCCATCTCCTCGACGAGCGTCTTCAGCATGCGCGCCGTCGCCTTGCCGCCGGGCTGGCAGAGGTTGAGCCGGGGCTCGGCCTGCTCGAAGATGGCGCCCGAATAGTCGGCGCATGTGTAGCCGCACTGGCCGCAATCCTGCTGCGCCATCGCCGCCATCAGCCTGAAGCGTACCGGCCGGCTCGCGGCAAGGCCCATGCGCGCCTCGAGCGGCATGGCAGGGTCCTTCCAGGGCGTCGAATCGTCTTCGGCGGGCGGCGGAGGCACGGGGGACGCCGGCGGCATGTCGCGCAGCAGCGCTTCGCCGAACAGCCGGTTGAGCCAGGCGCGCTGGGCATCGGTGAAGGGGGCGTCCGGCGGCACGATCTGCGGCGCGAAGGCAAGGCTCACGGCGCCGTCTCTCCGGCCAGCGCCTTGAGCGCGGCGATGTCGTGGCGCGCGGTGAAGGCGAGGAAGGTCTCGTCCGGCGCGGCGCGCTGCGCGAGATAGACGGCGAGCAGCCGCTCGATGGCCGCGGGGCAGCGTGCCGCCTCGACATTCGGCCAGAGCTCGCGGCCCAGCCGCGCCTCCGCGCCGGCCCCGCCGCCGACATAGATGGAAAAGCCCTCGCCGGGCTCTGCGTCGTCGCCGCGCGGCACCTTCACCGCCAGCATGCCGATATCGCCGACATAATGCTGCGCGCAGGAATGGTGGCAGCCGGTGAGGTGGATGTTGAGCGGCGTGTCGAGTGCGAGCCGGTTCTCGACATGGGCGGCGATGGCCTCTGCCATGCCCTTGGTGTCAGCGGCCGCGAACTTGCAGCCCGTGTTGCCGGTGCATGACACCAGTCCGGCGCGCAGCGGCGTCGCGCGCGTCGCGAGGCCCAGCGCCTCGATTTCGGCCACGGCCCGGGGCACATCTTCATCGGCGATGCCGGAGAGAACGGGGTTCTGCCAGACGGTGAGGCGGATGTCGCCATCGCCCTGCGCACGGGCGATGCAGGCCAGCCCGTCCATCTGGGCGCTGGTCATCCGCCCGCTCGGCAGCACGACGCCGAGCCAGTTGCGGCCGGCCTGCTTCTGGGGATGGACACCGATATGGGCGAGCCGGTCGGGGCGCGGGCGCGGCCTGATGCAATCCTCGGCAATACGAACGAGCGGGCGCCCGATGCGGGCTTCGATCTCGGCGATGAACCTGTCGAAGCCCCAGGCATCGAGCAGATATTTGAGCCGCGCCTTCCTCCTGTCGGTCCTGTCGCCATTGTCGATGAAGATGCGCACGATGGCGTCGGCGATCTCGGTCGCCTCGTCGGGCCGCAGATAGATGCCGGTCGGGCGCGCGAAGTCGCGATGGCCGGTGATGCCGCCGAGCAGCAGGCGGAACCACACGCCCGGCGCAACGCCTGCCCCGTCCACCACCTCGACGGCGGAGAAACCTATGTCGTTGGTGTCCTCCAGCGTTGCGATGCTGCCGCCGCCGTCGAAGGCCACGTTGAACTTGCGCGGCAGCCCGTAGAGCGTGCGCGTGTTGAGCACATGGAAATGCCAGGCGCGCGCATAGGCTCGGGTGTCGAGCAGCTCCTGCGGGTCGATGCCGGCGGTGGGCGTGCCGGTGACGTTGCGGATGTTGTCGGCGCCCGAGCCGCGGGTCGCGAGGCCGAGGTCCTGGATGGCCTCGAGCAGGGCCGGCGCGCGTTCGGCGGCGATCTCGCGGATCTGCAGGTTGGCGCGCGTCGTCACATGCGCATAGCCGCCGCCATGGGTGGCGGCGAGCAGGCCGAGGCCCGCAAGCTGCCAGTGATTGAGGATGCCGTTGGGCAGGCGCAGCCGGCACATGAAGGAGTCCTGGTTCGGCGCCACATAGAACAGTCCGTGCCAGCGCCAGCGGTAATTGTCGGGCGGCTTCGGATAGGCGCCGGCTTCGGCCTCAGCCCGCAGCCGGCCCCAGGCATCGAGCGGATGCTCCTCGCGCTTGAACCGCTCCTGGTCGGTGAGCTTGCCGCCCTCCGCCTCGGTGCGCGCCATGGCGAGAAGCTGCGGCGCGTCGGGGCCCGTCGGCACCTCGGCGGGGCTTGCCGCGCTCACCGAGCGGGCGGCGCTCATGCCGGCGACGAGGCCCTCGAGGTAGCGGCGCTGTTCCGGCGTGAAGCCGTCGTCGGCGTCGATCATTCGGCGGGCACCGGTGCCGTCTCGATCGCCCCCGTCGGGGCAACCCGGCCGCTCGCCAGGTGATAGGCGCCGGCCACGAAGACGACACCGGCGATAATGTTGCCGACGGAGACGAAGGCGAGATTGTAGAACATACCTCCAATCGTCACCGTGTCGGGATGGGCGCCCAGCAGCGCGATAGCGAATACGGTCATGTTGGCCACCGAATGCTCGAAGCCCGAGGCGATGAAGGCGAACAGGCACCAGAACATGACGATCAGCTTGGCGACGTCGCTGGCGGTTCGCGCCGCCATCCAGATGGCGAGGCAGACGAGCCAGTTGCACAGGATGCCCTTGGCGACGAGAGCGACGGGCGTGGCGTGCATCTTGGCATCGGCGGTGGCGTAGATGAGGTCGGCGCCGTCCTTCAGGATCGTGCCGCCGCCGCCAAGCCAGAAGAGCGTCGCCAACGCCACGGCACCGGCGAGGTTGCCGGTCCAGGTCAGGGCCCAGGAGCGCCCGAGCCCGCCAAGGCTGGTGCGGCCGCGCAGCACGCCCAGCGTCATCATCATCGTGTGGCCGGTGAACAACTCCGCGCCGGCGAAGACGACGAGGGTCAGGGCCAGCGCGAAGGTCAGGCCCATGGCGAGCGGACGGACGCCCGGCTCGAGCCCCTGGCCGATGGAAAAGATGGCGATGATGGCGAGCCCGATATAGGCGCCGGCCAGCATGGCGGCGACGAAGAAGCCGAGCGGATTGGCGGCGATGGCGGCCGTCTTGCGGCGGGCGGTCTCGGCGAATGTATCGATCGTCTCTGCGTACATTGTCGTCCCCTGTTGGGTGCTTCGGCGTCGTGAGAGGAGCGCCGCCACAGGGGTTGCAGAAAGCGTGCCAGTCCAAAGGGCGTGGCGAATCAGGCACTTGATCCGCCGACTGCGTTTTAGCGCCGTGTCGCATCGCCTATTTGGTAGGCATACAACGTTGTCTGCCTATCATGTAAGCAAAATGGTTACGGAGGCGCACGGAGCCGCCACGACTCCGTCTTTCTCCCGCCCGCATCCGCGTGATAGCGTCGCCCGCTCGACCATTGCGGTCATGGGGGAATGCAATGAAAATCAGTGTCACCGGGCTGGCCGTGCTCGCCCTGATCGTCGGCATGGGCGCGCCCGGCGCCCTGGCGCAGCAGCGCCCCTACGCAACGGGCGCGACGCCGACGCCGCCCGACGTGCTGCAGTCGATCCCGGAAGCGCCCGTCTATCGCGATTTCCTGCCGCAGGCGGTGGATCTCAGCGCCTATTTCCCGGCCGTGGGCGACCAGATGAACCAGGGTTCGTGCGTGGGCTGGGCCACGGCCTATGCGGCGCGCGCCTATTACGCCTATCAGGTGGAGCATCGGGACACCGCCGACATGTCCAATATCCCGAGCCCGGCCTGGTTGTTCAACATCATCAAGATCGGCCGCGACTGCAATCAGGGTGCCTATATCCCCGACGCCATGGAGGTGCTGCGCCAGGGTGCCCGTTCGCTCGCCGACTATCCCTATGACGACACCAAGTGCCCGACGCCGCTGCCCCCGGCGCGGCTCGGCGCCAAGGATTTCCGCATCGACAGCTACGAGCTCGTCTGGGACATCCGCAATCCCGATTTCGACAAGGTCAAGGGCGCGCTCGCCAAGGGCCATCCGGTGGTGATCATCGCCGACCTCGATGCGAGCTTCTTCGATCTCAATGCGCGCCAGTCGATCTGGCGGGCCAATGCCAGCGCCAAGAGCGAGGGCGGCCACGCCATCACGCTGGTGGGCTACGACGACGCCGTCGGGGCGTTCAAGTTCATCAATTCGTGGTCGCCGCAATGGGGCGATGCCGGCTATGGCCGTATCGCCTACGACACCTTCGCGGCGCGCGTCTACGAAGGCTACATCATGCACATGCCGGGCGATCCTGAGATCACCCTGGCCGAGGCCGACTTCGTTCCCGACGTCGTCGATACGCGGCCGCCGGCGCCGCCGCCGTTCAAGCCGCCGCTGATCGTCACGCCGTCGGGCGACGAGGCGATGCGCGACTTCGCCGCGCTCGACACGGCTGTCGATCTGGGTGACCTCGCCTGCGGCAAGGTCGATATCGGCACCGACGCCGAGGGCAATTCCATCGCCACCGGCTTCGTCGGCAGCGAACACGACATGGCGCGGGTGCAGAACGCGCTGATGGGCAAGGTCGACTTCGTCGACGTGACCCTGGCGCCCTGGCCCGCCTGCGAGGTGCAACTCACCCTTGCCGGCGCGCTGGCCGAAACCGACGTGCCGCAGGTCGCCGTCTCGCCCGATGCGCCGAGGCTCGGCGACGCGCTCAATGTCGGCATCGAGACGCCCGGCTTCGCGAGCTATCTCTACGCCGCCTATTTCGGCGCCGACGGCCAGGTGGCGACGCTGACCCAGCCCAGCTCCGCCGATCTGAGACCCAAGGCGGCCCATACCATCGTGCGCTTCGGCGATCCCGAATCGGGCCAGCCCGCGCTCACCATCGCGCCGCCGGTGGGCGAGGAGATGCTGCTGGTGGTCGCCTCGGAGCGGCCGCTGTTCGCCAGTGCGCGTGCCGACCTCGAGACCGACAGGCAGTTCCTTTCGGCACTGCGCGAAGGCGTGCTGTCGGGTGACGCTGGCCGGGTCACCGCGACGCTGGTGCCGGTGACGACCGCCGAGTAAAGCGTATCGGGATGCGGGTCGGGGGTCGCTGATCCGCATTCCACCTGCCCGGGCCGCGCCCTGAGCGTGTCGGCACTGGGGCAGGGCCCATCATTTTGCCGTGATTGTCGCGTCGGTGCACCCCTTGCGGGCGGGGCAGCGATGCGCATCCTTGCGCCGCACGGGACATGTCCGTCACCTCTTTTCCGGCCGGAGGCGCTCTATGCCGCACGACACCCCCCTGATCTCGACGATCGTCGCGGGTCTCGTTCTGGCGTTCGTTTTCGGCGCCATCGCCAACCGGCTGCGCATGCCGCCGCTGGTGGGGTACCTGCTGGCGGGCGTCGCCGTCGGGCCGTTCACGCCCGGCTTCGTCGCCGATGCCGAACTGGCAACCGAATTGAGCGAGATCGGCGTCATCCTGCTGATGTTCGGCGTGGGGTTGCACTTCTCGCTGAGGGACCTGCTGAGCGTGCGCGCCGTCGCCGTGCCGGGCGCGGCGGTGCAGATCGCCGGCGCGACGGCGATGGGGCTCGCGCTCGCCACGCTCATGGGCTGGTCGCTCGGGGCGGGGCTGATCTTCGGGCTGGCGCTCTCCGTCGCCTCGACGGTGGTGCTGCTCAAGGCACTGCAGGACCGCCACATCGTCGAGAGCGAGCGCGGACGCATCGCGGTGGGCTGGCTGATCGTCGAAGACATCGCCATGATCCTCGCGCTGGTGCTCATTCCGGCGCTGGCGGGGGTGTTCGGCACTCCGGCGGTCGATCTGCGCGATCCGTTCGTCGGGGTGTTCCAGCGCTTCACGGGCATCGCGCCCAATATCTGGGGCATCGTCGCCATAACCGTGGTGAAGTTCGCCGCCTTTGTCGGCTTCATGCTGGTCGTCGGCCGGCGCGTCATTCCGTGGGGGCTGCATCTGACGGCCCATACCGGCAGCCGCGAGCTGTTCCGGCTCGCCGTGCTCGCCGTGGCGCTCGGGGTGGCGGCGGGCTCGGCCTATCTGTTCGGCGTCAGCCTTGCGCTCGGGGCGTTCTTTGCCGGCATGATCCTGTCGGAGAGCGAACTGTCGAACCGTGCCGCGCAGGAGACGCTGCCGCTGCGCGATGCCTTCGCCGTGCTGTTCTTCGTCGCCGTCGGCATGCTGTTCGACCCGCGCATCCTCATCGACAGCCCGCTGCCGGTCATCGGCACGGTGTTCATCATCCTCATCGGCAAGTCGGTGCTCGCCTTCCTCATCTGCGTGCTGTTCCGCCAGCCCGTCGGCACGGCGCTGACGATCTCGGCGAGCCTGGCGCAGATCGGCGAGTTCTCCTTCATCCTCGCGGCGCTCGGCGTGGGGCTCGGCATGCTGCCGCCCGAGGGGCGCGATCTCATCCTTGCCGGTGCGCTGATCTCGATCGTCCTCAACCCGGCGATCTTCCAGCTCGCCGAAATGCTGCGCCCGCGGCTCGAGGCGCGGGTCGCCGCGCGCTATCCCGGCGTCGTGCTGCCCAACCGGGTCGAACCGGCCCTCGCAGCGACGCCCGCCGTGCCGGCCGCATCGCCCGTGTCGCAAACCCGGCATGAGCGGATACCCTCGGCCAAGACGGGCCATACGGTGCTGGTCGGCTATGGCCGTGTCGGCCGCGTCGTCGCCGAAGGGTTGCAACGGCACGACACGCCCTTCGTGCTGATCGAGGCGGCCGAGGCGCGCGTCGCGGCGGCCGAGGCGGCGGGTATCGACGTCATGGCCGGCAATGCCGCGACGCCGGACAGCCTCGCGCTCGCCAATGTCGCGGCGGCGGGCACGCTCATCGTTGCCGTCGCCAACGCCTTCGAGGCCGGGCAGGCGGTCGAGCAGTCGCGCAAGCTCAATCCGGGGCTGCTGATCGTGGCGCAGGCCCAGTCGGACGAGGAGCAGGCCTATCTGCGCGACCTCGGCGCCAACGAGGTCATCACGGGCGCGCGCGAGATCGGCCTCGGCATGCTGGGCTGGAGCGATGGCGAGGCTGCGCCGGCCCCCGAGCCCGACCGCAGCGAGGCCGATCTGGAGGCCGTCGCCGCGGCGCTGCAGCAGGCCGAGCCGCCGCCGGCGCCCGAGCCGGCGCTTCCCGTCGAGGCGCTCGAAGCGGCCGTCGAGGCGGCGCAACCGGCGCATGAGATCTCGGGGCCCGCCGAGCCGCCGCTTCTCGTTCCGGCACCGGGCGAGATGCCGGTCGAGCCGCAGGCGCCGGAGGCCGATGCCGAGGCGGAGCCGGCGCGGCCCCGCGCCGCCGGCCCTGCCACGGCGCCCGGCGCGCCCTACCGGCCCGAGACGGAATCGGCAGGCGAGTAGTGCCTGCGTCGC
>PJUF01001786.1_pt1 | contig 9975 bp, 6 predicted proteins | sample 1512191 | NCBI WGS metagenome assembly PJUF01 (sample SAMN08177673, study PRJNA422409) | Feces metagenome, whole genome shotgun sequencing project. | isolation source: Chicken feces (3) enriched on wood chips | host: Gallus gallus | place: USA: Madison | collected 2015-01-15 | reverse complement strand
TGATGGTCTTGTCAATGGCGAAACATCAGTAGCAGGAGCTAATGCTTCAACGTCTGCAACCATAACTTCTAACACAGGGATTTATGACATCGCTGTGAGTGCAACATCCGCGAATTATGAAATCACTCCTGTAACCGGAACTCTAACAATAGGCAAAGCACCGCTGACCATCACGGCAGATAATCAATCACGTAAATATGGCGAAGCAAATCCTGCATTTACTTTAACTTATGATGGTCTTGTCAATGGCGAAACATCAGTAGCAGGAGCTAATGCTTCAACGTCTGCAACCATAACTTCTAATACAGGAATTTATGACATCGCTGTGAGTGCAACATCCGCGAATTATGAGATTACCCCGGTAACCGGAACTCTAACAGTAGGCAAAGCACCGCTGACCATTACGGCAGATAACCAATCACGCAAATATGGCGAAGCGAATCCTGCATTGACATTATCTTACAATGGTCTTGTCAATGGCGAAACATCAGTAGCAGGAGCTAATGCTTCAACGTCTGCAACCATAACTTCTAATACAGGAGTTTATGACATCGCTGTGAATGCAACATCCGTGAATTATGAAATCACTCCTGTAACCGGAACTTTAACAATAGGCAAAGCACCGCTGACAATAACAAGTATTAGCAGAAGTAAAATATATGGCGAAATATTAACCGCATTAGATTTTGAAGGTTCCATTACTGGAATTTTAAATAATGATGTAATCACAGCAGTTAGAAATAGTGCCGGTACTAAAGCAACGGCTCAGGTAGATATTTATCCAATTGAAGTGAACCTGGTTGATTTTGCAAATAAACTTCCTAATTACGAGGTAAGCTACCAAAATGCTCAACTTACTGTCAATAAAAAATCGCTTCTTGTTAAGGTAGATAACAAAAGTAAATTCTATGGAGATGAGAACCCTGTGCTGACCGTAAGCTATATTGGTCTGGTTAACGGAGAGACCTCATTACCATTGCAACCCATCCTTTCTACAACTGCTTCGCGTAGCTCTGCTGTAGGGAGCTATACTGTCTCTGCACAAGCTGTTTCTAATAATTATGAGATTAGCTACGAGGCAGGAACACTTAGCATAGAACCTAAGGCGATTACCGTAGTTGCTAATAATCAGCAAAAGGTATATGGCGATAATGATCCGAACTTAACCTACACTTTTAGTCCGGGTCTGGAAGCTGGCGCTGCATTTTCAGGAGCTTTGACAAGAGAACCTGGAGAAAATGTAAACGAGTATAGCATTAATATCGGGAATTTAGATTTAGGGCCTAATTACAAAATCAATTATAATAGCGGTAAGTTAAGCGTCTCTAAGGCCTTACTGTATGCAAGAGCTAATAATAGCGAACGTTGTTATGGTTTAAATAATCCAAATTTCGGTATAAGCTACAACGGGTTTAAGTTTAACGATTCTGAAGCTAATTTAACAGCTAAACCTAGAGTAATTACAAATGCAACTGCCAGTTCAGAAGCCGGAACCTATATTCTTCTGATTAGCGGTGGCGTATCTGTTAACTATAATTTCATATACGAAGAAGGGCTGCTAAAAGTAAATGCTTTACCAGTATTAGCAATTGCCGGCGATAAAGGGACGTCTATCAGTAAAGGGGAAACTGTAAACTTAGCTGCAAGTGGAGGCGTGTCTTACCAATGGAATAATACAGATGGAATCTTAGGGACGCTGTCAGAAAGTACATTGGTTGTTCGTCCAATGCACACCACCACTTATACTGTTATTGCAACAAATGAGTTTGGTTGCCAGGTTACAGCCTCTATCACGATAACGGTGAAAGAAGATTTTGTGGCCATCCAGGCCGAGAATTTTATTACACCAAATGGAGATGGTGTAAATGATAATTGGGTAGTAGAAAATATAGATGCTTATCCAAATCATACTTTAACCATAGTAGATAGATCTGGAAAAGTATTGTACCAAACCAAAAATTATAATAACGAATGGAACGGCCAGCTAAATGGTTTGCCATTAGCGCCGGGAACCTACTACTACATCTTCGATTTCGACGGTCTAAAATCTAAAAAAGGATTTATCACCATTGTAAAATAGCATATCATGAAACCAATATTGAAATATATATTCTCAGCTGGAGCGGCACTATGTGTGTCGTTCCAATTAATGGCTCAGCTTAACCCCATGAAAAGCCAGTATTTTCAAAATACATATTTGTCAAATGCAGCTATGGCAGGTTATACGGGCAAGCCAGAAATGTTTGTCAATTATTCAAATCAATGGAATAAAATAGAGGGAGCACCGGTTTTAATGGCCTTGTCTGCAAGTGCGCCTATTAACAACAAAGCTTCAATAGGCTTTAATCTGATGAACGATAAGGCAGGCTTGATAAGGAAAACGCAAGCAGTAGGTTCTTTTGCTTATAAGATTCCTTTTAGCGAGGAACATTCAATTCGCTTAGGAATATCCTTTAGCTGGTCTCAAGATCGGTTAGATTATGTGTTGGCAAGTAGAACAGGCTTAAACGATATAGAACTGGCAAGATATAATGACAGAGAAAACTATCTGGATGGTAATTTTGGAATTACCTATAAATTTAAACGCATAGAAGGACAATTCAGCTATTTGAGTTTGAATGAAAGGCGTTACGGGCAAATTGCTACTACAGATTATTCTACTTTTTACAGTGCCTTAAGTTACCAGGTAGACTTTGATGAAAGCTTTGGGGTTAAGCCACTGCTGGCCTATCGTGGTGTTAAAAATTATGAGAACCAGTGGGATGCTGCCGCAGAATGGCGAGCAGATATGTTAAGATTTTATACCATGTATCACAGCAATAAAAGTTTTACGGGCGGTATGGGATATACCCACGATTTAAATCTGAATGTTACGCTGATGTATAATTCAGAACCTAATACTTTGAGAGGTTTTAGCGGTGGAGTATTTGATGTAATCGTTGGTTACCGATTTTAATTTGACTGGAACTGTCTTCAAAACCATGAATTGTCATATTGAGGTCTAATATGGATGACTTAAAGATCCGGCAGCTATGTCAAACCCAAGCAGAACCAGCAGTTCAACTTAAATTAGCCTCAGAACAATTTGGGAAGCAAAGGCTTAGCTATAGCAGTACCTTTCAAAGAATTGGGCGTAGCGGTGGCTTTTTTTAGATAATTTTCAGAAGAACCCTGATAAAGATGCTATTAGAAAGACAGGTTCATGATAAAACTTCGCTTTGTTCTTTAAAATACTGTTTAGGCATTAGGCCAGTTTCTTTTTTAAAAGCGTTGTAAAAGGTAGAAAGGCTCTTAAAACCAGAATCATTCGCCATAGATTCAATAGTCATAAGGTTTTTCTTAGACGGATAAGATTCAATAAAATAAGTTATCCTGTATTGGTTGGTCCAATCTCTAAAATTTTTGCCTATTGTATTATTAATAGTTTGAGAGCATTGATGTACCGGCATCCCAATTAAATTGGCTAAATCTAATATCTGAAAGTTTGCATCCAAAAAAGGTTTATGAACCATCATAGCATCCTCCAATAGTGCTTTAATACGTTTATCTTGCTCACTTAGCTCATCGGTAGTTAAAGAATTATGCTCTGTCTTTTTTTCTTTTTTTGTAGCCATTCTTTTCTGCTGGCTTTCTAAATTAACATTAACCAGAAGAAAGCCGTACAATAAATTAGGTCTGTGCATAATATAAAGTATTATAAACGTTAGCACTATACAGTGTATGGCCAGAAACCAGGGGAATTTGCTGAAGTTGTAATTAATAAATAAAGCTGATAAACTGATAAGCTGGAATACGGTTGCAGCCGATAATGCCGCAAGAATCCAGGTTTTGTTGGTAGACCACTTTTTCTCTTTAAAAAGTTGAGACTTAAGCAGAACTACCCATGCCATCGTAAAGTATGCTACCATTAAAGCAATTCTGAACGAAGACATAAATATGGGAGAGAAAAGCCCTGTCTTCTCAGTAATAAAAATATTTTTACTGTTATCAATTTGTTGGGCAACGTTTTGCCAGTTAATGGTGTAGTAAAAGTCTGAAGGTATAAAATGAACGACGGCAATTGCAAGGGGAATGAGATGAAGCCATTCTTCTTTTTTTAAATTGTATCGGTAATTTGAGAAAAGCTTTACATATAGAAATGCACAGGCAGGTGCCAAATAATATAAGGGGACGCAGATTTTATAAAGCGTTATAAAAAGTTGGTGTTGTTCATGCCTTAAGGCTAGCAGAATAGCAATTTGCCCTACTCTGGTTAAAATAATTAGCGCTAAAAAACGCATTAGATTTTTATTAGAGCCAGAGGTAAAAAGTAAGTGAACGGTAAAAATTAGAAAGAGAAGAGCAAAAGTAACGAGTATATAATTTACCATATAAAGCGTGAAAATCGTAGAAAGATAAGTTTTTTTGGGAATTATATAAAAATTAGAAAGCTTCGCTAAGACTTACATAAAAACCAGAAATTCTTTTTTCACCTGTTGGTTTTTCTCCAATTCCGTAATCAAACCTAACTGCTAGGCTTTTATCCAAATCAAAAAAGAAACGGCCACCTATTCCATAATTTGGTTTTAGGTGAGAAAAAATGTTACTAAACTTATCATCTACATTCCCAAAGCCGCCAAAAGCAACAATGCCAAACCTATCCATAAATCTATATCTTATTTCAGATTGCAGGGCAATATAGTTGTTTGCTCTATAGCGTCCCTGATAATAGCCTCGCATCACCTCATCATTTCCCATTTGCCTCTTGGCATAGAAAGGTATCGGGCTTTTGCTGTCTAACCCTTCTACGTGTAGTTTAGTGCCAAACACTACTTTCTTATGAAGAGGGGTGAAGTTCCTGATATCAGCAGCATAAAAACTTCCCGAGAAATTATCGCCACCAAAAAAGTCGGGTGCATAACCGTAACGCAAACGGGCATAAAAACCTTTAGTGGTATAGGTGTTAGAATTTCGGGTGTCGTAAAGCTGCGATATTTTAAATATCAGAAATTTCCCACCGTCTTTATCAAAGAAATTTCCCGTATCATATATTCCGCCCGCTTCCTTATCACTAAATGAATGAGATTCAAACTCGGCACCTAAACCTGCATAATAATTTTCGGCAAGAAACCTTTCAGACTCGGCGTTCAGTCTGGTTTTTACCTGTTTTATGCGGTCTTCATTTGCCAGCAACGTATTATTGCCCACCCCGTAAAAATTAAAAGGTAAATTATAGCGTTGTACACTGTATAAATGGTGCCATTTGTTTTTTTTAGACCATATATCCGTTTTTACTGCAATTTGAGACTGCCCCTTAGTGCTGGTGTATGCCAAAGCATAAAATTGAGAAGGCCGTATAATTGGATCTTTTTTATCAATATAAAAGGAATACAGTCCAACAGCACCAAAAACAAATCCAGCCTCCTGGTTATAGCTTAAAGCAGGCAAAGGCATAAAGCTATTTCTCCTTCCCGTATCTGCCGGAAAAACTTTATCAATCAATTTAAGCTGTGCAGCGGCATCCTGAATGCCGAAGATAAATACAATAAAGTATAGGCCTTTTTTAAAGTTACGTAAACACTGCTGTAAGCTCATTTCGAAGAGTAAAGATTTCTTACAAAAATAGAATTTTTAGCCAATAGGTTTAACAGGCACTTATAAGGCTGTCTGTTTTGTTTTCTGAATGCATTTTTATCGCCTTTTTTAAAGAGATGAATCGGTGTTGATGGCTTTGATTTATAGGTTCTTACGGTCAGTTATTTTTTTAAAAAAATACCTATTTTAAGGTATACTTTATGGTATGTGTATTGCTATATATATAAAATATTTAGACCAGATATGTTTTCTTCTGTAGAAACATCAAATCTTTGTTCCACAATTTAAACTAAAACAACATGAAAAAAAACTTACTTCTTATGTTGCTGCTATTAAGCAGTACTTATGCTTTTAGTCAATGGACTTCAAATACCAGTGTAAATACACCCGTTGCGGTAAGGGAAGGGATGCAAACAACCCCAACTTCTATAAGTGATGGTGCCGGGGGTGTCATTATTTTTTATAATGATTATTATTACGATGAAGTGAGCCAAACTTATAATTATTCGATATATGCACAGCGCCTTTCTGCCAGTGGGGTAGCGCAGTGGGGGGCTAACGGAATTTTGCTTAACACTACAACAGATTATATTGATAAACAGGTTGTAAGTGATGGCAATGGGGGAGCTGTGTTGATATGGTCTGAGACAACAGTGCTTAATGATGAGTATTCAAGCAAGCTTTATGCCCAACGCATCGGTCCCGGCGGAGCTAAGCTATGGGGAAATGCCGGAATAGAAATTACAGCAACTCCTTCAAGATATTATCCTTCTTACCTTATGTATGACGGTACTGGCGTTGTTTTTACCTATGAAAACTCTTTGTCCGACGAAACTAAACTTTACGCTCAAAGGATAAGTTTAAATGGGACATTAGAGTGGGGAAATGCAGGTGTACTTATTCCCGAAACTGTAGGCGAGCATTATGGAGGGGCTATTTTCAAAGAAGCAACAGGCTATAAAATTGCCTGGAACGAAGAATATTATCCAAATGGGCCAAGTGGGGAGGAACAGGAAAGAATATATTGGCAGAAATTAAATGCCAATGGAACAAAAAACGGAGTAAACGTATTGCTTTATGATCTTATTCCTTCAGGAGGCTTTGATTTTTATGTAGAAGATGCGGTTGCTGATGGTAATGGTGGTTTGTACATGGCCATTGTTGCTGATAATAATGATAACGAGGCGAAATTATATCTTCAACATATATCGAATGATGGTACCAAATCTTTTAATGCCACTAATTGGGGTATTGTGGTAGATGCTTCTATTGGTTGGCAGTATATACAACCTACCTATTCTTATGTGCAGTATGGTGTTGCTATAGAAAGTGATGGCAATGGCGGAGTAATAGTAGGTTGGACAGATGTACGCTCCGGCTCTAATAAAGGTTTGTACGCACAGCGCTTTAATGCTTCTGGAGTAAAGTTATGGAACGCTGCTGATGTAACCGTTGTTCCTGGTTTTGCTTCTCAAGATTTTTATCACGGCCATATTAAACGAAATCAAGACGGAGATTTTATGTTTATGGTACCCAAAACTGTAGCAGAAAATACAATGTTATTTGTACAGAAAATAACGCCTAACGGCAATGTGCTCTATACCTCTTCTGGTGTGCTGGCTGCTGGTAGCAACAGCACCTCAAAATATGGCGAAATGGTGTTAACAAACGGCAGAACAGTGTTAGTTTGGGAAGAATACCGTAGCAATGACAACGGTAATGATATTTTTGCACAGAGCATACTCCCGGATGGTACTTTGCCGGTACAGCTCACGGCTTTTCAGGCAATGCCTAAAACCTATGGAGTTTTGCTGTCCTGGGAAACACAGTCAGAAACCAATAGCTCTCATTTTATAGTAGAAAAAAGCCTGGATGGAAAAATATTTAAAGAGCTGGCAATGATAACAGGTAATCATACAGCGGGAAGCCCATCTCGCTATCAGTTTACAGATAATGATTTTAGTACGTCTGCATACTATCGTTTAACACAGGTAGATAATGATGGCGTCCAAAGACAATATAACGAACTGATAAGATACGTAGCGTTTGCTGGCACCGCTAATCTTGCAGTTTATCCAAACCCTGCGAGAGATAATTTAACCATCAGTGGGGTTTTAGCGCATAGCGATGTGAAGATTACAGATAGCTTTGGAAGATCGGTGCTGGCTGTAAAGGCGGGAGGAACCAATGAACTTCAAATAAATGTTTCTAGTTTGCCTGCCGGTGTATATTATTTTGCTAACGGTAAGCATAGCGGTAAATTTTTAAAAACTAAATAGATTTTTCTCTTAAAACCCACTGTATAATGTTAAATTATGCAGTGGGTTTTTTATTGTATATGGTCTAAGAATGAATTTTTTCTAAAAATCATCCCTGAAAAGAGAATTCTAAACCTATTTTCTTCACCAGTAGCACATTTGTTCCAACAAATTCTAATATTGTCCAAAAATCAATAACTTAGATAACAACTAACACTAAACTAAACCATTTTATGGGCAAAAAGCATGTTTTATTAGATGTATGGAACGATTTTCCTGAAATCAGAGCTACGGGATGTAAACCTGCTAAAACGCCTTCGGTAGAGCGTTTTATCGCAGAAATGTTCTCGGTGGGCGAATTTTATTACTATACCGTAAACCTTACTGATAGTTCCATTCTCAACTGCCATGAAAACGCATTGAAAATGCATGGTCTGGCACAGTGTCCACAACACCTTTCAGATGTTATAGATTTAGTCCATCCGGAAGATATACCTTTCGTAATGGAAGCAGAAAGAATGTCTATAGCCAAAGTAAAAGAAATAGGTTTTGAGCATTATCTGGATATCAAAACAAGCTATTGTTTTCGCATGAAAATCGCAGATGGCAGCTATCAGCTTTTTCATCACCAGTCTTTGCATATCGCTAAAGATACAGCGGGGCGGGTAACGCAAAGCGTTAATATACATACCAATATTCAGCATTTAACACCTGTAAATAGTTATATTGTTCTGGTTTCGGGAATCAATGGAAGAAATGATTTCCACCAAATGCAATATCAGGAAAAAAACAGCGGCGCTATTATTCCGGTTAACCTAACTAAAAGAGAAAAAGAAATATTGCATCTGTTGGGGCAGGGTTATACCAGTGCAGAGATATCAGAACGTCTTGTCCTATCACCACATACGGTACTTACGCATCGTAAAAATATTCTCAAAAAATCTAAAGCCAGAAATAGTTCAGAGCTAATTAGGATATGCATTGAATGGAATTACATCTAACAAGATACATACTGTCTGTCACAGTTTTGGCGCAAGCGTCTCGCTTGTGCCCTTCCACTATTAACCATTCAGCTAGTTTAATCAACCCATTATTATCCGAATAACACTTGCACTGCTGTAAATCCAATGGGCAGCCTAAGCTGCCAAAGCTGTTCGAAATATTCCGAAGGGTTATCTCGAACTTATAAATAAAGCGGATTTTGAAATCCGCAACATCCAAAGTTCGTTAGAAGTAAAACTCTTCATATCCCTAACAATGTCCTCTAAGGCATCTTTATGACTGCTGATGATCATATGTACATGGCTCGGCATAATACACCATGCATAGACTTCTAATCCTTTGTTTGCCTGGCAATAACGCCAGCTCTCAAGCAACACTTCCCTGTACTCGTTTCTTACGAAAACATCTATCCAATTGACTGTTGCAAAGCTGACGAAATACATCTTATCCCTTTCCCAGAATTTGTACTTTCTACTCATTGTTCTAAGATAGGCTTTTGTTGTTTAAATAGTTAGGGAGGCACAAGCGAGACGCTTGCGCCAGTTTGGGGCCATTCGCGTAAAAACACTACTTATACGGTCCTTCATATTCATACATTTTGAAATAAAACACACAACTGTCTTTTTTTATAATTATAATGTCGCTATTTGCATTTTTCGATAACGTATATGGCAAATCCAGTTCAAATATTCTAAAATTAGTATTATGTGATAGAGTTTTTAATGTTTTATAACTTATATTATACTGCTTTAAAATGTCAGGGTTACAAATTGCTTTGATTAATATTTCACTGCCTACAAAACGATTTGGTTCATAGAACACACTTCCCCTCAAAGAACCAAATCCCTCTGAACCTTTAAGATATATTGGAGGTATAGAATCCTCATATTTTACAATTTTGTATGCTTTCATCTCATTGAAAATATAAAATAAAAACACAAAAGAAACACTACCAAGTAAAAAAAGGATTAAAATAAAATGTTTCAATTTGACTTTATTGAAATTCATCATATGGCTATTTAAAGAAGTTATTCAACCGTTTAAAAGAAACAAAGCTGTTCGAGATATTCCGAAGGGTTATCTCGAACTTATAAATAAAGCGGATTTTGAAATCCGCAACATCCAAAGTTCGTTAGAAGTA
>PJUF01001784.1_pt1 | contig 9982 bp, 7 predicted proteins | sample 1512191 | NCBI WGS metagenome assembly PJUF01 (sample SAMN08177673, study PRJNA422409) | Feces metagenome, whole genome shotgun sequencing project. | isolation source: Chicken feces (3) enriched on wood chips | host: Gallus gallus | place: USA: Madison | collected 2015-01-15 | reverse complement strand
CGTGGACGAGGTGATCGCCGTTCTGCCGCTTCGGGCGCAGGCTGAAGCACCGCGCTTGGCGCGATCGCTGATCGCAGTGGTTCATGGGCACTGCGTCTATGACCTGAACGGCAGCTTCGCACTGATGGGCATCGAGCAGCCGATGGAGCTGGCGCTGGAACGGGTTCGCGAAAGCCTGACCCATGCGGGCGCATCATTGGCGTCTGACTGAGAAAAGTCGTCTCGCAGGCCGGCGAGCGCCGCTGTCGTCCCTGCGGGTCGGCCGGTGCGACGGCGACGTAAGCCGGGACCCGGATCATGAAGCGAATTGAACAATCGATCACTCGAGCGGGCGAGGCCGTACGCGTCGGGAAGCGGACAGTCACTCCGGCGCAAAGGCACGGGCGTCAAAAGCGGTCTCCAGTGCCAAGGTTGGAGTGAAGCGAGTGTCCAAACAGGTGATGTGAGCGAACAAAACCCGAGCGGCGGGATCACGTCCCATAGCGACAAGGCTAAGACGAACGCCCTCGCGGTCTGGCCGTTCGATGCTCTGAGCGCAGAAGCAGCATTGGTATCGGAGCATGGACGCCTCGCTGAACGAAAGGACATCAACTTCCACCGCCGCGCAAACGTCCGAAACGGGTCAGAAGCGGACGATATATGTCACCTCACCGGCGACCTTACGTGTTTGTCACAAGGCATGGTGTCCTCGCTCCATTATCGTGGTCGGAATATAGGGAGCATGCCATGAGCCAGTCCGTCGCCACCGAAGTAAAGCACCTGCGTATGATGGTGTGGGGGCTGACGGGAGTCGTCGCTTTGCTTATCGCCATGCTTCTGATAGGGGCGGCGGAACAACCCGCGCTGGAACTGACTGTGCGCAAGATCACGGTAGTCGACGATGATGGCGTGGTCCGAGCCGTCTTGGCAGGGCGCGTCCCTGATCCAACGAGCGGGCCGCGCGTCGCGCCTGGCGGTGGGCTGATCATCTACGGCCCAGACGGCAAGGAGCGCGGTGGATACATGACTAGCGATATGAGCGGCGAAGCGGTGCTGACCCTTGACGACGCGCTTGAACGTGAAGTTTTCAAGGTGACAGCGAACGCCGATGCCGGCGCCTCTCTTTTCCTGCCCCACCAATCAGGTGCGGCCATAGCGATGACGACCTATCGCGGGGAACCTGAAATCCATCTCTTCGGCCAGGATCTGAAGCCTCGGCTAGCGTTGCCGGAAGGTACGCCCCCGCTTCGATAGGTATACTTTGGGTCGATTGTGATCTGACGCCGCAATCACCGTCCCGATTGTCAGCGAATAGGTGGAATCCGTTTGTAAGGGATATTCTTAGATATCGGCTACATCGCGCAGTCGCACGCCGGAGAAGTTCACTGCACTCAATGCATCAAACATCGCGCGATCGCAGATGGGAGGCGCTCCCATGCGATCCTGGCGGAAGATATGGGCATCTCCCACAACGTCTTGTTTGAACACCAAGCTGGCTCCGCCGACGAGGCTGTAAAGTTGCTCGTCCTCGCCGGTCTGATAATTGTGATCGAGCTTGATCCTCACGCGAGAGGCCGCTTCATCCAGGGCATCGATTCTGCGCAGCACATTGCCTAGATAATACTGAGGGCCGTGGCTCCCGTCAGCAAGGCTGAAGTCGCATGCCACAAATGCAAATGCCTCGGCATCCATCTGCTCAAACAGTTGTTTCAAAGGCTCCGACACAATCCATATGCCAGAGAACTCTTCCAGATCGCGCGGCATTCCACCCTTCTCCGGTACATGAACCAGGTGGGGGCGCTCCGGATACTGATCCGGCATTCCGTTAAGACGCGAGACGACATTCATCCCTGGATGGATCAGATTCTCTTCGTTGGCGATTTCTATGCCGGCAACCCTGCCGTTACCCAAGAAACTGGCGTCGACCAGGAAAAATTCGCCCTTATGAGGTGCGGCTTTGACTGAAATTGATGGCGGTCGGCTCGGTTCGGAACGGGGAAGCAGTTGAGCCGATTCGAGCCGACCTTCCGAACGCCAACTAGGGGTGGATAGTGGACTATTCCTCAAGCACGGTCAGAGAAGTGGAAGCGTATCGCAACACGTAAGGCTTCGCTGCTAGTTGGCCTGCAGGGATCGCCTCACCGAAGAACGCAACATAGCAATCGTGGGCGTTAATCTCGTCGCTCAGCCAGCAATGGACCACGACGCCGTCCTCCCAGCTGCCATCGGCATGCGCACCCTCGTGCCGGGTTCAAGATTTCGATCTATGAGCATGGTGTCGCTCACAAGCCCAAAGTCCGCAACGGGTCGATCCACGACCTTATCGCCAGGCCGAGGAGCAGACACTCACCGCGGTCACTGAATGTCGCCTTTCTGGACGGGCTGCAATGACCGCTCTTGTCGCTATGCCGACAACGGAAGCGCATCGCGCAGACTTCCATCGGGATAATGCTCACGCGAGTATTCAGTTTTTGAAGCTGCGTATAGCGGATAGCGCCGTCTCGCTCGTCAGTACGGTTAAGGCTCGCTCGAGTGGCGCGCGGCCGGGGAGCTAATGTTGATGGACTTCAGGTATCTGCTGCTTGGCACGGTCGCCAGCTTGGCGACGGCGACGTCTGCAGTCGCGCAGACGCGCGCCTACAATATACCCGCAGGTGACGCGGCCGCGAGCCTGCAGGTGTTCGGGCGGCAATCCGGCAAACAGGTGTTGTTCCCGTTCGACGCCGCGCATGGACGCCACGCGCCTGCAATCATTGGCCGGTTTGACGATGCCGACGTCCTCGCGCGCCTCGCCGAAGCCGCAGGCCTCGAAGTGGTCACCAGCGATGCACGGACTGTGACGCTCAGACGGGCGACAAACATTCGTTCCGCCAGGCCTGAAGCCGCCGGCGAAGAAAGCGTCACTCGGTTGGACGAAATCGTCGTCGTTGGATCGCATATTCGTGGGGTCGGCAATGGCGCATCTCCGGTCATCCAGTTCGATAATCAGATGATCGCTCAGTCCGGCGCGGCGACGCTGCAGCAGTTCTTCGATAAGCTGCCGCAGAATTTCGGCGGCGGCGCCAATGCCGGAAATAACGCCAACTCAGGGGTGGATCGCGATGTAGGGTCGAACTGGGGGGCTGGCTCGGGTCTGAACCTGCGCGGTCTGGGCACCGGCACCACCCTGACGCTTCTCAACGGGCGGCGCCTCACCGCCTCGAACCAGTTCCAGTATGTCGACATTTCACTGATCCCCGTTTCCGCGGTTGAACGGATCGAGGTGCTGACGGATGGAGCCTCGGCTCTGTACGGGTCCGATGCGATCGGCGGCGTCGTGAACATCGTGCTGCGCAAAGACTTTGAGGGCTATGAGGCTCGGCTGCGCTACGGCGGCGCGACCTCGGGAGGGCTGGAAGAGTTTCAGGCGGTCCAGACCGGCGGCTGGAACTGGTCGAGCGGCCAGGCTCTTCTGAGCTACGAATTCCTGTCGCAGGACAATCTCGACGTCTCCGAGAGACGCTTCTCCCGCAATGCGCCGTTCCAGCCTTATGACCTCTATCCGGAGACGGAACGACACAGTCTCTATGGCGCGATCTCGCAGACGATCTTGCCGAACCTCTCGCTCGAGCTGAACGGCCTCTACGCCAAGCGCGACGTCAGGTCCGTGCGGGCGACGGCCAGCGACTATCAGATCGGCGCGCCCTCGACAGAACAGTATGATTTTTCAGGCGCTCTCACCTACGACTTCTCTGAAGCCTGGCAGGTGCGCCTCAGCGGCGCTGTCGGTCACAGCGATGTCGAACGCACGGGCTTTTCGACGACGCCGGCCGGCGTCGTCAGCCCGGCTTCGAGCTTCAGCATCGTGTCGGATTCCCGATATGTGGATCTGGCGGCGGACGGCCCCGTCTACGCCCTGCCCGGCGGCGAGATAAGAGTGGCCCTGGGCGCGACGTATCGAAGCGAAGAATATCGGAATCGCTTCACCGCAGGCACGAGACCGCAGCCGACCGTCAGCGGCGCCCGTGACGTCGCTTCGGTATTCGGCGAGGCCATCGTGCCCCTCGTGGGGCCGAACAATCGTTTCACCGGCGCTGAACGGCTCGAGGCGACGATCGCAGCTCGGTACGATCACTACAGCGACTTCGGCTCGACCCTGAATCCTAAGCTGGGACTGCTGTGGGAAGCCGTGCCGGGCGTTCTGTTCCGCGGCACCTACGGCACGTCTTTCAGGGCGCCGATTTTCGAGGACCTGCAGTCGCAGAACGCCGTCGTCGTGGTTGTCAATCTGCCGAACGCGGCGGCCCCGACGGGGCGCACGAACCTGATGCTTCTGCAGGGCGGCAATCCGGACCTGGATGCGGAGAAGGCGACGACCTGGACGGGGGGCGTCGAGTTCAAGCCGACCTTCATCGAAGGCCTGACTCTGGGGCTGAACTATTATCGCATCTCCTATACCGACCGCATCGATCGCGGCTTTCCCGGGAATTTCACCACCCTGTTCGCGGGAGACACGGCGCCCTATGCGCCGATCCTGACCTATGATCCGAGCCTGGACCTGATCACCCGGTTCAGGGACATGGGCCTGGCCGGCGCCCAATATGCGTTGACTCGAGTAGGGCCTTTCGCGGTGCCGGCGGATCAGGACGAAAGCGATGTCGAGGTGATCCTCGATAACCGACTGCGCAATAACGCGGCGACCTTTCAGGACGGTCTCGATTTCAACATCGGCTATGAGTTTGACGCCGGCCCCAACCGCGTCGGTCTGACGGCGGCGGGTCAATATATCCTTTCGGGAACCCGCAAGGTAATCGAGACGTCGCCGGAAGCTGACGCGCTCAATCAGGCGTTCCTGCCCGTGGATTTCAAAGCTCGCGCAGGCGCGACCCTGGCTCGCGGCGATTGGTCGGCGGCCGCCTTTTTCAACTATGTGGGCGGATATAGCGATCTGGGCAATGCCGCAGACCCGTCCGTCGAAGCCTGGAAGACTGTCGATCTGGACATCCGATATGGCGCGCCGCCGGAGGCTGCGTCCTATCTGCGCGGCGTATCCATCGCGCTCAGCGTTCAAAACCTCTTCAACGAAGATCCGCCGTTCGTGCTTACGCCGTCCGGGAGCGGTTTCGACCCCGCAAACGCCAATCCTCTCGGCCGGTTCATCTCGCTGACGGTGACAAAGCAATGGTAAGGACGGCCTTTCGCACGATGACGTGCGCCCTGGCGCTGATGTCGTTCACCCCGGCGACGGCGGCTGACAGGAGGGTGCCGGTCACGCCGGATATCTTGCTGTCGCATATAGGCAGGAACGCCGAGGAGACGCCGGTTCATCCGCGAATGCATTGGCTGGACAACGGTCGGCGCATTCTCATCAGCACGGTGACGAGCCAGGCGCAGGCGGGCGCCGGACGCGGTCAGTTCGCCGAGTATGTTCCGCTCAGCTACCTGCACCGGACCGTCGATGTCCGCACGGGGGCGATCACGGATATCGGCGTGGGCTATGATCCGGTCGTGGCGGCGCAGGCCGATGTGATCGCCTATCACCCCGAAGGCTCGGGCGGCGGCCGCCTCGTCGTCGCTGGGTCAGGCGGGGCCGCGACCTGCGAGATTTCCGTTGCGGAACTGATGCCGGACACGACCGGCGTCGAAGCCGTCGCTCTTGCCGCCGACGGCGGTCATATAGCCGTGGCGGTCGGCTATGGAGCGCCGCGTTTCGCAGCGCCGAAGGCCACGCCCGCCAGCGGGGCGGCTGTACGCGTGCTTGAGGCCGCGGCGCCTGAAGAGTGGGGGCACAACGTCGCTGTCTGGGTTCTTGACGGACGCTGCGGCGACGCGCGCCGCATCGCCGATCTGTCGGAGACGCGCATCGGGCGGCTGACCTGGGCCGACCAGGACCGCAAAATCGTCGCCGCCACGGCGACGCCGGTGCCGGGAAAAGGCTTTCCTCGCAGCGATCTGCATCTCTTCGACCCGGCCACGGGGCAGGGAAGCGTCCTGGCGTCGAATATCGGCGGCCAGGGCGCCGCGTTCCTGCAAGCGCCTTCGGCCGGGCCGTATGTCGCCTTCACCTACGACAAGGAAGGGCTGGGCTATCAGCTGCGCAAGCAGTTCGCCATCGCCTCGATCGCCGACGGCCGGATCCATGTCGTATCCACGGACCCCAGAGAGCGTCCCCGCTGGCTCGACGAACGGACGGTGCTGGCGGATATTTCCGGCGCTCATCCCTTAACGCGGCGTCTCGCCACTGTGGACATCGAGGGGCGTGAGACCGAACTCTCCGGGATTCCGGCCAACGCCATGCCGTCGCCGGACGGTCGACGCCTCGCCTGGCTCGATATCGATCTTTACGGCGGCGCGAGCCTTTCGGTCGCCGATATGCGCAGGACGTGCGGGAGCTGGACGGCCTCGCCGCGGCGTCAGATCTGGAAGGCGGATCCGCCGTTGGCGTCCTACGCGCGGGCGGAACGCAGGTTCGTCGGCTGCGAAAGCACCGACGGCGTGCGTCCCGAAGCGATCCTGGTGCTGCCGCTAAACCATGATCCGCGTCGTCGGTATCCGCTCATCGTCGACCTCCATGGCGGACCGCGCGGCGGGCTGGACGGCGGAAGCCACGGCGCCTACACGCCCGGCACCATCCTGTCCTCCAGCAGCCTCGAACACGACATGTGGGCCGCTAGGGGCTATGCCGTCCTGGTCGCCGACTATCGCGCGAGCGGGCTCTATGGATTCGACGCGGTATCGCGAACGGGCGAGGCCTACGCTCAGGACTTCGACGACATCATGTGCAACGTCGATGCGGTGATCCGCGACGGCGTCGCCGACCCCGACAGGATGGCGGTGATCGGCCACAGCTACGGGGCCTATGAAGTCAACTGGATCATCACCCATACTCATCGCTTCAAGGCGGCCATCTCCAAGGAAGGCGGCTTCGCCGATCACATGGCGGGCTGGGGAGCCGGAGCGCGCACGAACCAGCTCGCCACGACGCTCTACGGCACGCCCATCGACAATCCCGATGTCTATCGCCGCATGTCGCCGATCAACTTCACGCGCGGGGTAACGACGCCGACCATGTTCGTCAGCCATCGCGGCGGCGCGCTGCCGGGCGATCTTTACGGATGGATGTACGCCGCCTGGCGGGAGCAGGGGGTGGACGCCCAGTATCGGATCTACGACGATCCCAATCACGTCCTCATCGGAGAGGCCGACCAGAGGGATCAACTCTACGCCGCGATCGGCTGGATAGACCGCTATCTCATGCCGGAGCGGGCGGGGGGCGTGGATGAAACGCCTTGATGCCGTGGAGGTCGGCGGCTTCCCTTGTCGCCATTCAGTTCGGGATGGTGTTGACCGGCCTGGCGATAGCGACCGTCACAATCGCGGCTATTCTTGAATCGCAATGAGCAATGCCGACGATGCGCGAAGGGCGTGGTTCCGCCGGGAGATTCTCCCGCTGGAGCCTGGCCTGCGTGCGTACGCACGGCGCTTTTCGCGCAGCGGCGCCGTCGATGTCGAAGACCTCGTTCATGAGACCTTCGCGCGCCTCATCTCGTATGAGAACTGGGCGAGCCTGACCAATGCGCCCGCCTTCGCCAGCCGGGTGCTCCAGAACATCGCGGTCGATCAGCGACGGCGGGAAGGAATCGTGGCGATCGAGAGCGTGGCCGATGTCGAGGCGCTCTCGATCGGCGTCGACCAGCCTGGCCCTGAACTGGACGTCCTGTGGCGCGACGAGTTGCGGCTGCTCGCCGATATCGTCGCCCAATTGCCCGAACGCCTGCGCCAGGTTTTCACCTTGCGGAAAGTCTACGGACTCTCGCACAAGCAGATAGCGGATCGTCTGGGATTATCCGTCAGTACAGTTGAGAAGCATCTCGCGAAAAGCCTGCGCATCTGCTCCGACGAGCTGGCGCGCCATCCGCGAACAGAAACGACCAAGACGGGAGCATCATGGCGCGCGCGTCGTCACCTCGACGGGAAGACATAAGACAGGCGGCCGCCGAGTGGGTGATCAGACTCGCGGCCAGCGACGCCGCGCCCGAGGATCAGGCCGCCTTCGCGGCCTGGCGAGACGCCGACCCCGCGCATGAGGCCGCCTACGAGCGTGAAGCCTCGGCCTGGGTCGAGTTGGATCGTCTGCGGGCCCTGCGTCCTGGAGACGGACTTCCGGATCCGGACCTGTTGGCGCCGATACGTTCAACCTCCCGACGTTCAATCCCGCGCACTGCGCCTTGGAGAAGGCCTTGGGCCGTCGCTGCGGGATTTGTCCTGGTCGTCGGCCTGGTCACGACCCTGGCGGTGTCGACATTCACATCGCCCGCCTACGCCACGGCGCTGGGCGAGCGCCGCGTCGTTGTCTTGCCGGACAGAACACGCATGGAGCTCAACACCAATTCGAAGGTCGTCGTGCGCTATCGTCGCGGACAGCGCGAAGTCGAACTGGTTCGGGGAGAGGCGGTGTTCGAGGTCGCCGCCGATAGCCGGCCGTTCATCATAGCGACGCCTGACGGTCATTTAACGGCGCAGGGCGCTGAACTCGCGGTGCGTCTCACGACGGGAGATGAGGCGTCTGTCGTCGTGCGTCAGGGCAAGGTTTCGGCGACGAACGCCGCAGGGCGCGAGGTGGCGAGCCTGACCCGCGCCCAGACAGCCCTTCTCAACGATGGGCGAGCACAGGTGCGAGCGGTTGATCCTGGCGAGGTGGACCGGCGTCTGGCCTGGCGACAGGGCGCCATTGCGCTTGATGGCCAGTCCCTTGCCGAGGCCAGCGCCGAGTTCAACCGCTACAACGTGCAGAAGATCGTCCTGATGGATGAAGCGACGGCGTCGTTGAAGCTAGGCGGCTATTTCAGAACGTCCGATATCGACGGCTTCGTGCGCGCGGTGACCGATGTCTTCCCGGTTTCGGCTGAAACGACGCCCGACGGCGAAATCCGGCTTCGGCAGGCGTCATGAATTTTGTGGGAGCCTGTTCGGCTGTCCTCTGGCTCGCGATAGGGCTGCCGCCCGGCGACGCCGTATCAGCGGCGGCGCAGGAGGTTCAACGCGTAGAGGGCGACGGTCCATATGTTTCGATCCTGCCGGACGGCTGGCGGGCCGATAGGGTGATCGAGGACGGCGACGTCAGTCGGATCGATGTTGGGGCAGGCGTGGTCACGGTATCCGCCGTAGGCTCTGCACCCTCCTTCGCAGTCGCCTTGCGGCCCCCGCCCCAGGCTGCGGCGTCGATTGAACCGCTGGCGTCCGGAACGCCGCTGCTGGTTCTGGCGGACACCCATGGCGAATACGCCATCCTTGTGGACTTCCTCAAAGCGCAGGGCGTTATCGACGAGCACCTTCGCTGGGCTTTCGGGAACGGTCACCTGGCGGTCGCCGGGGATATGCTGGATCGCGGCGCGCACCAGATCGAAATCCTCTGGCTGCTGTACAAGCTGGAAGCCGAGGCGCGCGCCGCAGGCGGCCGCCTGCACGTGCTGATCGGCAACCACGAGGCGCTCGTGTTGCGCGGCGATGAGCGCTACCTCAACCCGCGCTATCGCGAGGTCGCGGGCCGTCTGGGCGTGGCCGACTATGCGCAATTGCTGGGGCCGGACACCGTGCTCGGCGCCTGGCTGCGCTCCCGTCCTGCGATGTTGAAGCTCGGCGACCTCCTGATCGTGCATGGGGGCGTATCATCCCATCTCACCGAGTCCGGCCTTGGCCTCGACGCCGTGAACGCAATCGTCCGGCGTTCCTTGGATGTCCCCTATGCGGTGAAGCCGCCGGACGGGTCGCTCGAAGCGCTCGTTCTCGGCGCGAACGGGCCGCTCTGGCATCGCGGCTACTTCCCGATGCGCGAAAGCCCGCCGACCGCGACGACCGCCGATGTCATGGAGGCCCTTGACCGCTTCGGCGTGTCTCGCATCCTGGTCGGCCATACTGTGGTCGACCGCGTTTCGACGCTCTATGACGGCAAGGTCATCGCTGTGCAGATCTATCCCCACCAGGACGAGGTGACCGGGCAACCGATGCTCGAAGGCGCGCTGCG
>PJUF01001772.1_pt1 | contig 10054 bp, 7 predicted proteins | sample 1512191 | NCBI WGS metagenome assembly PJUF01 (sample SAMN08177673, study PRJNA422409) | Feces metagenome, whole genome shotgun sequencing project. | isolation source: Chicken feces (3) enriched on wood chips | host: Gallus gallus | place: USA: Madison | collected 2015-01-15 | reverse complement strand
GCGCGGCCCGACGGCGCCGGCTTCCGCTTCGTCACGGCGTTCGTCGCCGATGTCGACACGCGCAACCCGCAGGTGGCGGCGCGGGTGCTGACGGCGTTCCGCGTCTGGCGCAGCTTCGAGCCCGTTCGCAGGGGCGCCGCGGAAGCGGCACTCACCGCGCTGCGCGATGCGGGCGGACTCAGCCGCAACACCGCCGACATCCTCGAACGGACGCTCGAGGGTTAACGAAACCCTAAGAGAAGAATTTTTCTTTGGGCCCTAAGTGATTCAGGGGACTCATGATTTCGCCGCATTCCGGCGCCGCACCGCCCTGCCCCTCTGGACAGAGCTAGATCACTGATTCAAATTGCAAATCAGGGCAAGGCGCAGGGCTGATTTTCCAGCATTCGGCGGGGTGGTGCATGCGGTCGACGGAGACATCCGGCGTCGGTTCGAGGCGATTCAGCAGGCTTGTCGCGCAGGTGTCTCCGCTCACCTATGCCGTCGCGCTGACAGCCTTTCTCGCCGCCACGCTGTTCGTCGTCGTCGACTCGATGCGCACCTTCGACGAGGTGGCCGAGCGCGGCGCCATCCTGGCCCGGCTCGGCGCGGCGCAACCGCTGCTCGGCCGGCAGTTCGTCGCCACCGCCTTCGAGCCGGTCATCGATACGGCCGAGACGGCGGACGCCATGACGGCGCTGGCGCAGCGCGGCGCCCTCGCCTACGGGCTGGCGGCGCTGTTCGGGCTGGCGGCCTTCCGGCGACGGCCGCAGCCGGCAACCGGCAATCCCATCGACTATACGGAGCTGCTGACAACGATCCCCTTCGGGGTCGCGTGCTGGACGACGGGCGGGCGGCTCATCGTGTGCAACGAGCAGTATCGGGCGCGGCTCGGCGCCGGCCCCGCCGAGGTACGGCCCGGCGCCTCTTACGCGGCGACGGTGCGGCGCTTCGTGCAGGGCGGCTACATGCAGCTGGTCAGCGAGGACGAAACGAGCCGCGTGCTGGAGCTGCATCGCGAGGACGGCACCTGCCTCATGATCGACGAGCGCCCGATCGGCGCCGGCGGCTTCGTGACGCTCGTCACCGACGTGACCGAGAGCCGGCGCACCGACCATCTGTTGAGCGCCATCCGCGAGGAGCAGCGCATCCTGGCGCGGCGCTACCACGAGGAAAAGCTGCGCGCCGAGGCCGCCAGCCAGAGCAAGACGGCGTTCCTCGCCCATCTCAGCCACGACATCCGCACCCCACTCAACCACATCATCGGCTTTGCCGAGATGATGCGGCAGGAGACATTCGGGCCGCTGGGCGACGAGCGCTATGCGGACTACATCGAATCGATCCGCATTTCGGGCGAGCGGCTGTTGAGCTTTTTCGCCTCGACGCTCGACCTGGCGGAACTGGAAGGCGGCCGGCGCGCCCTCGACATCCACCCGCTCGACATCGATGACATGCTGAAGGCGGTGACGCAGCGCTTCGCCGCCCAGGCGCAGCGCAAGGGCATCGTGCTGGCGCTCGGCGCGCCGTGCGAGACCGCCCTTCTGGGCGACAGGTTCTCGCTCGAGCGCGTGCTCGGCAACCTCGTCGACAACGCCATCCGCTTCACCCCGTCACGCGGCCGGGTGAGCGTCGCCGCCTATCCGGCGAGCGACGGAGTGGTGCTGGAAGTCACCGACACCGGCATCGGCATGAGCCCCGAGCGGCTCGCCTCGGTGTCGCAGCCCTTCGCCCTCGGCGATGCGGCGCTGACGCGCGACCATGAGGGCGCCGGCCTCGGCCTCGCCATCGCGCGCACCATCGTCGAGCTCAGCGGCGGCCGCCTCGCCATCGACAGCCGGCCGGGACTCGGCACCACCGTCGCGGTCTCCCTGCCACTGCCGCCGGGCGCTGCCGAAGTCAGCAAGGCGGCGTAGGGGCGCAGCCTCCGCTACAGCTCGCCTGCCCGCGCGTACCATTTCGCGGCCGCGGCCTGCACCTCGGCCTGCATCCCGGCGAGGTCGTCCGTGAGGCGGGCAAAGCTGGGGGTGTTGGTGAGCTGGGCGAGCAGGTCGCGGAAGGCGTCGGTCCAGCCCTCCTCCTTGAAGGGGTCGGCCAGCGCCGCGCTCATCACCTGCAGCACCGTCGCGTAGAGCGCATGGATCGCGGCAAGGCGGGCGCCCTCCTCCAGCAGGCCCGTCGCGGCGAGCCGCTCGAGCACGGCCGGCGCGGCGGCGCCCGGCAGGGCAATCGTCTGGCGGGCGACGAGCTGGGCGGATTGCGCGATGAATTCTAGATCGACGAGGCCGCCGGGCACGAGCTTCAGGTCGAAGGGGTGGCGCGGCGGGCGCTCGCGGGCCAGCCGCTCGCGCATGGCGACAACATCGGCGACGATCTTGGGCCCGTCGGGCGGCCGCGACAGCACCTCGGCAATCACCGCGTCGATGCGCGTGCCGAACGCGCCATCGGCCTCGATGACGCGGGCGCGGGTGAGCGCCAGATGCTCCCAGGTCCAGGCGCTGTCGGTCTGGTAGAGGGTGAAGGCCGTAAGGCTCGTCGCCAGCGGCCCGGCATTGCCCGATGGCCTGAGGCGCATGTCGGTCTTGTAGAGCACGCCCTCGGAGGTCGGCGCCGTCACCGCGGCGACGAGGCGCTGCGTCAGCCGGGCGAAATACTGGCTGGCCGGCAGCGGCCGCTCGCCATCGGACTCGGTTGTCGCGTCGGCGGCGTCGTAGAGCAGGATGAAGTCGAGATCGGAGGACGCCGTCATCTCGCGGCTGGCCATCTTGCCGAAGCCGAGCAGGCCGACCGAAGCCCCCGGCACGGTGCCGTGGCGCTTCTCGAACTCGTGGCGCACGGCGGCGAAGAGCCGGCGCAGCAGCGTTTCGGCCAGCGTCGTGAACTGCTCGCCGGCGCGCCCCGCGTCGACGGTGCCCGAGAGCAGGCCGGCCGCGATCAGGAACTGCTGCTCCTGGCCGATGATGCGCGCCCTGTCGATCACCTCCTGATAGTCGCGGGCCTCGCCGAGGAACACATCGAGCTTGGCGACGAGTACCTCGCGGCGCGCCACCTCGTCGGCAAAGGCCGGGTCGAGCAGCGCGTCCATGACGTGGGCGCGATGGATCACCGCCTCGGCCATGCGCGGCGCCGAGGCCATGAGCTGGACGAGAAGCTCGCGTAGGTGGGCGTGGTTGCGCAGGAGCGCAAAGAACTGCACGCCCGTCGGCAGCCGGCCGAGGAAGTTGTCGAAGCGCCGGAAGGCGAGGTCGCCATTGCGGGCGCGGGCAAAGCTCGCCAGCAGCGCCGGCAGCAATTCGGTGAGATGCGCACGGGCGGCGGCGGCGCGCGTGGCGCGATAGCCGCCATAGTGCCATTTGCGCACCGTGGCCGAGACGGCGGCGGGATCGGCGAAGCCCATGCGGCTCAACGTCTCGAGCGTTGCCGGGTCGTCGTCGCTGCCGGTGAAGACGAGATCGCCTCCTTCGGCGCCGAGCGTCTCGCCCTCGGTGAACAGGTCCGCGTAATAGCCCTGCACGCGGTCGAGCGCGGCGCGATAGGCGGATTCGAACGCGGTGCGCGAGGGAAAATCCATCAGCCTCGCGATGGTTTCGACGCCCTCCGCCGTCTCGGGCAGCGTGTGGGTCTGCTCGTCGCGGAGCATCTGCAGGCGGTTCTCGACGGCGCGCAGGAACCAGTAGGCGTCGGTGAGCTCGCTCGCCGCCTGCGGGGCGATCCAGCCGGTGCGGGCCAGCGCCGCCAGCGCCTCGGTGGTGGGCCGGGCACGCAGCGTCCTGTCGCGGCCGCCGGCGATGAGCTGCTGGGTCTGGGCGAAGAACTCGATCTCGCGGATGCCGCCGCGGCCGAGCTTGACGTTGTGGCCCTCGACGCGCGCCTCGCCGATGCCCTTCGAAACATTGATCTGGCGCTTCATCGCCTGGATGTCGGCGATGGTCGCGAAATCGAGATGCTTGCGCCACACATAGGGGGCGAGCTCGGCGAGGAAGGCCTCGCCCACGCCCCTGTCGCCGGCGCAAGGCCGCGCCTTGATCCAGGCGGCGCGCTCCCAGTTCTGCCCGCGGCTCTCGTAATAGGCGAGCGCGGCGTCGATGGAGAGCGCGACGGGGGTGGAGCCGGGGTCGGGGCGCAGCCGCAGGTCGGTGCGGAACACATAGTCGTTGCCCACGCGATCCTGCATCAGCGCGGCGAGGCGCTGCACGATGCGCGAAAAGGTCTTCGTCGCCTCGTCGGGGTCGGCGAGCACGCCGGCGTCGCGGTCGAAGAAGGCGACGATGTCGATGTCGGAGGAATAGTTGAGCTCGCGCCCGCCATGCTTGCCGAGGGCGAAGATGGCGAGGCCGCACTCGGCGGCGGTCGTTCCCGCCGCGAGATGGCCGCGCGCCACGGCGTGGCGGACCAGCACCTGCAGCCCCGTCTCGAGCGCGGCGTCGGCCAGGTCGGACAGCGCGGCGGTGGCCGCTGCGGTGCTCCACAGCCCGCCGGTCTCGGCCGCGGCGGCGAGCAGCGCCACCTTCGCCTTGGCCCGCCGCAGCGCCTCGCCGACGGCGTCCTCGTCGCCGGCGGCAGCGCAGGCGGCGACCTGCGCCAGCTCATGCGCCAGGGCGGCGTCCGGATCGGCCAGGGCGTCAGCAAGCCAGGTGCCGAAGCGGGCATCGAGGTCACGCAGATAGGGCGCGGCGGCAAGCAGGGTGTCGAGGGGCACGGACATGGCCGCCGACGCTAGACACAGAGCCGGTGCGCCGCAAGCTGTTGTGGGGGAAGCCCTTTATGGCCACTGGCTTTCCCGCGGCGAGACGCTATCTTCGCGCGTCCAGACCTCGCGGAGTCCCCATGCGTCTCAGGCTTGCCGTCGTCCTCGCCCTCCTCGCCGCCGGCACGATTCCGGCGGCCGCCGCCGGCCTCACGGGCATGGGTGCCGCCATCTTCGGCTCCGGCTTCAACTTCAAGGCGGCCAATCTGAGCGCCACGCCTGTTCGGACGATCGCCGTCGGCGGCCTCGCCGTGGGGCTGCAGACGACGCGGCTCGCCGAGGTGCAGAAGGCCTTCGGCGGCATCATCCGCTCGGACGGCGCGGCAACGTGGCTGTGCTACCACACGGCCGACACCAACAGCTGGTTCATCTCCAACGCCTTCGGCGGCCAGGAATTCGTGATGATGGTCGCCGTCGAGACGTCGACCCGCACGCCCGCCGATTGCGAGGCCGCCGGCGACACATTTTCCCCGCCGGAGTTCGGCGTCCCCGGCCTCGGCGCCAAGGCCGCCGAGCTCAAGGCGCATTTCGGCGCGGCCTCGGGCAGCAAGATCGCCTATCGCGCCGACCGCGCCGGCGGCTATGCCGACATCGCGCAATATCTGGGCTACGTGCTGAAGAGCGGCACGGTGACCGGCCTCGGCGTCGGCGAGACCAGCATCCCCACGGCGCACTGAGCCTAGGCTGCCGGCAGATCCATCACGGCGCGGACGCCGGGGACATTGTCCTCGATGCGGAACGTGCCGCGGTGGAGGCGGGCGACGGCGGCGACCAGCGACAGGCCGAGGCCGGAGCCGGGCTCGGTGCGGCTCTTTTCGAGGCGCACGAAGCGCTCGACGACGCGGGTGCGGTCCTCGGGCGGGATGCCGGGGCCGTTATCCGTCACCTCGAGCCGCACGCGGCCATCGGCGGCCGCGACGCGCAGCACGATCCGCCCCGCCCTGTCTGGTTGGGGCTCGTAATATTTCAGCGCGTTCTCGATGAGGTTGACCAGCGCCTGGCCGAGCAGTTCGCGATTGCCGTGCAGGTGGACGTCGGGCGCGACCTCCGTCTCCAGCGCCAGCCCCGCCTCCTCCGCCACCGGCTCGTAGAGCTCCGCCACGTCGCGGGCGACGGCGCTGAGGTCGACATCGGCGACGGCGCCGGAGGGCGCCCCCGCCTCGACCCGCGCGATCATCAGCAGCGCGTTGAAGGTGCGGATCAGCTTGTCGCTCTCGCCGAGCGTCGCCTCCAGCGCCTCGCGCCGCACCTCGCCGTCGGCGCCCTCGCGCAGCGCCGCCTCGGCCTTGGTGCGCAGGCGGGTGAGCGGCGTCTTGAGATCGTGCGCGACGTTGTCGGTGACCTCCTTCAGCCCCTGCATCAGCCCCTCGATCCTGTCGAGCATGGCATTGAGGCTCGTCGCCAGCGCGTCGAACTCGTCGTTGCGCGTGGTGACGGGGATGCGCTCGCTCATGTTGCCGGACATGATCTTGGCCGAGGTGGCGTTGATCGCATCGATGCGGCGCAGCACGCGGCGCGCCGTGACGATGCCGGCGAGCATCGCGAAGACGAGGATGCCGATCACCGCATAGACGAAGCCCTGCAGCACGATGGCGGTGAAGCCGCGGCGCTCGACCACGTCGCGGCCGACGACGAGGCGCAGGCCGCTGCCGAGCACCAGCGAGCGCACGACGGCATAGCCCTCGACGCCCTCCTCTTCCGCTGCGTCCTGGTCGAAGGCGGCGCTGGCATAGTTGAACGCGAAGATGCCCTCGCTGGCCAGCACGTTGGCCGGGATGCTCTCGATATTGCCGATGATCTGCAGGCCGGAATTGTCGCCGAGATAGTAGATGCCGGGTCCGGGCTGGCTGGCGAGGCGGGCCACGGCGAAGACGATGCCGCGCACGCCCTGGCGCCGGTCGATTTCGACGAGCCGCTCGACCTCGCGGTCGATGGCGCGGGTCTGCTGCTGCTGGATCTGGATGCTCGACTGGTAGGCGAGAAACGTCAGCAGCAGGATGGAGAAGATGACGAAGAGGAGGATGAAGATCGCCGTCAGGCGAACTGTCGTCGTCCGCCAGAGCTGGGCGATCTTACTCACGGATCATGTATCCGGCGCCGCGTATCGTGTGGAGCAACGGATTGGCGTGACCCTTGTCGATCTTGGAACGCAGCCGCGACATGTGGACGTCGATGACGTTGGTCTGCGGGTCGAAGTGATAATCCCACACATTCTCGAGCAGCATCGTGCGGGTCACGACCTTGCCGGCGTGCTTCATCAGATATTCGAGCAAGCGGAACTCGCGCGGCTGCAGCAGGATGGCCTCGCCGTCCCGCTCGACCTTGCGCGACAGCCGGTCGAGGGCGAGATCGCCCACCTCATAACGCGTCGCCGCCTCGAGCGGGCTGGAGCGGCGGGCGAGCACCTCGACGCGGGCCAGCAGCTCGGTAAAGGCATAGGGCTTGACGAGATAGTCGTCGCCGCCGGCGCGGAGACCGGTGACGCGGTCGTCCACCTCGCCCAGCGCCGACAGGATAAGAACGGGAGTCTTGTTGCCCTCGGCGCGCAGCGACTCGACGATGGACAGACCGTCGCGGCGCGGCAGCATGCGGTCGACGATGAGCACTTCGTAATCCATGCTCGAGGCCATGGCATAGCCCGTCTCGCCGTCGCTGGCGTGGTGCGTCACATGCCCCGACTCGTCGAGCGCCTGGATGAGGTAGCTGGCGGCCTCGCGGTCGTCTTCGATCAGCAGGATCTTCATGACGCCGAACCTAGTGAAATTGTCCCGCCGGAGAAAGGTCCGGCCCCGGAGCTGTGGCGCTCCGGGGCCGGTCGGGAGAAGTCCGATCAGCTGTTGCCGTCGAGCGGCAGGCCGATGAAGCGGACGTTCCCGTTGCGCTCGGCCTTGACGAGGGCGGTGCCGCGCCCCGAGTCCCTGACGCCCTCGAGGGCCGCCTCGAACTCGCTGGCACTGGCCACCGGCTTGTTGTCCACCTCGAGGATGGCGTCGCCGACGGTCAGCCCCTTCTCCGCGGCCACCGAGTCGTCCTCGACGTTCTGGATCAGCAGGCCATCGCCGTCGCCGTTGGGCACGACCGAAATGCCGACGCTGGTCGCGGTCGGGCTGCCCGGCTCATCCGACTGGGTCGGCTCGTCCGGCTGGGCCGGCTGCGTCTCCGAGAGTTCGCCGAGCGTGGCGTTCACCGTCGTCTCGGCGCTGTCGCGCCACACCGTCAGGGCGACGCTGGTGCCCGGTGCCTTGCCGGCGATGACGCGCGACAGCGAGATGGCGTCGTCGATGTTCTGGCCGTCGACAGCGAGGATGATGTCGCCCGACTTGAGCCCGGCCTTGGCGCCCGGCGAGTCGTCGGTGAGCTGGGTGACGAGCGCGCCCTTGGCACTCTCGAGCCCGACGCTGTCGGCGATGTCGCGGTTGACGTCCTGGATCGTGACCCCAAGGAAGCCGCGGGTAACGACGCCGTGCTCGATGAGCGCGCTCGTCACCTGCTTGACGGTGGCCGAGGGGATCGCGAAGGCGATGCCGACATTGCCGCCGTTGGGGGTGTAGATCTCGGAGTTCACGCCGACAACTTCGCCGGCGAGGTTGAAGGCGGGGCCGCCCGAATTGCCGGTGTTGATGGCGGCGTCGATCTGCAGGAAGTCGCCATAGGCGGAACCCTGCACGTCGCGGCCGAGAGCCGACACGATGCCGGCGGTCACGCTGCCGCCGAAGCCGAACGGGTTGCCCACGGCGACCACCCAGTCACCGACGCGCGGCGACTGATCGGCGAAGCTGACGAAGGGCATGTCCTCGGCACCGTCGATCTTGACGACGGCGAGGTCGGTGCGCTCGTCGGTGCCGACGACGTTGGCCTGCTTCTGGTCGCCATTGTCGAGCACCACCGTCACCTTGGTGGCGTTGTGGACGACATGGTTGTTGGTGACGACATAGCCGTCGGCCGAGATGGCGAAGCCGGAGCCGGCCGCCACGAATTTGCGGCCCTGCGGACGTTCGCCGCGCGGGGCGCGGTCGAGATTGGGGCCATTGCCGCCCCCGAACTGCTCGAAGAAGCGGCGGAGCGGGTTGTCTTCGGGGAGGTCGGGCAGCTGCGGGTTGAAGCGGTTGCCGAAGTTCTGCACCGGATCGGAGCGGCCTTCGACGATGATCGATACCACCGCGGGCTTCACGGCGTCGACGAGGTCGGCGAAGCCGAGGGCGGGATTGACGGCGGGAATGGTGACCTGGGCGGCGGGCTGGACCTGGGCGGCAGCCATCGGCACCGAGGTGGCCAGCAACGCCGTACCGCCGCCGATCCCGACCAGGATGGCCAGCGCCGAGGCGCCGATCCACTTGCGGGAGCGGGCGAGGAATGTGGAGCGCATGTTGTTCTCCTTCAAACGGCTCTTGAGACTTGCGATACCCGTCTATATGGAGACCCGCGACTTTCCGAAAAGTGGCGTCGACATTACGCTTTGGTAAGGGCCTCACCGGCCGGCGTCAGAACAGGGCGTCGCGGATGAGATCGAGGGCCACCAGCGTCAGGATCACCTTGAACGCCAGCCGAAAGACCTGCTCGGGCACATGCAGCAGCAGCCGGCTGCCCAGCGCGGTGCCGACGAAGCCCGAGATCACCATGGCGAGGATGAGCGGCAGGTAGGCGCTGAAGGCGAAGCCCAGCGCCGTGAAGGCGATCACCTTGAAGGCGTTCTGCACCGCCATCAGCGTGGCGTGGGTGGCAACGAGCTGGCGGCGGTCGGCCAGCCCCTTGATGAAGGTCGCGACCAGCGGGCCGGTGGCGCCCACCACCATGCTCAGCGCGGCGACGATGCCGCCGCCCACGACCTGCACCAGCCGGCTCTCGGCGACGACGCGCGGCTGCGGCAGCCAGGCCGTGACGATGATGAAGACGCCGATGGCGGCGGTGAAGAGATGGTCGGGCAGGCTCGTCGCGAACACGCCCCCGACGGCGACGCCGAACACGGCGCCGATCGAGATCCACACGATGAGCGGCCACTGGATATGCGCGCGCAGCACCAGCGCGCGCCCCGTATTGCTGCCGAGCTGGATGCAGCCATGCACCGGCACGACGATGGCGGGCGGAAAGACGAGCGCCAGCACCGCCACCATGAGCGTGCCGCCGCCCAGCGACAGCGTCGCCGTGATCAGCGATGTTGCAAAGCTCAGCGCGACGAGCGCCAGGGCTGCCCAGAGCTCGAGCCCCGGCGGGAGGAAATACAACACGGGCAGTCCGCTAGTCGAGCCGCTCCGCGATCCACATCTTGATCAGCGCCTGCCGGGTGACGCCCAGTCGCCGCGCCTCGCGATCCAGTCCGGCGACGACCCAGGC
>PJUF01001771.1_pt1 | contig 10061 bp, 9 predicted proteins | sample 1512191 | NCBI WGS metagenome assembly PJUF01 (sample SAMN08177673, study PRJNA422409) | Feces metagenome, whole genome shotgun sequencing project. | isolation source: Chicken feces (3) enriched on wood chips | host: Gallus gallus | place: USA: Madison | collected 2015-01-15 | reverse complement strand
CTAGAAATAACGCATCATTTACCAAATCGCATGCCTTTCCATGGTCTGGGTGACGGTCGTAATAAGCATTTGTAACTACAATCTCTGGACGGTACTTTCTAATTACTTGGATGATTTTTAACTGATGTTCTTCATCATTTTTAAAGAAACCATCTCTCAGGGCAAGATTTTCGCGAACATCCAAATCTAAAATCTGCGCTGCATCTGCCGCTTCTTTATCTCTGATTTCTGCACTGCCACGCGTACCCAACTCGCCACGGGTAAGATCTACTACACCTACTTTTTTCCCTAATGCTTTATGCTTTAAAATAGTTCCGGCCGCACCTAATTCTACATCATCCGGATGGGCGGCAATAAATAAAAGATCTAATTGTATATTAGTCATTAGCTGTTAGTATTTAGTTTGTTAATCTTTATTTATAACGGGTATTGAGTATTTAGACAAGCTGTAAGCTCATTAGTCATTTCCATCGCTTAATACCTTAATCATAAAAATTATAGTTTAGACAATTGTACAACAAACAAATCTAAAATCATTGTTTAGCCTGCATTATTATTCTCCTTATTTTCTTTTTTATTCTGGAGCCATCGGGTTTTGTAAAAGGATAGAAAAAATCTACAATTTCTCCTTTATGATTTACCAGATATTTATGAAAATTCCAACGTGGTGACGCATTAACCTTACCATTAAGCTTCTTGTCTGATAAAAAATTATATAGCGGGTGTATACTTTTACCTCTAACCTTTATTTTACCAAAAACCGGAAAATTCACATTAAATTTCACTTCGCAAAATCTGGCGATACCCATATTCTCTAAAGGCTCTTGCTTACCAAAATCATTACTGGGAAAAGCCAGAATCTCAAAAGGTTCGTCCTTAAAATAATCTTTTAGCTTAACCAGATTATCAAACTGAGGGGTAAATCCACATTCAGATGCCGTATTCACAATCAGCAGAACTTTGCCTTTAAAAGCATCCAGGCTAACTTCTACGTCTAACGCCGTTTTTACGCTAAACTGGTACACGGTTTTCTGCATCATATCTATTGATAGCTATAATTGCCAGATGTTCTTATAATATTTTCAATTTCCCGGTCTTCCTCTACATCGTACTGTGTTTTTAGGTCATGCCCAAAAACCCTGGCCAAAGATTGCATAAAAAAAGCAGTAACACCCCCTTTGGTATCTTTCAGTAGTTTATAGCTACTATTCCCTGTCTCGCGGTCTATCAATTTAATTAAAATACTTCCCTGGCTTATTGTCAAATCTTTAATTTCTTTATTGAATAAATCACGTATTTCCTGTTCACAATCTTTTATCAAAATCTTCTGCTTTCTCTTGTTAGATTCCAGAGCTAAATCTCTTTCCAGTTTTCTGTACCGATCTCCGGCATATCTGGCATAAGGCAAAACTTTTAATACATTGTATTTTAATCTTCTATAGCTATCGTAAGCTTGCTGGTTTTTAAATTTTCTTTTATCAATTACAGAAACCTGGTTTAGAACTATCCACGGCATCCAAACACCGTCAATATTGGTTACGGCTACCTTAAGGGTGTCGTTCTTCCCTGTTGTAAAGCCAAGGTGCTGTGCTTGCAGCGAAAATGACACTGCAAAGAAAATTACCACAACCAAAAAACCTTTTATTTTCATATTTTTATTATCAAACGAATTTACCACTTATTAATTACCTTTTTACACAATAGGTAACCTAAATTCGTTAGTTAATTGTAAAAACATTTACTTAGCGTTTTTTAGCAAAAATATGGATTACGTAATAGATTTAGAGGCGGAAAAGTCGGAGATATTAAAACGATACAGAGCGTTATTACGAGCCTGTAAGCCCACTTTACAGAAAGGCGACAAAAAGATGATACGCCAGGCTTTTAACCTCGCAGTAGAAAGCCATAAAGACATGCGCCGCAAATCTGGCGAGCCTTATATTTACCATCCTATTGCCGTAGCACAAATAGCTGCCGAAGAAATTGGATTAGGCACTACTTCCATAGTTTGCGCTTTATTGCATGATGTAGTTGAAGACACACACATTACGCTGGAAGATATTGAAAGAGATTTTGGCAAAAAATGTGCTAAAATTATAGACGGGCTTACCAAAATATCCGGAGTTTTTGATGCCAACAGCTCTATGCAGGCAGAAAACTTCCGTAAAATGCTACTTACCCTTGCAGACGATGTTAGGGTTATTTTAATTAAGCTTGCCGACAGGCTGCACAATATGCGAACCATGAACTTTATGCCTCGCGATAAGCAGCTAAAGATCTCTTCAGAAACTATTTACCTTTATGCTCCACTGGCGCACAGACTGGGTTTGTATGCATTAAAGTCTGAACTGGAAGACCTTTCCATGAAATACATGGAGCCAGAGACCTATAAATTTATTGCCCAGCAACTCAACGAAAAAAAGGCAGAACGCGAACGCTTTGTGAAGGAATTTATTGGTCCTATTAAGCGTATTCTTGCCGAACAGGATTTGCAGGCAGAAGTATTTGGCAGACCAAAATCTATACACTCTATCTGGAATAAGATGAAGAAAAAAGGGATTCCTTTTGAAGAAGTGTATGATTTATTTGCCATCAGGATAATTTTAGATAGCCGCCCCGAGAATGAAAAATCTGAATGTTGGAAAGCTTATTCTATAGTTACCGATTTGTACAGACCAAATCCAGATAGGTTACGCGACTGGGTTTCATCGCCAAAAGCAAATGGTTATGAATCTTTGCATACTACCGTGATGGGCCCAAAAGGACAATGGGTCGAAGTGCAAATCAGAACCCAGAGAATGAATGAAATTGCTGAGAAAGGCTTTGCCGCACACTGGAAGTACAAAGAATCTTCCAATGATAGCGGATTAGACCAATGGGTAGAAAAAGTTAGAGAATTGCTCAGCAATCCGGAATCTAACGCATTAGACTTTCTGGACGATTTTAAAATGAACCTTTTCTCTGATGAGATTTTCATTTTCACACCAAAAGGTGATTTAATACAGCTACCAATAGATGCAACCGCTCTTGATTTCGCTTTTGAAATTCATAGTGATGTGGGTGCAAGATGTATTGGCGCCAAAGTAAACCACAAACTGGTACCTCTGGCACATAAATTACAAAACGGCGACCAGGTAGAGGTTATTACTTCCAGCAAACAATCTCCAAAAGAAGATTGGCTAAATTTTGTAGTTACAGCTAAAGCTAAGGCTAAAATAAAATCTTCGTTAAAAGAAGAAAAGCGTAAAGTAGCAGAAGAAGGAAAAGAAATTCTGGAAAGAAAGCTTAAGTCTTTAAAAATAAATTACAATACAGAAAACATACAGAAACTAAGTTATTATTTTAAACTACAATCTACGCAAGACTTATTCTACAACGTAGCTAAAGGTTTTATAGACCTTAAAGATTTAAAAGAATATGTGCTGGCAGAAAAAACGGTAGACCAAAAAGCACCGCAAGAGATAGATTCTGAGAAAATTCAATCCTTAATAAAGCAGGTTAAGAACAAAAACAACGATGTACTGCTTATTGGCGAAGACCTGCAAAAGATAGATTATAAGTTAGCAAACTGCTGTAACCCAATTCCGGGAGACGACGTTTTTGGCTTTGTAACCGTTTCTGACGGAATAAAAATTCACCGTACCAACTGCCCTAACGCAACCAAGCTGATGTCTAACTTTGGTTACCGTGTGGTAAAAGCAAAATGGAACAGCCAAAAACAGCTTGCCTTCTTAACCGGACTTAGAATAAACGGTATAGATGAGGTTGGACTGATTAATAACCTTACCCAAATTATTTCCAATGATTTTAAGGTGAATATGCGCTCTATCTCTTTTGACACAGAAGATGGAATTTTTACAGGAACCATCATGGTTTATGTGAACGACACACAGCATCTGGATAACCTTATTCGTAAAATAAAAGAAGTAAAAGGTATTACAGATGTGTCTAGATTTGAGTCTAACTTAGAAAATTCATCTGTAAAAAATTAAGCACAGCCACATAGAAGCATACCTATAACCTATTTGTTTAAGCTTAAATTTATACAAAGCTATATTATGTACTATGTGCTTCCATATTATCTATAAACCAGCATAAAAATATCATTACATAATTTTAAACAGTTTCATTAGTCTAATATTGTATTTTTTGATAACTTTGAAGCTCTAAGAATCAACATGGCTACACAAGAAACCATAGAGATGGTAAAAAAGATTTTTGAATCTTATCTGGAGAATAAAAGCCTTAGAAAAACTCCCGAAAGGTTTGCCATACTCGAAGAAATTTACTCAAGAACAGATCACTTTGATGTAGAATCTCTCTACATCCATATGAAAAACAAAAAATATAGGGTAAGCAGGGCTACAGTTTATAACACTTTAGAACTTTTACTTTCTTGCGATTTGGTTACCAAACATCAATTTGGTAAAAATATGGCTCAGTTTGAGAAATCTTACGGATACAAACAGCATGACCATATTATTTGCCTGGATTGCGGTAAAGTGGTAGAATTCTGTGATCCAAGAGTTCAACAAATTCAGAGCATGATGGGCGATTTATTGAAATTCAACATACAGCACCATTCTCTTAACCTTTACGGAAATTGCGCAAGACTGGCAGAAGGGCATTGCGATTCTTACAACAATAAAATTTAATTACTAAACAAAAATAATGGCAGTTGATGTGTTATTAGGCCTTCAATGGGGTGATGAAGGCAAAGGAAAAATAGTTGACGTACTAGCTCCTAAATATGATTTAATAGCCCGTTTCCAGGGCGGACCGAACGCCGGGCACACGTTAGAATTTGACGGCAAAAAATTTGTACTCAATACCATTCCTTCCGGGATTTTTGAAGAAAACACATTAAACTTAATTGGTGGCGGTGTGGTTATAGATCCAATCATCCTGAAAAGAGAGCTGGATAACCTGAAAGCTGCAGGGCATGATTTGCTGGCTAAAAAGAACTTGGTTATTGCCAGAAAAGCTCACTTAATTTTACCTACTCACCAATTACTAGACGCTGCTTCTGAAAAGAAAATGGGCGATGGCAAAATTGGTTCTACCTTAAAAGGTATTGGCCCTACTTATATGGACAAAACCGGCAGAAACGGACTAAGAGTAGGTGACCTTAATTTACCAGACTTTAAAGAACGCTACAATAAACTGGTTGAAAAACATATCAGCATCTTATCTCATTACGGAGAAGTGGATGATTTCTCTGAAAAAGAACAAGCTTTCTTTGCAGCGCTGGATTACTTAAAACAATTTGAATTTGTAGATAGCGAGCACCTGGTTAATAAATACCTTAAAGAAGGCAAAAAAGTATTGGCAGAAGGCGCTCAGGGTACTTTATTAGACATTGACTTTGGTTCTTATCCTTTTGTAACTTCATCTAATACCACCACAGCCGGAGCCTGTACCGGTTTAGGTCTTGCACCTACAAAAATTGGGGAAGTATTTGGTATTTTTAAGGCATACTGCACCAGAGTTGGTGGCGGCCCCTTCCCTACCGAATTAGATAACGAAGTTGGCGAAGAACTAAGAAGAATCGGTCGCGAATTTGGCGCCACTACCGGCAGAGCCAGAAGATGCGGATGGATAGACATTCCTGCATTAAAATATGCCATTATGCTGAACGGCGTTACGCAACTGATTATGATGAAAGCCGACGTGTTGGATTCTTTTGAAAAGATTTACGCCTGTACGCATTACAATTACAACGGCGAGGTAATAGATTATATGCCTTATGACATTAATTCTATTAAACCCGAGCCTATTTTTGAAGAAATAGAAGGCTGGAACACAGACTTAACAGGAATACGTTCTACAGATGAAATTCCGGCTAAACTTCAAAGTTATATCGAATATCTGGAGAAACATCTGGAAGTACCTATCAAATTCCTTTCGGTAGGACCAGACAGGGTTCAGACTTTAGAGCTTTAACCATATAAAAATCCGAGGCAAAAGCTTCGGATTTTTCTTTTTTAGGCTATTTTTGTCCCACAAAATGGTGCAGTTAGACAACAAATCAGCTTTTCTGGAAAAAGCCACCACATGGTGTCAACAATTTCAGGTTTTTACCATTTTAGATTCCAATACACATACAGATAATTATACAAATTACGATTGTATAATAGCCGCAGATTATATAGAAATACTGGAAGCTGATTATCAACAGGCATTTCCGTCATTAAGTCATTTCATAGAAAAACATGCTCATCAATGGCTTTTTGGGGGTCTGGGCTATGATTTGAAAAACGCGGTTGAAAAACTAGAATCCAACAATATGGATAAGTTGGGTTTTCCCGATTGCTTTTTTTTCGCACCCAAACATATCTTACTCCTAAAAGGTGATGGTTTAGAAATCGTTAGCCCTGTAGCTAATCTCTATCAGGAAATCATAAACTATACATCTGAGCGGGAAACAGCACCGCAGAACATACAGGACATTCAACAAAGACTAACTAAAGAGGAGTATATCCGGCAAGTTAATAGCATTCGGGAACACATCCGGATTGGCGACATTTACGAAACTAATTTTTGCGTAGAGTTTTATGCAGAAAACGCCAGCCTGGCTCCTGCAACGGTATTTAAAAGATTAAATGAAAGCTCTTCTGCCCCTTTCGCCAGTTTTATGCGCTGGTTTGATAAATATATTATTTGCGCAAGCCCAGAGAGATTTATTGCAAAAAGAGGAAATAAACTAATCTCGCAACCTATAAAAGGCACTTCTAAAAGAGGCAAAAACGAGATTGAAGACCAGCAACTCAAAGAAGCGCTTTATCACCATCCAAAAGAAAGACAAGAGAATGTGATGATTGTAGATCTGGTCAGGAACGATTTAAGTAAGATTGCCAAAGCCGGAAGTGTTCGTGTAGAAGAACTCTTCGGCATTTATAGTTTTAAACAGGTTCATCAAATGATATCAACGGTTGTTTGCGAAGTCGGTCCGCAGCTGCCTTTTGTAGAAATCATCAAAAACACTTTCCCAATGGGCAGCATGACCGGTGCACCTAAAATTAAAGCTCTGGAATTGATGGAGCGTTATGAAAAAACAAAACGTGGCATCTACTCGGGCACTATTGGATATTTGGACCCTCAAGGCAATTTTGATTTTAACGTTGTGATTAGGACTATCCTCTACAACACAAACACACAGTACTTATCTTTTCATGCAGGCAGCGCAATAACCTACCACGCAGATGCCGAAAAAGAATACGAAGAATGCCTGCTAAAAATAAAAGCTTTGGTAAAGGCAGTAAATGGGAGACTTACTTAAAACCAGTCCTCACAAACAGATATTTATTTATAAAATTTACGTCCATTTGCAAAAGAGGGCGCCCAAAAAGTCTCACAAACTGAGCGTTTCGATTAAATCAATACTAGCTCAGTCAAAGCCTTGTTCTGTGCGATTAAGGCACATTTCAATCTGCTTCATGTGAAAAATCAGACTTATTAGACTCCCCCCTTTTTTAGTGCTATTGATGAAGTTATTTTTTATAGTAAGTCACTGCTTCTGGCAAGTATTTTCTAATATTTGAAATTCTTGTAGCATCACTCGGGTGAGTGCTTAGAAACTCTGGAGTAGACGAGCCTTTACTGGCTGCAGACATTCTATCCCAGAAATTGATAGCCTGAGCAGGATCATAACCTGCCATTGCCATAAAAGTAAGGCCTAATCTATCGGCTTCAGACTCTTGCTTTCTGGAGTTAGGCAGTAAAACACCTGCTTGAGTACCTATGCCAAAAACCTGTTGAAAAACTGCGTTTCCAGCTTCTGTCTTGGTTACCGCAGCACCTGCTAAAGAACCTAATCCCTGCGCTATCATAGCCTGCGAATAACGCTCGGCAGAGTGCCTAGCCACGGCATGAGCAATTTCATGCCCCATTACAGTAGCCAAACCAGAGTCGTTTAATGTTACCGGCAAAATACCGGTATAAACGGCAACTTTCCCGCCTGGCATACACCACGCATTAATATCCTTACTTTGTACCAGATTAAACTCCCAGGCAAAACCTGCAAGCTGGTCGCCGTAACCGTTATCATTCATGTACCTGGTAACTGCATTGGCTATTTTATTACCTATTTCTTTTACTCTTCGGGCATCAGCGGAGTTGGTAACTACTTTTGTAGAATTTTCGGTTAAAAACTCTCTGTAACTGGTTGCTGCCATGGTGTTCATTTCGCCATCGCTTACCAAACTGGCTTGTCTTCTTCCGGTTAAAGGCACCGTAGAACATGCTGCTACTACTATAATAAGTGTAGCAAAAGCTATCCCTTTAATTTTATCCTTTATCATACTTTAATAAATGATTTAACTACTTTTTTTAAATAAGTTTACTTTTGATTCTTTACCTCTTAGCAACCTTTCTATGTTTTTCTGGTGAGTTACCAGTATAAGTACGCAAATGCACATTCCGTAAATTACAAGGGCTTTTACCGAAACCTGAAAAATAAAAATTAGGCTGATGGGTAAAGATAAGCCCCCTAAAATAGAACTTAATGATACGTATTTGGTAAGCAATAATACCGTTAAAAATACCAGAACGCACAGCAAAGCTGCTTGCGGGTGTACAGCTAAAATCATTCCAAATAAAGTAGCAATTCCTTTACCACCTCTAAAGCCTGCAAAAACTGGAAAAAGATGTCCCATTACTGCGGTAATACCGAGCGCTAACTGATAGTTTACGTACTGTACAGAATGCTCTGGACCGGTTACAGACAGTCCAATAAAGTAGGCAAGGTTAGTGGCCGTCCACCCTTTTAAAATATCTATAACCATTACCGGAATTCCGGCTTTTTTACCCAGCACTCTGAATGTATTGGTAGCTCCTGCGTTCCCACTTCCGTACTCTCTTACGTCCACACCGTAAAAAGCCTGGCCAATCCAAACGGCCGAGGGAACAGAGCCAAAGAGATAAGCTAATAAAATCGCTCCTATTGAATATACTGATATCATTCTACGCTACAATAAATAATTAGCTGCTCTAGCTTAGTTTTCATTAACCACAGCCTTTAAGCTCATGTCTAAACTTTTAACAGAGTGTGTTAAGGCTCCCATAGAAATATAATCAACCCCACATTTGGCGTATTCTAAGGCGTTTTCCGGAGTTATTCCGCCAGAAGCTTCGGTTAGCACAGTTTTATTTACCAGCTTCACCGCTTCTCTTAAATCTTCAAATTCAAAATTATCTAACAGCACCCTGTCTACTCCGCCAATTTCCAAAACCTCTTTAAGCTCTGTCAAATTTCTTACTTCCACTTCTATCTGAAGCTTCTTATTGGTTTCGGTAAGATAATTTTGCGCTGCCTGAACTGCATTCTTTATTCCACCTGCATAATCCACATGATTGTCTTTGATTAGTATCATATCGTACAAACCAAATCTGTGATTAACGCCGCCGCCTATCCTTACCGCCCATTTCTCTAAATAGCGTAAATTGGGCGTTGTTTTGCGGGTATCCAACACTTTTGTATCGGTATCTGCCAGTCTTTTCACAATGTTAAAAGTGGTAGTGGCAATTCCGCTCATACGCTGCATGGTATTTAAAACCAATCGCTCTGCCACTAAAATAGAACGTACGCTGCCGTAAACATAAAGTACGATATCGCCGTATTTCACTTCTGTACCGTCTTGTATAAGAACTTCTACAGACAGCTCCTGATCTACTTCTTTAAAAATTTCTTTAGCAAGCTCTACACCGGCTACAACACCATCCTCTTTTATAAGCAGCTTGGCTTTTCCCTTTGCATTTGCCGGTATGGTAGACAGAGAAGTATGGTCTCCATCGCCCAAATCTTCTCTTAGTGCCGACTTTATGATTTCCAGAATAATTTCTTTATCCAAAATTTTGAATTTAATGCCGCAAAAATATAACTTTTTTAATACTGCTTAGCCTTTGTTTTCTTCTATTCTTACCTGTGTGACGAGAAAGTTGCCAGACATGCTCTTTAATTCGTAGCTTATTCTATAAGTACCTTTATTGGTATTTAGCTGAATTACACCGAATTTATAGTTAGCATTAGACACCACTTTATGCACCACCTTAGAAGAAGCCGG
>PJUF01001769.1_pt1 | contig 10063 bp, 5 predicted proteins | sample 1512191 | NCBI WGS metagenome assembly PJUF01 (sample SAMN08177673, study PRJNA422409) | Feces metagenome, whole genome shotgun sequencing project. | isolation source: Chicken feces (3) enriched on wood chips | host: Gallus gallus | place: USA: Madison | collected 2015-01-15 | reverse complement strand
GCGCTCATCGTCCAGCCCGAAAACGACCCCGGCATGCAGGCCGGCGACATGGTCGAGATCATCCCGCTCAACATGCTGGGCTGAGACGCGGTGGCCCCGCCGCTCAGTACTTGCGCAGCAGCCCCACGAGACGGCCCTGCACCTTCACCCTGTCGGGCGGGAAGATGCGCGTCTCGTAGGCGGGGTTGGCGGCCTCGAGCGCGACCGAGTTGCCGCGGCGGCGCAGGCGCTTCAGCGTCGCCTCCTCGTCGTCGACAAGGGCGACGATGATCTCGCCGGTCGCGGCGGTGTCCTGCTTCTTGATGACGACCGTGTCGCCGTCGAAGATCCCGGCGTCGATCATCGAATCGCCGCGCACCTCGAGCGCGAAATGCTCGCCCCCGCCCAGCATCTCGGGCGGCACGACGATGGTGTGCGAATGGGTCTGGATCGCCTCGATGGGCGTGCCCGCCGCGATGCGGCCCATGACCGGGATCGAAACCGGCCGGCCGACGTCCGACACGCCCGGCATCTGGGGCGCAGAGCGCGCCGGCGGCGCCGCCACGCGCCCGAGATTGCCCTCGATGACGGAGGGCTCGAAGCGCGCCTTGCGCCCGCCCAGCGACGGATTCATCGAATCGGGCAGCTTGATCACCTCGAGCGCCCGCGCCCGGTTGGGCAGGCGCCGGATGAAGCCGCGCTCCTCCAGCGCCGTGATCAGCCGGTGGATGCCGGATTTGCTCCGCAGGTCCAGCGCGTCCTTCATCTCGTCGAAGGACGGGGGCACGCCGCTTTCCTTCATGCGTTCATGAATGAACATCAGAAGTTCGTGCTGCTTGTGCGTGAGCATCGGCGGTTCCCTTCGGGAGAATCGGAACAAAGACTGAACGACGTATAGCCGTTCTAGTTATGTTCTGCAAGATTTCGGTGAAGGAAGCGTTACGCCGGCCTATGGCGCGGTCATCTCCGGCGGCGGGATGTTCGAGCTGCGCTTACAGTCGACGAGCCAGATGTCGTAGACGGGGTGGTCGATGGGGTTGAGCGCCGGGCTTTCGGCGAACATCCAGCCGCTGAATATCTGCTGGATGCCGCCCTTGAGCGACACCTGGTCCACCTCGAGGAAGACGGAGGTGCGCTGCGTTTCGGTGGGCGGGCGCGTGTAGCAGACGCGCGGCGTGATCTGCAGCGCGCCGAATTGCACCGTCTCGTTCATGTAGACGTCGAAGGTCGTGATCCGGCCCGTGATCTTGTCGAGGCCGGAAAAGGCGGCGATCGGGTTGGAGATCGTCTCGGCCAGCGCGGGGCTCGTGACGAGCAGGGCCAGCGCGGCCAACGCCACAGCGCGCATCGGCGGCGTCCCGGCTATTCGGGCGACCAGGCGTCGTAGTCGCCGGTAACGCGCGGGCGTTCGCCCTCGTTGGAGAGGCTGCCCCGCGGCCGGTAGGCCAGCGCCGTGCCGGTGAGGTTGGGCAGATGCGGCTTTTCCCACTCGCGCGGCGTGTAGTCGCCGGCCTTTGGCGGCTCGGCGGTGCGATAGTGCATCCAGCCATACCAGCCGGGCGGGATTGTCGAGGCCTCGGCATAGCCGCCGGCATAGACGACCATGCGGCGCTCCATGCCGTGCGGGCCTGTCGGCTTCTTGCTGCGGTAGTAGCGATTGCCCGCCTCGTCCGCGCCGACGAAAACGCCCTGCGTCGCGACCCACAGCCGGGTGCCCCAGGTATTGCCGCGCCACCAGGCGAAAATCTCGATGAGGAAGTCCTTGAAACCGCCCTGTGCCATGTTCGAACCGGTATCCCTTCGCCGCGCGACGCCCTGCCCTTAGCACCCGAATTCCGGCGAGACTAGGGGCACGCCGCCCTTTCGGCCGGCGGCGTCAGTCCATCGCCGCGCGCCGCGCCTCGAGCCCCGCCAGCCAGTCCGTGAATACCTCGGAGACGCCCTGCCCGGCCGCGGCGTAGCTCTGCTGCGCTTCGTGCGCGGCGGCGATCGCCTCGTCCAGCAGGCCCGCGTCGCCGCGCTGCTCGGCGCGGATGTCGAGCGCCAGCGCGAGGCTCTGGTGCAGCCAGGCCCATTTGCCCGGCTCGAGCGCCGCGTCGATGCCCGTCGCCGCCAGCCGGTGCTGGGCGATGGCGGTGTCGAGCAGGTCGGGATCGTCGCCATTGGTCATGGCCCGGCTGAGCAGCGCCCCGGCCAGCACGCCGGCGGTGCTGCCCCATTCGTTCGGCGAGTCCTCGGCCCGATAGACCTCCAGCGCCGCATCATAGGCGGCGATCGCCTCGTCGAGCAGCGCCGGCCCGCCGCCGCCATAGCTGAGGGTCAGCAGCGCGTTGCCCAGATTGGCGTTGGTCATGGCCCACTGCATGGGCGTCCTGTCGCGCCGGTATTCCTCGAGCGCCAGCCTGTAGGCGGCGATTGCCGCCTCGATGAGCTGGACGTCGCCGCTGATCTCGCCGAGGCGCTTGAGGGCGATGCCGCGGTTCTGCTGCGTCATCGCCCATTCGAGCGGGGTGCGGTCGCGGCGATATTCGCGCAGTGCTCCGTCATAGGCCGCGAGCGCCGCCTCGAGATGGCCGCCCTCGGGCGCATGCTCGGCCAGCATCGCCAGGGCGTTGCCGAGGTTGTTCTGCGTCATCGCCCAATCGAGCGGCGTCGCCGTCTCGGTATATTCGCCGAGCGCGGCGCGGAAGGCAGCGACCGCCTCTTCCGTGTGCGCGGGATCGTGGCTCCTGTCGCCGAGCAGCTTGAGCGCGGTGCCCAGATTGTTCATCGTCGTCGCCCAATCGAGCGGCACGAGGTCCCGACGCCGCTCGGCCAGCGCGGCGCGCAGCGCGACGGTCGCCGCCTCCAGCGCCTGCGTGCCGCGCTCGCCGAGGCCGATATCGGTCAGGGCGATGCCCAGATTGTTCTGCACCATCGCCCAGTCGAGCGGCATGTCTTCGGGCGAGTAGATTTCGAGCGCCGCATGGAACGCGGCGATCGCCTGCTCCAGCAGCGCCCGCTCCCCGGTACGTCCGCTCAGCAGTTCGAGCGCATTGCCCAGATTGTTCTGCAGCCCGGCCCAGGCCTCGGGCTGGGTATCGCGCGGCGCCATGGCGAGGGCGGCGCGATAGGTGGCGATGGCGCGCTCCAGCGCCGCGTTGTCGCCGCGGAAATCGCCGTCGGCCTTGAGCGCGCCCGCCTGGTCCCACTTGTAGCGCAGCGCCAGCATGTCGTCCCAGCGCGCCACCTCGCCATAGGCACGCTCGAACATCTCGGCGGCCTTGGCGTAGTCGAAGTTGAGCACGGCGGTGTCGGCGTGCTCGGCATAGGTCGCCGCGATCTCGAGCCGGTCCGCCCTTAGCAGCGCTTCGAGGTCGTCGCGCACCGACGACAGCTCCATGGCGCGGACGCTGGCCCGTTCGCGAAACGCGAGGGCAAGATCGATCGCCCCCTCCGCTTCGGCTTCGCGGGCGAGGCCGGCGAGCCGCTCGAGCTCGGCATCGGTCTTCACCCCGCCCGGCGCACGCGCCAGAATATCGTGGAGCTGCCGGGCGCCCTCGCGCAATTGCTGCTCGAGATCGCGCGCCCCCAGCGACGTGTCGACGTCCAGCACCATGAGCATGCCGTAGAGCGCATCGAGCGGCACCGCCTCGCTGCGGGCAACGGTCTCGACATAGGCGCGGGTCGCCTGCGGTACGCCCGAAATGCTGAGCAGCAGGCGGCGGCGCCCGTCGCGGATGGCATTCTCGTCGCCGCCGGTCGGCTCGATGGTGCCGCCGAAGGTCAGCACACGCCGCAGCGACGAGTTCACCCAAGGCAACTGCCGTCGCTCGGTGCGCAGATAGACCTCCTCGGCGACCATCGTCATCACGTCGGCGAAGCTGTGGCCGTAGGCGCTCAGATGCTTGAGCAGCGCCGCCGCATAGGGGCTGTTGCCGCCCGCCGGGCCGTCCAGCGCCGGCTGGCCGGGACTCGCGGCAAAGCCGATGACGAGCCCGAGGGTTTCCGGCGGCACGCCGGGCCTGGTGACGGGTGTCGGCCCACGCATCTCACCCAGCCCCGGCCCGCCGGGCGACAATGGCCCGGGCGCGCCCGGCAGCGCGAAGAGCTGGCCGGACGGGAAGACGTCGGTCCGGCACGCGTCGAGCAGCACGATCGTCACCGGGACCGTCCGGGCAAGCGCCTCGAGCAGATCGGCCACCGGCACGAGGCTGGCGCCCGCGACCTCGGGCGAACGGAGGTCGGTATCGGTCGGCAGCAGGAAGTTGCGCCCGCCCAGCTCCACGCCATGGCCCGCATAATAGACGAGGGCGGCATCGGCGCCGGCGGCCTCGTCCACGAAGTCGGCAAGCTCGCGGCGCAACTCGTCGGCGTCCGCATCGAGCACGCGCGTCACCTCGAAGCCGAGGGTATCGAGCAGGTCGTCCATGCCGCGCGCGTCGCGCCTGGCGTTGTCGAGCGGCGCCAGGGTTTTATAGGCGCTCTGGCCGATCACCAGCGCCACGCCGCGCAGCGGTTCCTCCGCCCTCGCAGGGGCGAGCGCCAGCGCCAGCAGCAGCGCCGCGGCGAGTCCGGCCCTCACGATTCCCCCGCGCATATGCTCTCCCTGCTCCAGGCCCAGCATAAGCCGCTCAGAGCGGCGGGGAAATGGCTGCGAGGCGCCGCGCGCGTGACGGCTTCGTGGCGATCACAGGGTGGCGTCGAGCAGCGCGCCGACGAGCTTTTCGGGTCCGTAGCCCAGCCCCGAAGGCGTCAGACCCAGCCGCACGACCACCAGCCCCGCCGAGGGGATGATGGCGATGCTCTGGCCGTCATGGCCGAGCATCCAGAACGTATCCTCGGGCAGGCCGGCACGAGTGGCCCCCTCGCTTTCGAGCGGCCCCAACACCCAGCTCTGGTTCTGCGAATAGCCGCCCGGCAGCCCGTTGGCGGTGCGCATCATGGCGACGAACCCCTCGGGCAGCAGCCTTACGCCGTTCCACACCCCGTCCTGCAGCAGGAACAGGCCGAAGCGCGCCCAGTCGCGGGCGGTGGCATACATGTACGAACTGCCCACGAGCGTGCCCGCCGCGTCGGCCTCGAGCACGGCACTCGTCATGCCGAGCGGCGCAAACAGCGCCGTGCGCGGAAAGGCGAGCGCCCCGACATCGTCGCCGAGCCACGCCATCCACAGCCGGCTCAGCAGCACGGCCGTGCCGCTCGAATAGTTGAACTCGGTTCCAGGCGCGGCGACGGCAGGCAGCGCGCCGGCAAAGGCCGCCATGTCGGGTTCGAGGAACAGCATGCGGTTGACGTCCGACACGTCGCCATAGTCCTCGTTGAAGGCCAGCCCGCTGGCCATGCCCAGAAGGTCCGCGAGCCGAATCTGCGCGCGCGCGTCGCCGGCCCATGCGGCAAAGAGGCCGCGCGCATCGAGCCCGACGCCCTTGGCGGCCATGGCCCGCCCGAGCAGCGCCGCGTTCACCGTCTTGGTCATCGACCAGCCGAGCAGCGGCGTGTCCTCGTCGAAGCCCTGCCCGTAGGCCTCGACCAGCAGCCGGCCGTCCTTGACCACGACGAGCGCGCGCAGCCCCGGGCCGGTGAACGTCGTCGAGCTGACGATATCGGACAGCGCCGGCGTCGCCTTGGCCTCGACGCGCGCGCCCAGCGGCCACATCTCGTCGCTCAGGGGCGCCAATGCCGGCGCCTGCGTCAGTTGCACGCGCCGCGCTGCGGCGACGTCCCCGTCCGGCACCGCCGCGCAGCCGAGGCCGGGGCGGTGGAGCGCGATCCCCGTCGCGAACAGCCCGAGGATGCGGGCGGTCACGACGCCGCTCTCCTCGTCGACCCCGACCTGCACGAGCTTCAGCAGCGGGTGGCCGGGCGCCTGCACGTCCACCGCCAGCACCTCGTCGGCGCTGCGGTGGGCGACGAAGACGTTCGAGCACACGATTTTCGCGGCATAGCCATCCGCCACCCGCAACAGGTCCGGCGGCCGGAGCGCGAGATAGGCGGCAAGGCCCAGGGCGAGCGCAAGGACCAGGGCGGCGAGCCCGGTCACGATCCGCTTCAGGATAGCCATGTCTTCCCCTCGTCGCCCTTCTGGAAGCTACCGTGCCGCGCCGGTGTGTCCGACGGGCTTTCCCCAGCGGGGGCGAAATAATGCGCTTGACAAGATTCCCTAAAAAACGCCCTGCCGTCGCGGCGTCGGCACAATGCCTCCGGGCCGGTCCGGCAGGGATGGCAAGTCTGTCGGCTGGAGGCGGAGTTAGCGTGGATTCCGCCTGCTGGATTTGAACCAAATCTGCATGCCGATTGCGTCGAATCGGGGCAATTTGAAGCGTCGTTGCGAGGCAGACCCTTTTCCCCGCTGTTCACAAGTCCTATACTAAATGTAGCGAAACTGGCCCTGCCCGACACAAGGGATGGCCCCTCGAACGAGAATGCGCGTTGACGCCACCTCTGAATCGGTGAAGATTTTTAGCGTGCCGCGACGGACGCATTTGGCGCTCGCCGCGGACCGGCCTCGCAGGGACAGCCCGGCGCGTTCAGAACCGGGCGGCAGGCGAGCTTCGTGGGGCGGGGCCTTTAACCGTTTGCAGCGGCGCAGGCCCGGGTAAGCGTCAGACACCAGTCGGAGGCCGTGGCGGCGGCAGCGGCGCATTTGCGTCCGCATCATTTGGGGATTTTGAAGACTATGAAGATCGAACGTCGTTTCACCGAAGCCGACAAGGGCGCCTATGCGGGCATCGCGTTCCGCTCGGCCACGTCCGAGATTCGCAATCCGGACGGCTCGGTCGTGTTCAAGCTCGAGGGCTTCGACGTTCCCGGCACCTGGTCGCAGGTCGCCGCCGACATCCTGGCGCAGAAATATTTCCGCAAGGCAGGTGTGGCGCGGCGCCTGAAGAAGGTCGAGGAAAACAGCGTCCCCTCGTGGCTGTGGCGCTCGGTGCCCGACGAGAAGGCGCTGAAGGCCCTCCCCGAGGCCGAGCGCTACGGGCCCGAATCCGACAGCCGTCAGGTATTCGACCGGCTCGCCGGCACCTGGACCTACTGGGGCTGGAAGGGCGGCTATTTCGACACCGAGGAGGACGCCCGCACCTTCTTCGACGAGCTCTGCTTCATGCTCGCGACGCAGCGCGTGGCGCCGAACTCGCCGCAATGGTTCAACACCGGCCTGTTCTGGGCCTATGGCATCGACGGCCCCGGCCAGGGCCATTTCTACGTCGACCCGTTCACCCACAAGCTGGTGCAGTCGAAGTCCGCCTACGAGCATCCGCAGCCGCATGCGTGCTTCATCCAGTCGATCGAGGACGACCTCGTCAACGAGGGCGGCATCATGGATCTGTGGGTGCGCGAGGCGCGCCTGTTCAAGTACGGCTCAGGCACCGGCTCGAACTTCTCCAAGCTGCGCGGCGAGGGCGAGCGACTCTCGGGCGGCGGCAAGTCGTCGGGGCTGATGAGCTTCCTCAAGATCGGCGACCGCGCGGCGGGCGCCATCAAGTCGGGCGGCACCACGCGGCGCGCCGCCAAGATGGTCGTCGTCGACATCGACCATCCCGACATCGAGGCCTACATCAACTGGAAGGTGAAGGAGGAGCAGAAGGTCGCCGCCCTCGTCACCGGTTCCAGGATCGTGTCGCGCCACCTCAAGGCCATCATGAAGGCCGCGGTGAACTGCGAGGGCGACGGCGACGACTGCTTCGATCCGGGCAAGAATCCGGCGCTCAAGCGCGAGGTGAAGGCGGCCAAGAAGGCGCTGGTGCCCGAGAACTACATCCAGCGCGTCATCCAGTTCGCCCGCCAGGGCTACACCGACATGGAGTTCCCGATCTACGATACGGATTGGGATTCCGAGGCCTATCTCACCGTCGCCGGGCAGAACTCCAACAATTCCGTGCGCGTCACCGACGACTTCCTCAAGGCCGTCGAGACCGACGGCGAGTGGAGCCTCGTGGGGCGCACCTCGGGCAAGATCACGCGGACGCTGAAGGCGCGCGAGCTGTGGGAGTCCATCGGCTATGCCGCCTGGGCCTCCGCCGATCCGGGCATCCAGTACCACACGACGATCAACGAGTGGCACACGGCGCCGGAGGCCGGTCCGATCGTCGCCTCCAACCCGTGCTCGGAATACATGTTCCTCGACGACACGGCGTGCAACCTCGCCTCGGTCAACCTGCTGCCCTACCGCCAGCCGGACGGCAGCTTCGACGTCGCCGCCTTCGAGCACACCTGCCGGCTGTGGACGGTGGTGCTGGAAGTTTCGGTGATGATGGCGCAGTTCCCCTCGCGCGCCATCGCCGAGCGCAGCTTCATCTACCGCACGCTGGGCATCGGCTACGCCAATATCGGCGGCCTGCTGATGACCTCGGGCATCCCCTATGACAGCGCCGAGGGCCGCGCCATCGCCGCCGCCGTCACTGCGCTGATGACCGGCACCGCCTACAAGACCTCGGCCGAAATGGCGGGCGAGCTCGGCGCCTTCAAGGATTACGAGCGCAACGCGCCGCACATGCTGCGCGTCATCCGCAACCATCGCAACGCCGCCCACGGCAATGCCGAGGGCTATGAGGGGCTGAGCATCGCCCCGGTGGCGCTCGACCACGCCTCGCTCAAGGATGCGGCGCTGTCGGGCCGCGCCAGCGCGGTGTGGGACGAGGCGCTGGCGCTGGGCGAGACGCATGGCTACCGCAACGCGCAGGTGTCGGTGATCGCCCCGACGGGCACCATCGGCCTCGTCATGGATTGCGACACGACAGGCATCGAGCCCGACTTCGCGCTGGTGAAGTTCAAGAAGCTCGCGGGCGGCGGCTATTTCAAGATCATCAACCGCGCGGTGCCGCCGGCGCTGCGCACGCTGGGCTATTCCGAAAGCCAGATCGCCGAGATCGAGGCCTATGCGGTGGGCCACGGCAACCTCAACCAGGCGCCGGCCATCAACCCGGCGAGCCTTGCGACCAAGGGCTTCACCGACGACAAGATCGCCGCACTCAACGCCGCCACGGCGTCGGCCTTCGACATCAAGTTCATCTTCAACCAGTGGACGCTGGGCGCCGACTTCCTCAAGTCGCTGGGCGTCACCGAGGCGCAACTCAACGACATGAGCTTCGACCTCCTGTCCTTCCTCGGCTTTTCGAGAAAGGACATCGAGGCGGCCAACATCCATGTGTGCGGCGCCATGACCCTCGAGGGGGCGCCCCACCTCAAGGCCGAGCACCTGCCGGTGTTCGACTGCGCCAGCCCCTGCGGCAAGATCGGCAAGCGCTATCTCAGCGTCGACAGCCACATCCTGATGATGGCCGCCGCGCAGCCCTTCATCTCGGGCGCCATCTCCAAGACCATCAACATGCCCAACGATGCGACGGTCGAGGACTGCAAGAACTCGTACATGCTGAGCTGGCGGCTGGCGCTCAAGGCCAACGCGCTCTACCGCGACGGCTCCAAGCTGAGCCAGCCCCTCAACGCCTCGCTCATCGCCGACGAGGACGACGAGGAGGAGGACGAGGGCGTCGAGGCTCTGCTGGCCGCGAGCCAGGCGGCGCGCGTGCCCCAGGTGGTCGAAAAGATCGTCGAGAAGATCGTCACTGTGCATGACCGCGAGAAGCTGCCCAGCCGCCGCAAGGGCTATACCCAGAAGGCCATCGTCGGCGGCCACAAGGTGTATCTGCGCACCGGCGAGTACGAGGACGGCCACCTCGGCGAAATCTTCATCGACATGCACAAGGAAGGCGCCGCCTTCCGCGCCATGATGAACAATTTCGCCATCGCCATCAGCCTCGGCCTGCAATATGGCGTGCCGCTCGACGAATATGTGGAGGCGTTCACCTTCACCCGCTTCGAGCCCGCCGGCATGGTGATGGGTAATGACCGGATCAAGAACGCCACCTCGATCCTCGACTACGTGTTCCGCGAACTGGCGGTGAGCTATCTCGACCGCGACGACCTCGCCCATGTGCATGCCGACCCCGGCAACATGGCGCTGGGCAAGGGTGTGGCCGAGGACGCCCCCATCCGCACGCCGGCGCAGAATCTCGTCTCGCGCGGCATGACGCGCGGCCGCGTCAAGGACCAGAACCTCATGCTGGTCTCGGGCGGCCCCACCGCGGCGGCCTTCAACCCGGTC
>PJUF01001764.1_pt1 | contig 10080 bp, 8 predicted proteins | sample 1512191 | NCBI WGS metagenome assembly PJUF01 (sample SAMN08177673, study PRJNA422409) | Feces metagenome, whole genome shotgun sequencing project. | isolation source: Chicken feces (3) enriched on wood chips | host: Gallus gallus | place: USA: Madison | collected 2015-01-15 | reverse complement strand
TGCCGAAATAGGGCACGTCCTTGAGCCGGGCGAAGCGGGCCGCCTGCACCTTGCCGCCGGAGCCGCGCTCGCCGAAGCCGCCGGGCACCAGGATGCCGTGGATATGCTCCAGATAGGGCGCCGGGTCCTCGCGCTCGAAGATCTCGGAATCGATCCAGTTGAGATTGACCCTGACGCGATTGGCGATGCCGCCATGCACGAGTGCCTCGCTCAGCGACTTATAGGCGTCCTTGAGCCCGGTATATTTGCCCACGATGGCGATATTGACCTCGCCCTCGGGGTTGTGGAAACGCTCCGTCACGTCCTCCCAGGCGCTCAAATCCGGCGCCGGCGCATCGGCGATGCCGAAGGCGGCGAGCACTTCGCGGTCGAGGCCTTCCTTGTGGTAGGCCATGGGCACGTCGTAGATCGAGGCGACGTCGAGCCCCTGGATCACCGCCGGCTCGCGGACGTTGCAGAACAGCGCCAGCTTGCGCCGCTCGCTCGGCGGAATGGGCCTGTCGCAGCGCACCAGCAGCACGTCGGGCATGATGCCGATGGATCTCAATTCGGCCACCGAATGCTGTGTCGGCTTGGTCTTGAGCTCGCCCGCCGAGGGGATGTACGGCATCAGCGTCAGGTGGACATAGACGGCATGGTCGCGCGGCAGGTCGTTGCCGAGCTGGCGGATCGCCTCGAAGAAGGGCAGCCCCTCGATATCGCCGACGGTGCCGCCGATCTCGACCAGCACGAAGTCGACGTCCTCGTTGCCCTCGAGCACGAATTCCTTGATGGCGTCGGTGACGTGCGGGATGACCTGCACCGTCGCGCCCAGAAACTCGCCGCGGCGCTCCTTGGCGATGATGTCCGAATAGATCCGGCCGGTGGTGATGTTGTCGCGCTTGTTGGCGTGCCGGCCGGTGAAGCGCTCGTAGTGGCCGAGATCGAGGTCGGTCTCGGCGCCGTCGTCGGTGACGAACACCTCGCCGTGCTGGGTCGGCGACATGGTGCCGGGATCGACATTGAGATAGGGGTCGAGTTTCCTCAGTCGGACCTTATAGCCACGCGCTTGCAGAACGGCGCCGAGCGCCGCAGACGCGAGACCTTTGCCCAATGAGGAAACCACGCCACCGGTGATGAAAACGTACCGAGCCATGGGCCTTCACCTTATGGGCGCGCACTATTGATTCGGAAGGCCCGCGGCGCTGCGCCCACAGCGGAACCTCATGCCAAAAACGAAGGAGGGGATGTCGCCATCCCCTCCTTCAGGTTCGTTGCAGCGGCACCTTTACTGTGCCGGGACGCTGCTCGGAGCGGCGTCTGCGGGAGCCGCGTCGTCGGGCGCGGCCGGGTTGGCCGGAAGGGCGAGGCCCGGGTCAGCGCTGTCGGATTGCGTGTCGGCGGCCGGCGCGCTCAGGGCGGCATCGCCCGGCAGCGGCAGCGTGTCGCCCTGCATCTGGCTCAGGGCGTCGAGAATCGTCGCCGGCTGTTCGCCGGTCGGGCTCGCCGCCGAATTGAGAATGTCGGAGGAGGTGCGGTTGACCTCGGCCAGGATGGTGAGGCCGATGGCCGTCGCGAAGTACAGCGCGCCGAGGATGGCCGTGGTGCGGGTCAGGAGGTTGGCGGTGCCGCGCACCGTCATCATGCCGCCGGCATTGCCCCCCATCCCCAGGCCGCCGCCTTCCGAGCGCTGCAGCAGAATGACGGCAATCAGCGCGAGGACGATCAGCAGATAGGCGACGAGAAGGACGTTTTCCATTGCGGACGGGCTTTCGTGACGAAGTCGGGGCGCGTCATACACGCGAGGCGGATCAATTGCCAGCCGCTTGCGCCGATAGTTTGGCCCCGGCGTGCTCTTAAGCTGCCGAGATAATGGCGATGAGGTCGTCCGCCAAGAGGCTCGCACCGCCGACGAGGCCGCCATTGACCTCCGGCACGGCGAGAATCTCGCTGGCATTGGTCGGCTTGAGCGATCCGCCATAGAGCAGCCGCATCGCCCCGCCCTGCCCGCCGAAGCGTGCAACCAGCTGATCGCGCAGGGCCTTGTGCATCGCGGCGATGTCGTCGAGGGTCGGCGTCAGCCCGGTGCCGATTGCCCAGACAGGCTCGTAGGCCACCACCACGTCGCCATCGGCCGCCTCGTCGGGCACCGACAAAGCCAGCTGCCGCGCGACGATTTCCGCCGCCCTGCCCGCCTCGCGCTCGTCGCGCGTCTCGCCCACGCAGACGATCGGCGTCAGCCCGGCCGCGAGGGCCGCGACGGCCTTGCGGCGGACGAGATCGTCGGTTTCGCCGTGGTCCGCCCGCCGCTCCGAATGGCCCACGATCACGAGGCTCGCCCCGGCATCGGCCAGCATCGGGGCACTGAGATCGCCGGTATGGGCGCCCGAGGCGGCCGGGTGGCAGTCCTGCCCGCCGACGAGGATGCCGGCCGGCGCGGCGATGCGCGTCATCGCCGCGATCAGCGTCGCGGGCGGGCAGATCGCGACCGTGCAACGGGGCGGTGCGGCCGCCGTCAGCCGGCTCGCCAGCCGCTCGACTTCGCTCAATGCGGCACCGAGGCCGTTCATCTTCCAGTTGCCGGCGATGAGGGGCGTAATGTTCTGAGGCACTTGGCCGAAGTCCTTGCTCTTGCGCGGGAGGGGACTTTGCCATAACCCCTCACAGCCACAACGTCACTGCCCGGAATATGCCGACATGCTGAACTTCATGCGCCGGTTCGCCAATACGTGGATTGGCAAGATCATCGGCGCTTTCCTCCTTGTCGGCCTCGCCGGGTTCGGCGTGTCCAACGTCGTGCTCGACCTCGGCGCCAACACGCTGACGCGCGTGGGCGACGAGGACGTGACGGTGCAGGACTTCCAGCGCATCTACCAGCAGAACCTCAATGCCTTCGCCCAGCAGACGGGCCAGGTGCTCACCAACGAGCAGGCGCTGCAGTTCGGTATTCCCACCTCGGTGCTGAACCAGCTGACGACGCGGGCCGCGATCAACCAGTTCTCCGTGCATAACGGCATCGGCGTGTCAGACCAGAAGCTGGCCGAGCTCGTGCGCTCCGATCCGGGCTTTTTCGGCGTGCTCGGCACGTTCGACCGCTCGATCTACGACCAGGTGCTGGCCCAGCAGGGCCTGACCAGCGAGCAATATCTCGAGAGCCAGCGCAAGGCGGCGCGGCGCCAGCAGGTTGCCATCGGGCTGTTCGCGGGCACGCCGATCCCGCAGACCGGCAAGGATTTGCTCAACCGCTATCGCAACGATCTGCGCACCATCGAGTACTTCACGCTCAACGCCACCAGCGTGCCCGACGTCGCCGAGCCGACCGACGCCGACCTCGACGCCTATCTCGCCGCCCACCAGGCCGAGTTCCGCACCGAAGAGACGCGCACCGCCGACGTCGTGCTGATGACGCTCGACACCCTCGCCGCCCTGCCCGACTACCAGCCGGCCGACGACGAGGTGCGGGCCGAATACGAGCGGACGAAGGAGCAGCTGACGAAGCTCGAACGGCGCGAGATCAAGCAGGTCGCCCTGCCCGACGCGGCGGCGGAACAGCTCTTCACCGAGCAGCAGGCGGCTGGCGCCGACTTCGCCACGGCCCTCGCCGCCTCCGGCCTCAGCGCCGTCGACATCGGCACCCTGGCCAAGTCCGAAGTGAGCGACCCGGCGCTGGCCGAGGCGGCCTTCGGGCTCGCCGCGGCGGGCGATTTCACCATCATCGCGGGGATCGGCGGCCGGCGCGTGGTGGCGGTGACCGCGATCCAGGCCGGCGGCCAGGTAAGCTACGAGGAGGCGCAGGCCGACATTGTGCGGCGCCTCGCCACCGAGCGGGCGCGGGCCGCCTATGTCGACGTCCAGGACCAGGTCGAGGAACTGCGGGCCTCCTTCCAGCCCCTCAAGGACATCGCCGCGCGCTTCAGCCTCCCCGTCGAAACCGTGACGCTCACCCGCAACGGCGCCGAGCTGTCGGTGGTGTCCGGCCTCAGCGAGGAGAACCGCGCCCGGGCGGCGGAGGCCATCTTCGCCGGCGAGGTCGGGCGGCTGTCGTCCACCGTCACCTATGGCGCGACCAGCAATCTGTGGTTCGACCTGGCCTCGGTCGAGCCGGCCCGCGACCAGACGCTCGACGAGATGCGCGACAGGCTGTCGGCCGCGTGGACCGCCGGCAAGATCGACGAGGCGCTGCGCGCCGAAGTCGATGCGATCATGGCGGATCTCGACGCGGGCACGCCTTTCGACGAAGCGGCCACGGCGCGCAACCAGTTCGCGGCCATCACCGCGCCCTTCACGCGCGACGGCGACGGCACGCAGATCGTCAACCAGGCGGTGGCCACCAACGTCTTCTCGGGCGGCGCGGACAGCCATGGCTGGGCGGTCAACGGCGATGGCGACTATCTGGTCTATCACGTCACCGACGTGACGCCGCCGAGCACGCCGCCGGGCGCGGAGATCACCGATTTCCTCACCAATGCCACGCGGGATTCGCTCTACGGCGATTTCATCGTCGGGCTGACCAACGATCTGTGGCCGGAAAGCGCGCGCGGCGGTGCGTATCAGCGCATGCTGACGCTGCTCATCGCGCCGCAGTGACGCGATGGCGGACCAGTCCTACGAGCGCTTCGCCAAGGGATACGAGGCCGGCCGGGCGCAGATCGTCTTCCAGCGCATCGTCGCCGACCTCGAAACGCCTGTCGGCGCCTATCTGAAGCTCTCCGAAGGGCGGCAGAACACGTTCCTGCTCGAAAGCGTGCAGGACGGCGCCACGCGCGGCCGCTACTCGATGATCGGGTTCGACCCCGACATCATCCTCAAGGTCGAGGCGGGCGCCGCCAGCATAAACCGCAATGCCGGCGGCAACGGCACATTCCTGCCCGTCGCCGAGCCTCCGCTCGAGGTGCTGCGGGCGCTCGTCGCCGAGAGCCAGGCCGATATCCCGGAGGGCCTGCCGTCGACCGCTGCGGGAATATATGGCTATCTCGGCTATGAAATGGTGCGATTGATGGAGCGGTTGCCCGACCGCCACGAGGCGGGGCTCGGCCTGCCCGACGCCCTGCTCATGCGCCCCACGGTGCTCGCCGTCTTCGACACGCTGCGCGACGAACTCTATCTCACCGCGCCCGTCTATGTGCGGCCGGGCGTCACCGCCCGGCAGGCATGGGAAGGCGCCCGCGCGCGGATCGACGAGGCCATCGGCCGGCTGGGCCGCACCCTGCCCCATGCCGGCGTGCCGCCCGACATGGACAGGATCGCCATCACCTCCAACACGAGCGCCGAGGACTATGGCCGCATGGTCGGCGCGGCCAAGGACTACATCCGGGCCGGCGACATCTTCCAGGTCGTGCTGAGCCAGCGCTTCGAGGCCGAGTTCAGCCTGCCGCCGACGGCGCTCTATCGCGCGCTGCGCCGCACCAATCCCTCGCCCTACATGTATCTGCTCGATTTCGGCGGCTTCGCCGTCGTCGGCTCGAGCCCCGAGATCCTCGTCAAGGTCGAGAAGGGGCAGGTCACCATCCGGCCCATCGCCGGCACGCGCAAGCGCGGCGCCACGCCGACGCGCGACAAGGAACTGGCCGACGAACTCCTGTCCGACCCCAAGGAACTGGCCGAGCACCTCATGCTGCTCGATCTCGGGCGCAACGATGTGGGGCGGGTGGCCAAGATCGGCAGCGTGCGGGTCACCGACAAGTTCTTCCTCGAATACTATTCCCACGTCATGCACATCGTCTCCAACGTGGTGGGCGAGCTCGACCCGTCGAAGGACTTCGTCGACGCCCTCGCCGCGGGCTTTCCGGCCGGCACGGTGTCGGGCGCGCCGAAGGTGCGCGCCATGGAGATCATCGACGAGCTGGAGCAGGACCGGCGCGGCATCTATGGTGGCTGCGTGGGCTATTTCGGCGCCGATGGCAGCATGGACACCTGCATCGTGCTGCGCACGGCCATCGTCACGGACGGCAAGCTCTACGTGCAGGCGGGCGCCGGCATCGTCGCCGACAGCCGCCCCGAGCTCGAGCAGCTCGAATGCCAAAACAAGGCCCGTGCCCTTTTCAGTGCGGCGGAAGAAGCTCTACGCTACGCTGGCGAGGCCCGAATTGGCCAGTAGAGCAAGCCACCACCCCGTCGTCAGTCCCGCCTTCGCGGGAATGACGGCAGCGGACAGGTCGAAGCGGTAGAGATCCCATGAAACTTCTCGTCATCGATAATTACGACAGCTTCACCTACAACCTCGTCCACTTCCTCGGCGAGCTGGGCGCCGACATGACCGTGCGCCGCAACGACGCCATCGCGCTCGACGAGATCGCGGCCCTGGCGCCCGAGGGCATCGTCCTGTCGCCCGGTCCGTGCACGCCGAACGAGGCGGGCATCTGCCTCGACCTCATCGACCGGTTCAAGGAGACGACGCCCATCCTCGGCGTCTGTCTCGGCCACCAGGCCATCGGCCAGGCGCTGGGTGGCGATGTCGTGCGCGCCCCCGAACTCATGCATGGCAAGACCTCGCGTATCGAGCACACCGGCAAGGGCCTCTTTCGGGGGCTCAATTCCGGCTTCGAGGCGACGCGCTACCATTCGCTGACCGTCAGCCCCGAGACCCTGCCCGAGGTGCTCGAAGTCACGGCCACCACCAATGGCGGCGTCATCATGGGGCTGCAGCACCGGCGCCTGCCGCTCCACGGCGTGCAGTTCCACCCCGAGAGCATCGCCAGCGAGAACGGCCACGCCCTGCTGCAGAACTTCCTCGACATCGTGCGCGATTTCGGCGTGCGGAAGGCGGCGTGATGGACATCAAGACCGCCCTCAACAAGATCGCGTCCCGCCAGGACCTGACGGGCGAGGAGATGCGCGCCGTCATGACCGCGATCATGCAGGGCGAGGCCACGCCGTCGCAGGTCGGCGCCTTCCTCATGGGCCTGCGCGTCAAGGGCGAGAGCGTGGGCGAGATCGCCGCAGCGGTCTCGATCCTGCGCGAGAAGATGGTGCCGGTCGACGCGCCCGAGGACGCCATCGACATCGTCGGCACCGGCGGCGACGGCGCCGAAACGCTCAACATCTCGACAGCGACGGCGCTGGTCGTCGCCGCGGCGGGCATCCCCGTGGCCAAGCACGGCAACCGTGCCCTGTCGAGCCGCTCGGGCGCCGCCGACGTGCTCACCGCGCTCGGGGTCAAGCTCGACCTGGCGCCGCCCGCGATCGCCCGCTGCATCCGCGAGGCGGGCATCGGTTTCATGTTCGCGCCGGCCCATCACCCGGCCATGAAGCATGTCGGCCCCAGTCGTGCCGAGCTGGGCACGCGCACCATGTTCAACCTGCTCGGCCCGCAATCGAACCCGGCCGGCGCCCGCCGCTACATGCTGGGCGTCTACGCCCGCAACTGGGTCGAGCCGGTCGCCGCGGCGCTGCTCGCCAACCGCGCGGTTTCGGCCTGGGTGGTCCATGGTGACGGCGGGCTCGACGAGCTGTCGACCACCGGGCCGAGCTTCGTCGCCTCGATCAAGGGGGGCAGCCTCACGAGCTTCGAGGTCACGCCCGAGGACGCAGGCCTGCCGCGTGCCAGCCTCGCCGATCTCAAGGGCGCCGAGCCCGACTACAATGCCGGCCGGCTGCGTTCGCTGCTCGAGGGCGCGCGCGACCCCTATCGCGACGTCGTCGTGCTCAATGCCGCCGCGGCCTTCATCGTGGCCGAGCGGGCCGATACACTGAAGCAAGGTGCCGAACTGGCCGCGCGCGAGATCGATTCCGGGCGCGCCAAACAGACGCTCGACGCCCTCATCGCCGTTTCCAACAGCTAGGATCCATGTCCGACATTCTCAGCCGCATCGAAACCTACAAGCGCGAGGAGATCGCCGCGGCCAAGGCGCTGCGTCCGTGGAACGAGGTCGTGGCCGAGGCGCATGACGCGCCGCCCGTGCGGCCGTTTCTTGCTGCCCTGCGGGAGACGCGCCGCAGCGGCGACTACGCCCTCATCGCCGAGGTCAAGAAGGCCAGTCCCTCCCGGGGCCTCATCCGCGCCGACTTCAACCCCGCCGAGATCGCTCGCGCCTACGAGGCCGGCGGTGCGGCGTGCCTCTCGGTGCTCACCGACAGGCCGAGTTTTCAGGGAGCGCCCGACTATCTCGTCGAGGCCCGCGCGGCGACCAGCCTGCCGGTGCTGCGCAAGGACTTCATGTTCGAGACCTACCAGGTCGCCGAGGCGCGGGCCTGGGGAGCGGACTGCATCCTCATCATCCTCGCCGCCGTCGGCGACGACACGGCGCGCTATCTGCTCGACGCCGCCACCGAATGGGGCATGGACGCGCTCGTCGAAGTGCACGAACAGATCGAGCTCGACCGGGCGCTGGCGCTGGATGCGCCGTTCATCGGCATCAACAACCGCAACCTGCGCACCTTCGAGACGACGCTGCAAACCTCCGTCGACCTGGCGCTCGGCGTGCCGGACGGCATCCATCTCGTGGCCGAAAGCGGTATCACCGGCCCTGCCGACGTGCAGGCCCTGCACGACAAGGCCGGCATCGGCTCCTTTCTCGTCGGCGAAAGCCTGATGCGGCAGGCCGATGTCGCGGCCGCCACCCGCGCCCTGCTGCAGGGCGAGCTCGTCCGGCCATGAGCGGCGGGCTGACCCACCTCGATGAGCGTGGCGAGGCCCACATCGTGGATGTCGGCGGCAAGCCCGTCACGGCGCGCCGCGCCGTCGCCCGTGCCCGGATCGCGGCACAGCCGGAAACCATCACGGCCATCGTCGGCGGCACGCTCGGGAAAGGCGATGCCCTTGCCGTGGCGCGCATCGCCGGCATCATGGCCGCCAAGAAGACCTGGGATCTCATTCCGCTCTGCCACCCCATCGCGCTCGACAGGGTCGCGGTGGAGATCACGGCCGAGGCCGACGGGCTCACCGTCACCGCCACGGCCGAAACCCGCGACAGGACCGGCGTCGAGATGGAGGCGATGACCGCCGCCGGCGTCGCCGCCCTGACGCTCTACGACATGGCCAAGGGGATCGACCGGGCCATGCGCATCACCGCCATCGAGCTCATGGAGAAGACGGGCGGCAAGTCGGGGGATTTCCGCCGGTGATCTCCGTCGACGACGCGCTGGACCGCATCTTCACGCGCATCCCGACGCCGCTGGCCGAAGCCGTGCCCCTCGCCCGCGCCCACAAGCGCGTGCTGGCGCGTCCGTTGCAGGCGCAGCATACCCAGCCGCCCTTCGACGCCTCGGCCATGGACGGCTACGCCGTGCGCACCTCGGACGTGGCGCCGGGCCGCCCGCTGTTTCTCGCCGGCACGTCGCAGGCGGGCGCCCGCTTCACCGGCATGATGCAGCGCGGCGAATGCGTGCGCATCTTCACCGGCGCGCCGCTGCCGGTGGGCGCCGATGCCGTCATCATGCAGGAGGCGGCGACGGCCCGCGGCAACCAGGTGAGCTTCGAGGCCGCGCCGCGGCCGGGCCAGAACATCCGCCGCAAGGGCTTCGACTTCGTCGCCGGCGCGGACCTGCTGGAGGCCGGCGTGCCGCTGACGCCGGCCATGCTGCAGCTTGCGGCCGCCGCCAACTATGCCGAACTCTCCGTCACGCGGCGCCCACGCCTCGCCATCCTCGCGACCGGCGACGAACTGGTGCCGCCCGGTACCGAGCTCGGCGCCGACCAGATCGTCGCCTCCAACTCCCACGGGCTCGTCCCGCTGCTTTCGAGCTACGCCGAAAAGGTGGTGGATCTCGGCATCGTGCCCGACGACCGGCACCAGCTCGAGACGGCAATGCTCGGCGCCTTCGACTATGGCGTCGAGGTGCTGATCACCACGGGGGGGGCCTCGGTGGGCGAGCGCGACTACGTGCAGGAGGTGCTGCGCGACCTCGGCGTCGACCTCGATTTCTGGAAGATCCTCATGCGGCCGGGCAAGCCGCTGATGTTCGGCACGCGCGGCAAGACGCTGGTCTTCGGGCTGCCCGGCAACCCGATCTCGGCCTTCGTCACCGCGACGGTGCTGGTGCGGCCGGCGCTGCGCCTCATGACCGGCCATACCGATCCGTTCTGGCCGTTCCTCGGGGTGCCGCTGGCGGCCGATCTGCCGCCCAACGGCCCGCGGCGCCACTTCGTCCGCGGCCGGCTCA
>PJUF01001761.1_pt1 | contig 10086 bp, 8 predicted proteins | sample 1512191 | NCBI WGS metagenome assembly PJUF01 (sample SAMN08177673, study PRJNA422409) | Feces metagenome, whole genome shotgun sequencing project. | isolation source: Chicken feces (3) enriched on wood chips | host: Gallus gallus | place: USA: Madison | collected 2015-01-15 | reverse complement strand
GGCCCGGCCGCTGAAACGTGGTTCGGCCCGCTCGGCGAGCTGTACGTCACTCTCATCAAGATGATCGCGGTGCCGCTTGTGTTCTTCGCGGTCATCAATGCCATCTCCTCGCTGCACGGCCAGAAGTCGGTCGCCGCGCTCAGTGGCCGCACGTTCCTGTGGTTCGTCATCACCGCCGCACTGGCGGTCTGCGTGGGCCTGGGCGTGGGCACCGTGCTGCAGCCCGGTGCCGGTGGCCTGCAGCTGTCGATGGCCAGCAACTATGTGCCGCGCGAAGTGCCCAGCGTGGTGCAGGTGCTGCTGGACGTGGTGCCGTCCAATGTGTTCTACGCGTTGTCGGGCATCGGCACCAAGGTCAACGCCGCGGGCGAGACCGTGCTGGCGGCCGGCCGTGGTTCGATCCTGCCGGTGATCTTCTTCGCCGGCCTGGTCGGCTTCGCCATCGTCAAGCTTGGCGAGAAGGTGACCGAGGCGCGCAGGCTGGTTGGCCAGATGAGCGACATCATGATCCAGGTGACCCGCTTCGTGCTGGAAGTCACCCCGATCGGTACGTTCGGCCTGATCGCCGGCCTGGTCGGCAGCTATGGTTTCGAGAAGCTGCTGCCGCTGGGTCACTTCGTGCTGGCCCTGTACGTGGCCTGCGCGCTGCACATCGTGGTGGTCTACAGCGCGTTGCTGCTGTCGCACGGCCTCAATCCGCTGAAGTTCTTCCGCGGTGCCGCGCCGGGCATGCAGGTGGCCTTCGTCAGCTCGTCGAGCTTTGCCGCCATGCCGGTGGCGCTGCGCTCGATCACCCACAACCTGGGTGTGAACAAGGACTACGGCTCGTTCGCCGTGCCGCTGGGCGCGAGCATCAAGATGGACGGCTGCGGAGCGATCTATCCGGCGCTGTGTGCGGTGTTCATCGCCCAGTACAGCGGCGTGCCGCTGACGCCGGAGCAGTACGTGGTGGTGCTGATCGCTTCGGTGCTGGGCAGCTTCGGCACGGCCGGCGTGCCGGGCACGGCGGTCATCATGGCCACGGTGGTGCTGAGTGCGGCCAACCTGCCGCTGGAGACCATCGGTTACCTGTATGCGATCGATCGCATCCTGGACATGATGCGCACGATGACGAATGTGACGGGCCAGATGCTGGTACCGGTCCTGGTGGCCAAGGAAACCGGCCTGCTGGACCAGTCGGTGTATGACAATCCGTCCACCAATGTCGGCCTGGATGATCCTGACCCGACCCCGCCGCGCAGCTGAAGCGGCACTGCAACGGGCTGTATCAGCACCTGTAACACCGTTGATACAGCCCCGCCGGGCCTTGTGCAGTGTTGTTTCCTGCGCGTTAAGGCAAACGAAATCCGAACGCATCTGTAACAGCCTGCTGGCAACACGTCCTGCGGCAGCCGGCTGAACCGCCTGATACCAAGCGGTCTGGAAGTTGGCACGGAAGCTGCTCTGTCCCTGCGCATACGCAACGGGAGAGCGGCATGGACAGCAGCACCACCCATCTCGGTTATCCGGTCCGGCAGCTTGTACTGCTGCTGGCTCTGGCCTGCCCGCTCGCGGCGGCTGCTTCAGGAGCGCGCCAGGGCGTGAAGCCGCAGCCGGGCGAGATCGTCCTGCTGCGCGATGTGCCCGCACGTCCGGCCTATCGCATGGCGCCGCCGGGCGTGGCGCTGATCGCCGACCCCAAACCGCAGCACGAGATCGCCACCGCACTCGGCACGGGTGGCGCTGGCGGCATGGACGAGCTGAGTGATGACGACTACGCCGGGCTCGGCGCGGGCCAGTCCGGTCCTGTGGCCGCACCCGGCGGTACCACCGTGGAGCGGGTGACCCACCAGGCGCTCGGCGGCACGTTGGGTCGTTCCAGTGACGGCGCGCTCGGCGGCAATGCCCTGGGCGGCGCGATGAGCGGTCCGCTGGGTGCGGTCGGCAATACCACCCGCGGCATCGGCGACACCGTCCGCGGTGCGCTGGCGCAGTTCCCGCTGGGCGCGGCGCCGCAGGGAGGTGGCAAGTGAATCGTGCGGCGCGCGGCGCATTGCTGCTGATGCTGGCCGGCGTACCCGCAGGGGCGTGGGCCGACGATTACAGCGGCATGCTGTCCTACCTGGACGTGGCGCGGATCGGCGATCGCGCGCTGGCCGGTGCCAGTGGCGCCATCGCCGTCAACCAGGCGGCCGGGGACCTGAACATCCAGGCCAATCTGCAGGGCATGGCCACTGGCGACCAGGCCAACGTCGCCATCGCCGCACGCCAGCAGCGTCATGCCGACGTGGTCCTGTCGGGGCCGCTGCAGGCCAGCGCACATATCGAAGGCCAGGCGCTGAATGGCGTCAGCGGCATTGCATCGATCAACCAGGCCAGCGGCATCGCCAACACGACGCTCAACGTCGTCAGCGCGACGCTGGCCCGGCAAGGGATACGCGAGACCGACGACGCGGCTTTGGCGGCGTCGGACATCGCGTCAGCAGGGGGGCAGGGCGACGCCGGTGACGGCGTTGCGGCGGGTATCCGCAGTGTCGGCGTTTCCGCCACGGCACTGCGGGGCTTCGACGGTGTCCTGCAACTCAATCAGATCGCGGGAGCCCGCAACGACACGGCCAACGTGCTTGGCCTGGTCGTCCAGGGCAACCCGTGAGTACCACCCACCACCCGATGTATCACTGATGAGAGAGAGGGCACCATGAAAGCGACCGTCAAACAGTCTCTGCTCGCCATGGCAATTGCTTCTGCCTCGACCGCTGCTGCGGCCAATGGCTGGGACAACCAGAACGCCAGCGCGAACATCAACCACAACCATGTCGTGACCGAGACCCGCAACGACACCCACAACCACACCGACAACGAAGTCCGCAACTGGACCCGTACCAACACCACGGTACGCAGCAACACCGATACCTCCAACGTCACGCGCAACCGCACGGTGAACGAGCAGGTACAGAAGAACAGCAACATCCAGGCCGACGAGCGCAAGGAAAAGAACAACCACGGCGTCGACGTGAACCTGGAAAAAGACCTGCGCCTGAGCAGTGATGTGAACTTCTCCGGCGATCCGACCATCACCGGCAACATCGATCTGGATTCGGCCGCCATTGCGGTCATCGACAACCGCCAGTCGATCAGCAACAACCTGGGCTCCAACACCCTGGTCACCAACGATGCATCGATTGCCGATGACGTGGGCTCGGGTGCATCGGGCAACCTCGGGTTCAACGTCGTGGCCGGTGACAACAATGCGCAGGACAACGCGGCTTCGCTGTCCGCGGCCGACGCCTCCTTCAGCTTCGGCATGGCCGACGCCGAGGTGTTCGTCAACCAGGCGGGCATGGGCAACACCACCATGAACTCCGGCGTCACCAATGCCGCCAGCCTGGGTGGCAATGCCTTCGGTGGCGCGTCGGGCAACATCGGCGTGAACATCGCCTCGGGCAACAACAACGAGCAGAAGAACGCGCTTGCTGCCTCGGTGGCCACCAGCGCGATGGCCCAGTCGAGCATCAGCTCCAACCAGATCTCCAGCGGCAACGCAGTGAGCAACGCAGGCTTCGTGCAGTCCTACACCGACACCGTGGAAGTGGGCATGAGCGGTGGCGTGGGTGGCCTCACCCTGGCCTATGGCGCCGGCACCTACAGTGGCCGCGGCAATGCCTACCAGATGGCGAACTACTACCTCGACACCTGGGATGGCGACCTGCCGCATCCGGATGGCAACAGCACCGGCCACATCGATCTGGACAACGAGATCCAGAACGCAACGCCGAATCCGTACCGCCAGGGCGTCGGCGGCCTGGGCTTCGACACGCGTGAAAGCGGCACCAGCCAGTTCGTCGAACTGGGTGTGGCCGACCTGTACGCCAGCCTGAGCGGCACGGTCACCACCACCCGCTGGGTGAACGTGGATGCGACCAACACCTCGGCGCTGTCGGGCAGTGCGTTCACGGGTGCCTCGGGCAACATCGGCGTGAACGTCGCTTCGGGCACCGGCAACCTGCAGGCCAACAGCCTGGCCCTGGCCGTGGCCCAGCCGAGCACCGGTGGCGGTACCGGCGGCGGCGAGTGACACCGGGCGTGACCGCTTTCGCAGCCAAGCTGCGTTGAGTGCAACAAGCCCGGCCATCCGCCAATGGCCGGGTTCCCCCGGGAGCCCCTGCTCCTCCTCCCCCTTGGGGCAGGGGCTCCTTCCTTCCGCTGGAGGGCAACATGGCTGCACACCGCTGCTGGATCCGCCTGCTGTCGTGCCTGCTGTTGCTGGGCAGCGCCCATGCGTGGGCAGGCGATGTCGCCTTCACCGGGGTGCTTCCCAATGGCGCGCTGATGCAGCAGAAGGTGGAAAGCATGCAGGAGCGGCGCTACCGCAACCTGGTGCGGCAACACACCGACTACAGCTGTGGTGCGGCCGCGTTGGCCACCATCCTGCGTTACGCCTACCACCTGGACACCAACGAAGCGACGGTGATCGAAGGAATGATGGGCGTTTCCGATCCGCAGCTGGTGAAGGAACGCGGTTTTTCGTTGCTGGACATCAAGCGCTATGTCGAATCGCTCGGGATGCGCGGGCGTGGCTACCGCATCGATGAGAACCGGCTGCGCACCCTGCGCGTGCCCGGCCTGGTGCTGATGGACGTGCGCGGGTTCCGCCATTTCGTGGTGCTCAAGCAGGTTCGCGGCGGCATCGTCGAAGTGGCCGATCCGATCCTGGGCAACCGCAGCCTGTCATTGGCCGAGTTCAATGAAGCGTGGCCGTCGCGCGCTGTTTTCGTCGTGATCGGCAGCGACTTCGATCGCAACACGGTACTTCTGCAACCCAGCGAGCGGCCCAGTGCGCGTGCGTTGTACGCGCGGCAGGGCCCGATCACCGATGCCGAACTGGTCGATTTCGGCTTCAGCCATGCCGACCTGTTCTGAAGGAGGCCCGATCATGCTGTGCCAACGTATGTTGATCGCCACGCTGCTGCTGTTGCCGGTGCTGCCCGCCTGGGCCGCTGAAGGCGCACCAGGGCGCGGCCTGAAGGAAATACCCGATCCCGAACTGAACCTGATGCGCGGCCGCTACACCGTGGGCGGCAACAACGTGGCCTGGTTCGGGGTAACGATGATTTCGCAATGGCAGGGCGCCAACGGCAGCAACGTGCAGGGCGCGCTGACCCTGGGCATGGACTTCCGCCAGGGCAGCACGCCGCGGCTGACCTTCCAGCCGCACGTGCAGGTCACCAACGCCGATGCCCCGATGCCCACCCCGGATGGACGCAGCATCGACAGCAGCGGCCTGGCCAATGCCACCGGCCTGGTGCAGGCGGTGCAGGTGGCCGGCGATGGCAACACCGCACGCAACGTGACGACCTTGACCGTACGTGATGGCGCGGTGCCGACCACCATCGACGATGGCAACCGCATCGCCCAGATGCAGCAGGGTGGGGCAAGTGCGACGGCGGTGCTCGATGGCAACCAGGCACGCCTGATGCTGCAGATCGACGGCCAGGGCCTTGTCCAGCAGTGGATCCGCAATGGCAGCGTCGGCCAGGGCATCGCCCTGTCCGGGGATGGCCAGACGGCCAGCAACCGGCTGCAGCTGGAGCTGGTACGCAGCACCGTGGCCAGCAACCAGCCCTTGAGCCAGAACGTGGCCCAGGCGATCGCGCTGAACCGCGGCATGGGCCCGGGCCAGTAACAGGGCCCGGTCGAGGGGGACGGACGTACAACGCAGGCCAACGACATGCACACCTATTTGCGGCTTACCCCGCTGGCGCTGGCGGCGCTGGCGGCCAATGCCTTCGCCCAGCAACCGGCGGCGGAGGCCAAGGACGGTGCCGATGTACAGGCACTGATCACCCAGCTCGAGCAGCTCAAGGCCAACTACGCGCAGGAAGTGCGACGCCTGCGCGAGCTGGACATGCAGGTGCAGGCCATGCAGGCGCGCCTGAGTGGACGGGCCGGCGGCGCCACGACCCCGGCGGCGCCCCTGGCGCCTGCGGCGGCGGCCGCCGTGCCACCGAGCAGCGAAGGCTATGCCAGTACCGCCGCCGAGGCCCAGCAGGCCAAGCAGGAGGCGCGACGCAGCGTGGATGACGTGAAGCAGCAGCAGGCTGCGCTGTTCTCGCGCCGCTTCACCCTGGAAAACAGCCTCACCTACGCCCGCTATGATCGCAAGCAGCTGACCCTCAACGGCTTCCTGGCGCTGGATGCGATCTTCCTGGGCAACATTGCCATCGAGAACGTCGAGTCCGATTCGCTGACCTACAACCTCGCCGCGCGCTGGGGTGTCAGCCCGAACCTGACGCTGAACATGGATGTGCCGTACCTGGCGCGCCGCACCGTGTACCAGAAGGGCGGTGCCGGTGGTGCGGCCGCAGCCATCGCGCAGGAAGAGACCAATGGCAACGGCCTGGGCGATGTCAGCCTGAGCGCCAACTACCGCCTGTTCGGTGAGCGCGGGTGGCGCCCGGAAACGGTGCTGACCGGTGGCGTCACCGCACCGACCGGCCGTGCACCCTATGGCCTGGACTGGAAGGTGATCGAGCGCGATGACGATGACTACATCCGCTTTGCGGTGCCGCGCGAGCAGCCGACCGGCAATGGCGTGTGGCAGGCCAATCTGGGCGTGTCGATGGTGAAGACGGCCGATCCGGCGATCCTGTTCGCTAATGCCGGCTACATCCATTCCTTCCCGCGCGGCTTCGACGATATCGACAGCAATCCGGACACCGTGAACCCGGGTGACGTGAAACTGGGCGGTTCGGTGTACTTCGGCGCCGGCGTGGCCTTTGCCTTCAACGAGCGCACCAGCCTGAGCATTTCCTTCAGCGACAAGATCAGCGCACGCGCGTCGACGCGGTTCCAGGGCGGGCAGTGGGTGAAGGTGATCGGCAGTGATGCCAACGCAGCATCGCTGAACCTGGGCGTGACCTACGCACTGAACCAGCACGCGACGATGGTGACCCTGCTGGGCATCGGCCTGACCCCGGATGCACCGGACTTCACACTGTCGTTCAAGGTGCCATACATGTTGTAGCGGCGCGCACGCTTTCTTTAGAGCCGAGCCATGCTCGGCTGCTCTTCGCGGATCAGTCGAGCAAGCTCGACTCTACGGGTTGCTGGCACTACCGTTCCGGTGGAAGCTCAAGGTGGTGCTTCCGGCACAGCCGGTACACCGTCACCCGCGACACCTGCATGTGCCGCGCGCAGGCCGATACGTTGTAGCCATGCATTTTCAGCGCCCGCAGCAGCACATCGCGCTCGACCTGGCCACGCGCGTCCTGCAGCACCGCGCGCGGCGAAGGGGCATCGGCCTCGGCCAGATCCAGGTCGCTGGCGGTGATCAGTTCGTGCTCGCTGACGATCGCCGCGCGCTGTACGCGATTCAACAACTCGCGCACATTGCCCGGCCATTCAAAATGGCGCATCGCCTGGCGCGCACCCGGCGCGAAGCCACGGGCGCGGCCGGGATGGCGGTTGCGGAAGCTGCGCAGGAAGTGCTCGGCCAGCAGCAGCACGTCGCTGCCGCGGTCGCGCAGCGCGGGCATCGGCAGCCGCAGCACATTGAGGCGGTAATACAGGTCGCGGCGGAACCGTCCCTCGGCCACGGCCTGCTCCAGGTCGACGTGGGTGGCGGCCAGTACGCGCACGTCCACCCGCAGCGGCTGGTTGCTGCCGACCCGCTCCAGGGTGCCTTCCTGCAGCACCCGCAGCAGGCTGGTCTGTGCATCGGCCGGCAGGTCGCCCACCTCGTCCAGAAACACCGTGCCACCGTCGGCTGCCTCGAACAGGCCGACCCGGCGCTGTGCCGCGCCAGTGAACGCACCGCGCTCATGGCCGAACAGTTCCGATTGCACCAGGCTGGCCGGAATGGCCCCGCAGTTGACCGCCATGAACGGCCGGCCGGCACGCCCTGACAGGGCGTGCAGCGCCTGCGCGGCCAGTTCCTTGCCGGTGCCGGTTTCGCCGGTGACCAGGACCGGCAGTTCGACCGGCGCGAATTTGTGCAGGGCGGCCCGTACGGCCAGCAGCGCAGGGCTGTCACCGATCAGGGCTGGCAGGCCGCCGCCGTCGCGGACGGCGGCCAGGGGCGGCTCATCCTCGCCGCAGTGGCGCTGCATGGCCGTCAGCAGGTCCGGCAGTTCGCGAGGCAGGGCGAACTGATCCTGGCAGGCACCCAGCAGCGGCGCCCAGCTGGGCGGCGGCACGTCCAGGCCTGCGGGCAACACCGCCAACCAGGGCAGGTGCTGGTGTTGCTCGACCCAGGGCAGCATGGGCCGCAGCGCATCCGCATCGAGGTGGCGCAGGTCCAGCACGGCCACCAGATGGTCACGGCCGCGCAGGCCGATGGCCATGGCCGGCGAAGGGCTGACACACCGCAGCTGCCAACCAGCGGCCGCCAGTGCGTCGCGCTCGCCCATCAACGGCTGACCGAACCAGATCACACAGCGTGATGGAACCTGCAGGCTTGCCGCCATGCCTTCCCCCAGCAACCGGGCAACGCGGGCGGTGTCAGACGGGTCATCGCCGCGTGCCGCCCCACGCCGGGATGCCCTGGCCGCATCCGGCGGCCGGTCACGGCAGCTTTCACACCGTGACATCAGGGACCAACGCAGGCAGCGCCGGCCAGCGGCCACCCGTGCCGAAGCAGGTGTGCGGACAACAAAAAAGCCGCTGCGGCGCAGCGGCTTCCAGTTCTGCCTCGCAGGGGGCAGGTTCAGAGTTCGACGCGGCGCGCCTGCATGAACTTGTTGCCCCAGTAGCCGCTGAGCAGGGTGTCGACGCGGACGTCCTTGCCGGTGCTCGGGGCGTGCAGGAAACGACCTTCGCCGACATAGATGCCGACGTGATCGACGCGCCCCTTGCGGCCGAAGAAGACCAGGTCACCGGCCGCCAGCGCGGCGCGGTCGTTGATCAGCTCGGCATTGTTGTCATGGGCCATTTCGCGCGACACACGCGGCAGCTCGATGCCCAGGGCCGAGCGGAACACGTAGCCGACCAGGCCACTGCAGTCGAAGCCGCTGTCCGGGTTGCTGCCACCCCAACGGTAGGGGGTGCCCAGCAGGGTCATCGCGCGGCGCAGCAGGGACTGCACCTTGCCGTTGTCATCCAGGCTGCCCACCACCGAACCGGTGGCAACGCTGCTGGTGTCGTAGTTGGCAAGCAGGCGGCTGAGATCGCCGGCGACCATGGCCGAGCGGTCCATCAGCGGAATGGTGTCGTTGGCGGCCAGATGCGGCAGCAGGGCGGCCAGGGTGGCGCTGGCGGCGGCATCGGCGCGGCTGCGCTGGGGGGCAGGAGCCTCGGCCTTGGCGGCTGGCCGGGCGGCCTCGGCCACGGGGGCCGGGGGGACATCGGTCCTGGCGGGGGTGCTCTGCGACCAGGCCGGAAGGCTGGTCAGACACAGCGCCAGACCCAGGAAAAGCGGACGGACACTACGTGAAGAAGCGGCGGTCTGGCCTTGGCCTTGCAGGTCGTCAGTCGTCACGCGTCGGTCACAGGAAAAAAACGATGGGGCATCATGCCCTGTAAAAGCGTCAATAAGTTAAAAATTCCGTTAAAAAACCGTTATTCCATCAGTGATTTGCGTCACGGTTTTAAACATATCGCCTGTTCATTTTAGCGAAGAACGCGTTTCGCTCCTGTGTAGTGGTCTTTCCAGTAGGGGCCACTGAGCGAGTCCAGCCGGACCGTGCCACCGGTGCTCGGCGCATGCACGAAGCGGCCCTCGCCCACGTAGATGCCAACGTGGGTGACGTTGCCGCGGCTGCCGAAGAACACCAGGTCGCCGGTGGCCAGCCGCTTCGGGTCGATTTTCGGCCCCTGCACGGCGGCCAGGTCGCGCGAGGTGCGCGGAAGCTTCAGGTCAACCATTTCCCGGTACACGTAGGTCACCAGGCCGCTGCAGTCGAAGCCCGAATCGGGGGTGTTGCCGCCGTAGCGGTAGGGGGTGCCGACCAGGCTGATGGCGCGCATCAGCACCGAATTGGCCGCCTCGGGGTTGTCCGGCGTGGTGGCTGGCCAGTGCGCCGTCGGGGGCGGCGTGGCAGGCCGGACGGCTTTGCCGCCGCCACAGGCGGTCAACAGCAGGGGCAGGGCCAGCAGCAGGGCAGGCAGGGG
>PJUF01001760.1_pt1 | contig 10087 bp, 6 predicted proteins | sample 1512191 | NCBI WGS metagenome assembly PJUF01 (sample SAMN08177673, study PRJNA422409) | Feces metagenome, whole genome shotgun sequencing project. | isolation source: Chicken feces (3) enriched on wood chips | host: Gallus gallus | place: USA: Madison | collected 2015-01-15 | reverse complement strand
TCCAGTATCAATTTAAAATGCTGAGGCGCTTCTGTCATCAGAGTCTGAAATCCTGCAATAGCATTCCCGACAGCAGCACCGTTAATTCTCTGATCCACAATCTGAAGCGCCATATAAACTGTTGCAAAACCGCCGATAATCAAAACTGCGACTTGAATAACATCAGTATAACCAATAACTTTCATTCCGCCAAGACCTATCAGTAATGCCATTAGTAATAATCCGATCATTATAATATGCAGACTTCCTCCTCCTAATAATGTATCGATTGCCAAAGCTCCTAAATAAAGGATTGAAGTAAGGTTTACAATCACATATAAAAACAGCCAGAACACAGCCATAATCAAAGAAACCGATTTATTGTATCGCCTTTCCAGAAATTGCGGCATCGTATAGATCTTATTTTTAAGATAAATCGGAATGAACCAGACAGCAATAATAATCAAAGCTATCGCAGCGATCCATTCATACGCAGCAACGGCAATTCCTACGAAAAACCCCTCACCGGACATTCCTATGAACTGCTCAGCAGAAATATTCGAAGCAATTAAACTGGCTCCAATAGCCCACCAAGTGAGTGAACCTTCTGCCAAAAAGTAATCTTTACTGCCTGTAGCTGCAGACTTTTTCTTTTTATAAATCCAGATTCCGTAGCCGGCTACCACCACAAAATAAACAAGAAATATGATGATATCAATAGTTGCTAAATTTCCCATACTTTATTTTTTAACTGAGAATTTGTAAATTGTTTTCGACTGGTATTTCTGTCCCGGCTTCAGTTCTGTAGAAGGGAAAGAAGTCTGATTTGGAGAATCCGGAAAATGTTGTGTTTCCAAGCAAAAACCTGTTCTGAATTCATTTTTTCCGCCCGTTTTGGTATCGAATTTTCCATCAAGGAAATTTCCGGAATAGAACTGAACGCCCGGTTCATCGGTCAAAACTTCCATTATTCTACCCGATTCAGGATGATAAACTTTGGCAATGCTTCTCAAGCCGCTTCCGTTCAGAATCCAGTTGTGGTCGTAGCCTTTTCCTTTTTTCAGTTGGTCGTCATCTGCATTGATATCTTTTCCAATTGCTTTTGAAGCTGTGAAATCAAACGGACTTCCTTTGACTGCTTTCTGTTCTCCGGTCGGAATCAAAGTTTCATTAACCGGCGTGAATTTATCACCATTAATCTGCAATTCGTGATCAAGAATGGTTTTTGAGAAATTCCCTGAAAGATTAAAGTATGAATGTTGTGTCAAATTCACGACCGTCGGTTTATCGGTTTCAGCTTCGTAGGAAATTTCCAGTGCGTTGTCGTCTGTCAAAGTATACAAAACTGTCGTCGTTAATTTCCCGGGATAACCTTCTTCGCCATCTGCGCTGGTATAAGTCAGTTTCAACGTTGGAAATTTGGCATCTTTCACCGGTTCGAGATTCCAGAATTTGGTGTGAAAACCCTCTTTTCCGCCGTGAAGACTGTTCGGTCCGTCATTTTTGTCGATGTCATAAGTTTTGCCTTCCAAAGTGAATTTGGCGTTGGCGATCCTATTTCCATAACGACCAATCAATGCTCCGAAATAATAGGAATTCCCGTTGAAATAATCTTCAGGCTTGGTAAAACCTAGAACTACATCTTCGTATTTTCCGTTTTTATCGGGAGCGGTAAGTGAAGTGATAATTCCACCGAAGTTAATGACTTCCAGCTTCATACCGTTTTTGTTGGTCAAAGTATATTTTTTGATGGAATCGCCTTTTGACGTGACTCCGTAATCTGAAACCTGTATATTTTCCATTGTTTCCGGTTGAGTTTTTGATTGATTTTCTTTTTTATTGCATCCGAAAATACATAAAACAGCAAAAAGAATTATCAGGTTGATACTTGTATTTCTCATTTTTTAGAAGTTTTGCAAGTTTAGCGATAATAAATCTCATTCCAGCGAAGTGTATTCTTAAAATCACGGATTTTCGTATTTTCATCAATTACCAGCGATTCGATTCCTGCAATTTCTGCAAAATCTTCCAGCTGTTCTGCGCTGATGTTTTCGCTGTAACACGTGTGATGCGCTCCACCAGCTAAAATCCAGGCTTCAGCTGCCGTGTACAAGTCAGGAAGTGGCTTCCAGAGCACTCTCGCCACAGGAAGTTTTGGTAATTCCTCGGTAATTTCCAAAGCTCTTGTTTTGTTGATTAACAATCTGAAATGATTTCCGAAATCCATCAAAGCGGCATTTAAAGAATCAATATTTCCTCTCGAATTGAAAACAAGACGAACCGGATCAGCTTTACCGCCAATTCCCAATGGATGAATTTCACAAGAAGGTTTGTCAACCGCCAAAACGGGGTCAACTTCCAGCATATGTGAACCTAAAATCGAAGGATTTGAAGGATTCAAATGATAAGTATAATCTTCCATAAAGGCGTTTCCGCCTTCAAGACCTTGTCCCATTGTTTTCATTGCACGAACTAAGGCAGCCGTTTTCCAATCGCCTTCTCCGGCAAATCCGTAGCCTTTTTCCATTAATCTTTGAACGGCAATTCCAGGCAATTGTTCCAAGCCGTGAAGGTCTTCGAATGTGTCCGAGAAACCTTTGAAATTTCCGTCTTTCAGGAATTTTTCCAAGCCTAATTCAATTCTTGCGGCAACTTCCAGAGATTTTCTGTTTGAACCTCCGGAAAGAAGGGATTCTGCCATTTTGTATGAAGCTTCATATTCTTCAATTAATGTTTTTATTTCACCATCGCCAATAGAATTGACAACACTTACCAAATCTCCTATTCCCCAAGTATTGACTGAAAATCCGAACTTGGTTTCCGCTTCCACTTTGTCGCCATCGGTTACGGCAACATATCTCATATTGTCTCCGAAACGGGCAAATTTTGCACCTTGCCAATCGTCCCAGCCTGCGGCAACTCTGCTCCATTCTCCGATTTGTTTCTGAACTCTTTCCTCAGCCCAATGTCCTACGACCACTTTTCTGTTTTTACGGAGACGGCTTACCATAAATCCGAATTCCCTGTCGCCGTGCGCTGCCTGATTCAGGTTCATAAAGTCCATATCCATCGTCGCCCAAGGAATATCCTGGTTGAATTGCGTATGAAGATGCAACAAAGGTTTTTGTAAAGCGGTCAGTCCACGAATCCACATTTTCGCAGGTGAAAACGTGTGCATCCAGGTTACGATTCCGATGCAGTCTTTTGCGAAATTGGCGGCAGTTAATGTTTCGAAAATTTCTTCCGTTGTTTTGACGGTTGGTTTTAAAACCACTTTTACAGGAATTTGTGAAGATGCGTTTAAAGCTTCCACGATTTTCGCAGAATGTTCTGCAACCTGTGCTAATGTTTCAGGACCATATAAATGCTGACTTCCGGTTATGAACCAGATTTCTTTGGTATTGAGAGGTGTTAACATATTTTTTAGTTGATTGTTGTTGGTTGATAGATTTTGATTGATTGTTGTCGGTTTTTAGTTTTGTGTTTGTCATTCCGAGGAACGAGGAATCTCTATTAGTTATATTTAATTGAGATTCTTCACTACATTGCGTTTCGTTCAGAATGACAGATTTTATTTAATTCCATTATTGTCCGTAATAGGCATTTTTGCCGTGTTTTCGTTCGTAATGTTTTTTAATGAGTGAATCCTTTAACCTTGCAGCATCCGGATTGATTTGTCTTGTTCGATAGGCCATTTCTGCGATGGTTTCCAGAACTTTGCTGTTGTAAACGGCTTTGTCTGCATTTTTTCCCCAAGTGAATGGACCGTGGTTTCCGATGAGTACCATTTCTACTTCTTCGTAAGACAGATTTTTATCTTCGAAACATTCTAAAATTTGGATTCCGGTGTTGTATTCGTAATTTCCTTCAATTAAATCATCCCGCATTGGTGGCGCACAAGGAATATCCTTTGTTAGATGGTCTGCGTGTGTTGTTCCGAAAATAGGAATATCCAGCTGCGCCTGTGCCCACGCAACGGAATAGATGGCGTGCGTGTGCGAAATTCCGCCGATATTTTCCCAGTTTTTGTAAAGATAAGCGTGGGTTTTGGTATCAGAAGACGGTTTTAGATTGCCTTCAATGACGTTGGCATCGTAATCTAAAATTACCATATTTTCCGGTTTCAGCAATTCGTAGGGAACACCGCTCGGCTTGATGGCAAAAATCCCTTTGTCACGGTCAACAGCACTTACATTTCCGAACGTGTAAACGACCAGCTTCAAGGCATCGAGCTGCATATTGGCTTCGTAACATTCTCTTTTTAATTCTTTATAGATGCTCATTTTTTTGTTTTTAAACTTTCATTTGTCATTTCCGTAGGAATCTAAGCAGACTTTGTAGAGATTCCAAACTTCTTGGTTATAATTGATTGTGTTTTATGCTGAATCTGCAGCCCGGCTTGAGCGGAAATCCTTTTTTGCGTTGGGAAAGCCTTGGCAAAAAAGATTGGGAGCGGAAGACGGATTAAGCTGCCATAATTATTTTAGTTGTTGGTTTTTGCTTGATAGTTGTTGGTTAATGTAAAGATTTAACAGGTCACCTCTACGAGGCTTTGGTTGCGTATATTCTGTTCTGCTATTAACAGTGCGCTCCTAACGGAGCTTTTCTGCTTTAATCTCTATCAACTATAAACTGTCAACCGTCAACTTTTTCTTTGATTTGATATTATTTTCCGTGAAATCTGCGAGAATCTGATATTGGTTCATCAGTTCTGCGTATTGTTCTGCGTGTTCGGTTTGCGGGAAATATTCGGCTTCGAAATCGGAACCCATTTTCTGGCTGGCTTCCTGAACATTTGGGTAAATTCCTGCGGCAACGGCGGCATAAATGGCGGCACCCAAAGCCGGAGCCTGGTCTGATTCTGCGACGATAATCGGCATATTTAGGACATTCGCCAAGGTCTGCATAATGAACGGCGATTTTCTGGCAACACCACCGATTCCGATAACTTTTTCGATTTTTACGCCTTCTTCTTCAAAACGGTCAACAATTTTTTTGGAACCGAAACAAATTGCATTTACCAAAGCCTTGAAAATATGCGGTGCTTTTGTACCTAACGAAAGATTGTTGATGGTCATTTTCAGTTCCTGATTGGCATCGGGTGTTCTTCGGCCGTTAATCCAGTCCAAAGCGATTGGAACCGATTCTGCCAATGGAATTTTTTCTGCTTCCAGCGTCAGATTTCGAATGATATTGTTTTCTAATTCTTCTTTTAATAACTGTTTTTGATTGTCATCAATGATGTTGGAATTCATCAGGATATTCTGAGTTGGCCACATCAAAATGTCTTTGAACCAGGCCAGAACATCGCCGAAAGCAGATTGTCCGGCTTCCAGTCCCATCAATCCTGGAATCACTGAACCATCGACCTGTCCGCAGATTCCTTTAACCGTTTTGTCGCCGATGATTTCGTTGGGAGCTACCATAATATCGCAAGTCGACGTTCCCATAATTCTGATCAGCGTATTTTCCTCGACTTTTGCGCCCACCGCTCCTGAATGTGCGTCGAAAGTTCCGACCGCAATTACTGTGTCAGTTGTTAAGCCTAACTTTTTTGCCCATTCTTCATTAAGATTTCCTGCAATTTCATCGGAAGTGTACGTTTTATCGTATAATCTGTCACGAAGTTCAGCCAGAGATAAATCCAACTGAGAAAGAAAATCTTTGGAAGGCAGTCCATCCCACGACTCGTGCCACATCGCTTTGTGACCCGCGGCGCAACGGCTTCTTTTGAAAGTCGCCAAATCCTGATGGTCGGAAAGAAGGAATGTAATGTAATCGCAATGCTCCATCCAGCTGTAGGCTTCATTTTTAACATTTTCGTCCTCTCTGTTAATGTGAAGGATTTTTGCCCAAAACCACTCGGAAGAATAAATTCCGCCTTCGAATTTGGTGTAATCTTCGCCACCCCAGTTTCTCGCCAGATGATTGATTTCTTCAGCTTCGTCGATTGACGTGTGGTCTTTCCACAAAACCATCATCGCGTTTGGATTTTCTGAAAATTCAGGTAAAAGAGATAAGGCAATTCCGTCTTTATTGACAGGGAGCGGCGATGAACCTGTCGTATCAATACAAATGCTGACGATATGTTCTGCAGCCACTCCACTTTCTTTTACGACGGTTGAAATGGTTTTTTCCAAACCTTCAATATGATCCAAAGGATGCTGGCGAAACTGATTGATTTCAGGTTTGCAGAATTTTCCATCTTTCCATCTTTGGTAATAACTCACGGAAGTGGCGAGTTCTGCGCCGTTTTCTGTATCAATCAAAACGGCACGAACGGAATCTGTTCCGTAGTCTAAGCCGATAACATATTTTTTCATTAACGTGGATAATTAATTTTAATGAATTATTTTGACAAATCCTTCGACAAGCTCAGGATGACATCTCTAATACTAACCGTAATACTACCATTGTCAGGCTGAACTTTTTGAAGCCTTTTATATGAAAGATTGAGTTAGTTCTTAATCAGATCTAAAACAAATATAACAATCTATTTTAAATAAATGTAATATTTACACTTAATTTTAATTTTTCCTTTGTTAATGGCATTTCACAACTATTTTATTTTCAGAATAACCAAAGAATTTGCCGGAATTTCAGCAGAAATTTTACCTTTTTTTATGGTCTGAGTTTCTTCTTTTGGTATAATGGTTTCTGATTGGAAATTATTTTCGTCGGAAAGACCTGAAGAAGTCAGTACAATTTTGGTAAGTTGACTGCCCAATTTTATATTTTTCGGACTGATTTCAACTGAATTTTGCTTTGCGTTTGAATTGACTATTTTGATTATGGTTTCACCACTTTTACTGTCTTTTACTGCTGATGCGTAAAGATTATTCTGACCTGTTAAAACCTTTCCGTTTTCGGTAATTTTAATTAAATCGGTTCCTTTGTTGTTCGAAAATAATTTCTGAACATAATAATTTGGAGTGGCATAAGATTTCAGATTATTGAACCAAATTAAATCCGGCGTCCATTGCCAACCGTCTGCGTGCGCCAAAAGCGGTGCGTAGGAAGTCATCGTCACGACATCTGCGTTGCGTTCCAATCCCGTCATAAAAGCCGCTTCGGAAAGTGCAGTTTGCCAGTTGTTCTTGTTATCGGGTTTCACAACGCCCACTGATTGCGCAGCATATTCTCCGGCGAAAACTTTTGGTCCTCTTCGGTCGTATTTATCATATCGGTCGACATTTTTTAAAAACCAGTCAGGGGAATTGTAGTAATGTTCATCTACGATTTGTGCGTTCAGTTTTTTGAGTTCTTTCCAGCCGTAGTCGAAGTATTCTCCGTCAGGCGACGGTCCGCTTCCTGAGATGATTTCAATGTTTGGATATTTATCGTGAATTGCTTTTTCGAAAACTTTGTATCTTTCGATATAATCCTCGCCCCACTGCTCGTTTCCTACGCCGATGTATTTCATATTGAACGGTTTCGGATGTCCCATTTCAGCACGGATTTTTCCCCATTTTGTATTCGAATCTCCATTTGCAAATTCAATCAGATCCAGAGCATCCTGAACGTAAGGATTTAAATCTTCCATTTTCACCAATTCCGCGGTGTTGAACTGACACGCCATTCCACAACTTAAAATCGGAAGCGGTTCTGCGCCCAAATCTTCCGAAAGCTGGAAATATTCAAAAAATCCTAAGCCGAAAGATTGCCAGTAATCCGGTGTTAAACGATGAGCAAATCCGTTGTTCCATTTGTTGATAAGATTTTCACGGTCTTCTACTTTTCCAATCGTTTTTTTCCACTGATAGCGTTCTGCCAAAGTTCGTCCTTCTACAATACATCCGCCGGGAAAACGTAAAAATCCGGGTTGTAAATCGTATAATTTCTGAGCCAAATCTTTTCTTAAACCTCCTTTACTGCCTTTCCAGGTATCCTGCGGGAAGAGTGAAATCATATCCATATTCACCACACCTTTTCCAGTAAAAGTAAGCTGTAACTTTGCTTTTTCAACCGTCGATTTTGGAGCGAAAACCAAACTGTATTTTTGCCAGCCGCCGCCTTTTATAATGGTTGAAGCAGTTGAAATTGTGTTGCCTTTTTCATCCACGAGACTTGCGTTGACCGCAGAAATATTGCCTGAAATATTTTCTAAATTAAAACTGAAATCATATTTTTCACCCTGATGAAGCCCGATTCCTCTGAAACCTTCATTTTCCAGCAAATAGTTTTTGTCATTCCAAACCGTGATTCTTGCGTAGTTTTTATTGGTTTTAGATTCATCGGTTATAATCGTTAAAAAACCGGAATCTAAATTGGGAGACAATGTTTTTGTGTTGGGTTGTTTCCAGCCGGTCAAAGGCTCATCAAATTCAAAACTTCTGTTTTTAATAAGTTCTGCATACAATCCTCCATCTGCAGCAAAGTTGATATCTTCGAAGAAAACACCGTACATCGTCGGCTGGATTTTGATGTTGGTATTAGTTCCGTCTAAATCTAGTTTCGTGACCGTTTTCTTCTGTGCGGAAAACATAACAACACTTAAAGAAAGTGCAACCACGAAGATTCTGTTTTTTACTTTCATTTTAATGGAATTAATGAAATCAATCTTAATCAAATATATCAATTTAAATTAAATGTACAAATAACACTTATTAGCATCTGAATATAATTTTTGAACCTAACTCAAAAATTAATCGTTGATTAAAATTGATTCTGAGAATTTTAAGAAATTATCTGCTCAAATACTCACTTTCCGGAGCGCCCAGATAACTTGGTTTAAGACCTCCTGTATTGATTAATATTTTTTGTAAAACAATGCCCGGTTCCAGAACACGGAAACGCAAAGTGTGTTTTCCAGGTTGCGAAATCTGATGTTTAGTCATCGATTTAATGATGTGTTCCGACTGCCATCTTCCCAATTCGCCTTTGTAATGACCGTTGAAGTTGACAATTTGTGTCGATTGTCCATCGAAAGAAATTTCGTAACGCAAGCCTTTATTATGATTGTAATTTAAAGTCGGAGCTAGTAACAACTGAACATCAAATTCGCCTTTGGATTCAAAATTAATATCATATTCGAGGTAAATATTTTCATCATTTTTCGGATACGCATTTTGTGGAAACGTTGTCACGCCGGATTTTGTTTTCCCGAAATCAGGAATCACTTCCCAATGGATTCGGTCTGAATTGTTCATTCTTGCAAAATTTTCCGCTTCTATGGAAACGTAACCGTTTTTCTCCTGAAACACTTTTTCCTTCACGGCATTATCATCATAAATATAAGTTACCTGCGGCATTATATTATCTTTTGCATCAAACCAGGCTTTGTAACCGATTTTCATCTGGTCCATCATATGTTGCCACTTTCCGCCGGCAATCACATTATTGTACTGATTGTCCAGATAGGCATTTCTGTCAAAATATTCTTTCACTTTATCCGCATAGTAATTGGCTTTTAAATCGTACTTGGCAGCCAATTCTCTGTTTTTGGCAACGGCGTAATACATTTCGTACAAATTACTGCACGCATCAATCGGATATAAAACCAGCTGATAATATGCATCCTGATATTCTGCCGGAATCTGTTCTTTCAAACGCAACGCTTCTAAAGCCAATGCTCTATAATCATTTAAAACCGTTTCAAATTCATTATAATTTTCGAGGCTGAACGTTTTGCTGTCCAGCGTTTCAGGCGTTACCCGACGGTTGTATTTCGCATAAAGATTAATCATTCTGGCAATATCTTTAGCGTGTTTTTCACCAAACTGCTGTGCTGACCATTTTTCAGTATATTCCAAAAGATTTTTGGAATTAAACTGTTTCGGATTCCATGCCATATCCAGGAAAAAGCTGATTGGGAATTCCATCGGTTTCAAATCTCCGACATTCACGACCCAAAGTTTATCTACTTTATGCTCGTAAGAAAGATTCATCTGTTCCCAAACTCTCTGAATCGGGTTGATATTGATCCACTTAGAATTTCTCGGTCCGCCCACATAATCAAAATGGTAATACATTCCGTAACCGCCTTTGTGAAGAGGTTTTGAAAGATCCGGAAGTTTTCTGACATTGCCCCAATTATCATCACAAAACAATAAAATCACATCATCCGGTACTCTCATTCCGCTATCATAATAGTCCTGAACTTCTTTAT
>PJUF01001747.1_pt1 | contig 10162 bp, 1 predicted proteins | sample 1512191 | NCBI WGS metagenome assembly PJUF01 (sample SAMN08177673, study PRJNA422409) | Feces metagenome, whole genome shotgun sequencing project. | isolation source: Chicken feces (3) enriched on wood chips | host: Gallus gallus | place: USA: Madison | collected 2015-01-15 | reverse complement strand
TAGTGGTGGCGGAATTTATAATTACAATCTAAGTTCAACCCCTCAGATACGCAACAGTATCATATACGGCAATAATTCTGGAATTTCTGGCCCTGGAATTTCTGGCCCTGGAACACCTGTTATTTCATACAGTCTGGTACAAGGTTTAAGCAGTACGGCTAATAACAATATTGATGGCAATACCAACCCGATGTTTACCAATGCTACTACTGGCAATTATACCTTAGCAAATGGCAGCCCTGCTATTGGCGCCGGAAACAATAGCTATTATACCGATGCAGATAAAGGAAACGGAGATTTAGTTAACGATTTAGACTTGGCAGGAAAGCCACGTTTATTTGGTACAAACATAGATATGGGTGCTTATGAAAATCAGGAAGTACCACTTAGCCCCAATGCCAATGGCGTTATTTACGTAACCCATGCCGGTGCCGGAAATAAAACCGGTAACAGCTGGACCAATGCGAGCGATGACTTGCAAATGGCCATTAACGCCACCAACGTACAACAGGTATGGGTAGCAAAAGGCACCTACAAACCCAAATACCGGGCAGATAACATGAGTGCCGCCAATCCCAACGACCGCAACAATGCCTTTGTACTTAAAAACAATGTAAAAGTATATGGCGGTTTTGCAGGTACAGAAACATCATTAGGGGATAGAGATCTAAGCAATACTGCTAATGCAACTACATTAAGTGGTGATTTTAACGGAGACGATGCAGGCTTTACAAACAACGGAGAAAATGCCTACCATGTGGTTGTTTCTTCGGGCAACGATAACAGTGCAATGCTGAATGGATTTACCCTTTCCGGGGCTAATGCATCATCAAGTACCGATATCCTTATAAACGGCAACCAGGTTTACCAGTGCTCTGGTGGTGGTATCTACCTATCAGTGTCGTCTCCGGTATTGCAAAACCTAATGATTACCCGCAACAAGGTGGGCGAATCAGGCGGAGGTATTTTTGGTTACGAATCATCACCGGTGTTATCAGGAATAACCATGCAGGGAAACCAAGCCAAAGATGGTGGCGGAATGGCCAACCAATCTCAGTCGTCGCCAGTGCTAAGCAACATCATAATTACAGAGAACGAAGCCACAGAATTAGGCGGTGGACTATATAACGTAACTTCTTCCAGCCCTGTTTTAACCAATGTTACCATCAGTGCAAATACAGCTACTAATGGTGGCGGAATTTATAATGATGGTAGTAGTTCAAACCCTCAAATACACAACAGTATTATATACGGCAATAATACCGGCATTGAAGGTAATGGAACACCTGTTGTTTCGTACAGCCTGGTACAAGGTTTAAGCAGTACGGCTAATGGCAATATTGATGGCAGTACCAATCCGCAGTTTGTAGATGCAAGCAATGGAGATTACAGTTTAAAAAACACCAGCCCTGCTATTAACGCAGGCAGTAATAGTTTATACATAGGTTTAGATGCCAATACCAAAGACTTAGCCGGCAATGCCCGCCTTGTAGGTACAAACATTGATATGGGAGCTTATGAAAATCAGGACGGGGCATTACCTGTAACCCTGGTAAACTATACCGCTAAAGCCAGTGGTAACCAGGTGAAATTGCAATGGCAAACCGCAGAAGAACAAAACAACAAAGGTTTTGTTATTTACCGCAGTGGCGACAATACACTATTTACGCCAATTGGTGAAGTGCCGGTAACTGATAACTTACAATCCAAAACTTATAACTTTACAGACATAAACCCCTTAAACGGTAACAATTATTACAAATTGGTACAGGTAGATAAAGATGGTACTGCTACAGAGCTGGGCATCAGGACAGTAACTTTTAACTTTCCACTTTCTACTTTCAACCTTTATCCTAACCCTACAACAGAGCTGGTACACAGCAGTTTTAGCAGCAATAGTTATAACCTTTTAACCATTGCCGATCTAAACGGCCGGGTATTACAGCAGTTGCAGATACAAGCAGGCGAAAGCAGCATAACAGTTTCTTTGGCTGACTATCCGGCAGGGACTTACCTGTTACGTTTTAGTGGCAAAGATGGCGCAGTCATCAAAAAAGTAGTGAAGAGATAAACAGAAGGGAAAGCTTAAAAAAGACGTCATTTCGGTTGCTATGGATTGGAACCGGAATGGCGTTTTTTGTTGCTCGTTGGTTGTCTTTCGTTGGTCGTTTGCTTCTTACTCCTTCGTCATCTTAAGCAAGTCGAAAGATCTGTTTTAAATTCTTGCTGTCATAATCACTGATTTAAAAGATTGAAAGATTACACTGATACAAGTCTACTACACTTATCAAATCCGTGAAATCTAATAGTCCTATATAATTCGTGGTTCAGATAAATGGGGATAGATTATCGATTTAAACATTCAATAGTTCATAGTTTAACCCCGTTCATCGTTCATAAAGTTCATCATTATTCATTCAACATTCTATAATTCATCATCTAATCCAGTTACTCATTCATCATTCCCTAGTTCATAGTTAAGAAACCTTCGTTTAAAACGTCTCAACAAGTAGTTCTACAGCTAATTTTGTCTCTGATAATCAACACATTGTAAATGTGTCCCCCTTTTTGTCCACCCCTAAAAATCCAGAATATACACGATAATATCCTATATTTAACTCTTATTATTAAAAAGAGACAATTGTAAGCTATAAATAAACTGGAAGAATCATTTTAAAAGGACTTATATATCCTACAAGTTCCTATTGGATAGCCTTTACAGTAACAGCTTTAATAAACAGATAATTTAAGTATAATAAACAAAGCAATTATGACAACACCTTTACAGAGAAGATTTCTGACGGTTTTGTGCCTTCTGCTCAGCACATTTTGTGTTATAGCAGCAGAGATATCACCTACCGGAAACATCCTTTACGTAAAAAAAGGAGCTACGGGCAATGGCTCATCATGGACAAATGCCTTAGGCGAGCTAAGCGAAGCCTTGCAATGGGCACAGGCAAACAAAGATGCTGCTAAGTGGGATGCAAACAATCCGCTAAAAATATATGTAGCCAAAGGAACTTATACACCAAGTATAAATCCTGTTGATAATACACCGGTTAGCGCAGGCAACAAACGGGATGCTACTTTCCTGTTGGTAAAAGATGTACAACTATATGGCGGTTTTGCAGGTACAGAAACTACTTTAGCCGCAAGAAATTTAAGCCTAACCGGCAATGCTACCATATTAAGCGGTGATCTTGATGGTAATGACGGCACTGGCTTTACAAACAACGGATACAATGCCTACCACGTAGTCATTAGTGCAGATGATGTAGGTACCGCAACATTAGACGGTTTTACCCTAACAGGCGGGAATGCAAATGCTAGCGGAAGTATCACGGTAAATACAAAATCCATAGACCGGAATGCTGGTGGCGGAATTTATAATGCTGTATCCTCCCCGGTTTTAACCCATGTAAGCATCAACGGAAATGTAGCTTATAGTGCTGGTGGCGGAATTTATAATAATAATTCTTCTCCGGTTTTAACCCATGTAAACATCAGTGCAAATACGGTTACTACTACTGGTGGTGGAATGTCTAATAATAATAATTCCTCCCCGGTTTTAACCAACGTAATTATCAGCGGAAATAAAGCTACGGGTACAGGTGAAGGTTTGGGTGGCGGAATTGCTAATCGTAATTCCTCTCCGGTTTTAACCAATGTAACCATCAGCGGAAATTCAGGTAATTATGGTAGTGGAATTTATAATATCAGTGCTTCAAACCCTCAGATACGTAACAGTATTGTATTTGCTAACGTAATTTTTAATACTGCTACTACTCCTGCTCCAATACCTGTTATCTCCTACAGCTTAGTACAAGGTTCAACAGATACCAATAATGGCAATATGGATGGCAGTACCAATCCGCAGTTTGTAGATGCTACCAATGGAAATTACAGATTACAAGCTAATAGCCCGGCTGTTAATGCAGGAAACAATACTTATTTTGCTTCTACCGGGCAAACACCTAATTTAAGTGCCATTACTACAGATATTGCCGGTAACGCCCGCATACAAAAAGGAAACATAGACTTAGGCGCTTATGAAAGCCCTTACAGCATACTTTTAGCTCCCGATCCCAACGGTATAATTTACGTAACAACAAGCGGTGCCGGTAACAAAACCGGAGATAGCTGGGTAAATGCAAGCAATGATTTGCAAATGGCCATTAATGCCACCAACGTACAACAGGTATGGGTGGCAAAGGGTACTTACAAACCGAAATACCCGGCCAATGATATGAGTACTGCCGACCCAAACAACCGCAACAATGCCTTTGTACTGAAAAAAGATGTACAAGTATATGGCGGTTTTGCAGGTACAGAAACCACATTAGCCGCAAGAAATTTAAGCCTAAGCACCAATGCCAGCATTTTAAGTGGCGATTTGGGCACTGCAACCAACAACACAGACAATGCCTACCACGTAGTCATTAGCGCAGGTGATGTAGGTACTGCAGAATTAAACGGCTTTACCCTAACAGGCGGAAATGCCAACAATAGTAGCGATTACGAAGGTATCACGGTAAATTCACAAGACATACCCCAGAATGCTGGTGGTGGAATTTATAATTCTTTTTCCTCCCCGGTTTTAACCCATGTAAGCATTAACCAAAATTCAGGTAATAGTGGTGGCGGAATTTATAACAATAATTCCTCCCCGGTTTTAACCCATGTAAGCATTAACCAAAATACAGCTAGTGGTGGTGGCGGAATTAATAATGAGGATTCCAACCCGGTTTTAACCAACGTAAGCATCAGCTCAAATACAGCTCATGTTATTGGTGGTGGAATTTATAATTCTTTTTCCTCTCCGGTTTTAACCAATGTGAGTATCAGCAGGAATACAGCTATTGGTTTTGGTGGTGCTGGTGGTGGTGCGATGCATAATAATGATGATAGTTCAAATCCTCAGATACGCAACAGTATTATATACGACAATAATACTGGCATTGTTGGTAGAGGAACACCTGTTATCTCCTACAGCTTAGTACAAGGTTTTACAGATACCAATAATGGCAATATAGATGGCAGTACCGACCCACAGTTTGTAAATGCAGCCTATGGAGATTACAGCTTAAAAAGCACCAGCCCCCTTATTAATAAAGGAAACAACACTTATTTTGATGCAGGCCAAACTCCCGATTTGAGCGCCATTACTACCGATTTAGCCGGTAACCTTCGCATACAAAAAGGAAAAATAGACTTAGGTGCTTACGAAAGCTCATACAGCACACCTTTAACCCCCGATGCCAAAAACGTTATTTACGTAACCGAAACCGGAAATGGTGATTTTACAGGCAACTCTTGGGCAAATGCTACTAACGATTTACAAATGGCCATTAACGCCACCAACGTACAACAGGTTTGGGTAGCAGGCGGAACTTATAAACCCATGTACCGGGCAGATGACATGAGCGATGCCAATGCCAACGACCGTAACAATGCCTTTGTACTGAAAAACAATGTGAAAATATATGGTGGCTTTGCAGGTACAGAAACCGCATTAACAGATAGAGATCTAAGCAAAACCGCCCATACCAGTATTTTAAGTGGCGATTTGGGCACTATAAATAACAACACAGACAATGCCTACCACGTAGTCATTAGCGCAGGTGCTATGGGTACTGCAACGTTAAACGGCTTTACTGTAAAAGGTGGAAACGCAAACGGTAAAGATAATATTCTGGTAAATTCAAAAGAGATTTACCAGAATGCTGGTGGAGGAATTTTTAATAGTGAGTATTCTTCTCCGGTTATAAGCAACCTAACCATCAGCCAAAATACAGCTGATTATGGTGGCGGAATGTATAATAGTGAGGATTCCTCTCCGGTTTTAACCAACTTAAGCATCAGCCAAAATACAGCTAGTGCTGGTGGAGGAATTTATAATGATTATTCCTCTCCGGTTTTAACCAACCTAAGCATTAGCTCAAATAATGCTACGAGTAATGGTGGTGGAATTTATAATGGATGGTGGTCCTCTCCGGTTTTAACCAACGTAAGCATCAGCTCAAATACAGCTAATCTTGGTGGTGGAATTTATAACATTTCTTCCTCTTCGCCCAAAATCTATAACAGCATTGTTTGGGGCAATACCTTAACTGATGGAACTACTATTAATAATATAGGTAACGAAAACAACAGTAGCCCCCAATATTACCACAGTTTAATACAAGGCAGTGGTGGCAGTACTGCTGCCTGGAAAACTTCTTTTGGAATAGACGGAGGAAACAATATAGCTGCCAATCCGAAGTTTACCAATGCCACTGCTGGCGATTATACCTTAGCAAATGGCAGCCCTGCTATTGATAAAGGAAACAACGATTATTATAACAATTATGCAGATAACGGATACGGAGATTTAGCTAACGATTTAGATTTGGCAGGCAAGCCACGTTTGTTTGGCACAACCATAGATATGGGCGCTTATGAAAGCCAGGAAGTACCACTTAGCCCCAGTGCTAATGGCATTATTTACGTAACGCAAACCGGTGCCGGAGATAAAAGCGGAGACAGCTGGGCCAATGCTACTAACGATTTACAAATGGCCATTAATGCCACCAACGTACAGCAGGTTTGGGTAGCAAAAGGCACTTACAAACCTAAATACCGGGCAGATAACATGAGTGCCGCCAATGCCAACGACCGCAATAATGCCTTTGTACTTAAAAACAATGTAAAAATATATGGCGGTTTTGCAGGTACAGAAACATCATTAGGAGATAGAGATCTAAGCATTACTGCTAATGCAACTACATTAAGTGGTGATTTTAACGGAGACGATGCAGGCTTTACAAACAACGGAGAAAATGCCTACCATGTGGTTTTAGGCGTAGGGGCAGACGAAAACAACATCATTAAAGCCGAAATTAATGGTTTTACCATTACAGGTGGAAATGCCAGTTTTGGTGGAAATGTAAATATAAATGGACAGCTTATTTGGCATGACATGGGCGGAGGAATATATAATGTTTATTCTTCTCCTGTATTAACCCATGTTAACATTTATAATAATAAAACTACTAATAACGGCGGAGGAATGTATAATAAGTACTCTTCTCCTGTATTAACCCATGTTAACATTTATAATAATACAATTGGTAATGGTTCCGGAGGAGGAATATATAATGACTCTTCTTCTCCTGTATTAAGCAATGTTAATATTCATCATAATATAGCTAATTATGATGGAGGAGGAATGTATAATAACTCTTCTTCTCCTGTATTAAGCAATGTTATCATTCATAATAATATAGCTAATTATGGCGGAGGAATGTATAATCTTGATTCATCGCCTATACTAACCAATGTTACCATTCGTGATAATACAGCTAATAATAATGGTACTGGCGGAGGAATAAATAATTACACTTCTTCTCCTGTTTTAACCAATGTTACCATCAGCAGAAACCTTGCCTCCAATGGCGGAGGAGGAATATATAATAACTCTTCTTCTTCTCCTAAAATCTATAACAGCATTATTTGGGGCAATACCCTAACTGATGGAACTACTATTAATAATATAGGTAACGCAAACAGCAGTATCCCCCAATTTTACCACAGCTTAGTACAAGGCAGTGGTGGTAGCACAAGTTGGAACATTGTTTTTGGAACAAACGGAGGAAACAATATAGATGCTAACCCGATGTTTACCAATGCCACTGCCGGCGATTATACCTTAGCAAATACCAGCCCTGCTATTGAAACCGGAAACAACGCCTATTATACCGATGCAGATAAAGGGAACAGAGATTTGGCTAACGATTTAGATTTGGCAGGTAAGCCACGTTTATCTGGTACAGACATAGATATGGGCGCTTATGAAAAGCAAACAACTTTACCGGTTTCGTTATTAACTTTTGCAGCCAAAGCAAATGGCAACCGCACAAAACTAGCATGGCAAACCGCTGCAGAAACAAACAATGCGCTTTTTGTAGTTTACCGAAGCAGCAACGGAACAGATTTTATTGCCATAGACCAAAAAGCAGGCTTAGGAACTTCGGCTACTGGCGGCAATTATTTACTGTACGATAACTCGCCACTAAACGGCACCAACTATTACAAATTGGTACAAGTAGATAAAGATAGTACTGTCACAGAATTGGGCATCAGGACAGTAACTTTTAACTTTCCACTTTCTACTTTTAACCTTTACCCCAACCCGGCAAAAAACCATGTTAACATAACCTTTACAGCGGGTAGCTACTCAACAGTTCAGCTACGCAATATACAGGGGCAACTGTTGCAAACAATAAAACTACAGGAAAACCAAGCGGAATTAAGGGTGTCTGTAGAAAATTTGCCCGCCGGCGTTTATTATGTTGGCCTAACAGGCGAAGGAATAAAAGAAGTAAAGAAATTGGTGGTGATTAAATAAAATCTCATCCTAAGAGGCTGTCTCAAAAGTGTCGATTCTGTCAGGCCGAGCCCTTCGACAAGCTCAGGGTAAACTTAGTCGAAGCCTATTTCTGATTAACTGAGAGACATTTCGACTCCGCTCAATGTGACATTTCTGAGTTTTGAGACAGCCTCTTTTTAGTTTGTGCTATTCAGCTCCAACAAAAAACGAACACCATTTATTAAGCCCCTATTTTTTTTGATTTAGCTAAAATATTTATTGTTTTCCGGCCATTCCTTTGCCTTACCTGATTACCATGTTGCTCTTCTTGGTCACCATGTTGGCAAGCATAACGAAAATTCAGAACCAACAATTAACCTGAAATTGTTTTTCAAAAACTAAAAGTAAAATAAAGTATAATTTGATGTAATCTGATATAAACAGGTATGATCTAGTGCATTTTGGTATAAGCTGGTATAATCTTGCGAAATATTTATTTGTAAACAGAAGACGCTGTTTGGCAAATAGCAGTAGCTTGAATATGAATTACGGTTATTTCTGGCGGGGCTCTTGGTTTTAAAACGCATTTCAGTAACCCGTTGAAAGATTGAAACGAGGAATAGTTTGTACTATTTAGTTTCTTTTACCAAACAAAAAACAATCAACGAATAACAAACAACGACCAACGAATAACACCGCCAACCTTTAAACCCTGATTAGTTGCCAAATCTCTCCTTAATTTGCCAATTTTACATTTTGTTGTAAACGGATATCGCGTGAAGAGCTCCCTACAGAAATTACCCCCTCTCCGCTTGCTTTTACCCATTTATTTTCGTGGCTGCTGAATATGCTGAATGCATCTTTAGGCAATGTCATTTCCACTTTTTTAGACTCGCCCTTTTTCAGGAAAACTTTATCAAAATGCTTTAGCTCTCTTAGCGGGCGGTCTTCTGCTAAATTCAAATGACTGATATAAATTTGAGGTACTTCTGCACTGGCTTTATTCCCGATATTTTCCAAAGTAAAGCTCACTAAAAAGCCATCATTAGTATTGGATACCTGCAAGCCTTTATAGCGGAACTGGGTATAAGATAAACCATGCCCAAATGGAAACTCAGGCTCTATATGCGCTTTATCAAAGTATCTGTAACCCACATAAATCTCTTCGTTATAATTGGCTACACCGTTTTTCCCCGGAAAATCTCCTAATTTATGCGCTGGCGAATCTGCTAATTTCTTAGGGAAAGTGATGGGCAGCTTAGCCGACGGACTTATCTCGCCAAATAACACTCTGGCAATGGCGTTACCGCCTTCCATGCCCGGATACCAGGCCTGTACAATAGCATGAGCGTCATCAATCCAGGGCATTTCCATAGGGCCGCCACCCATGCTTACGATAACCGTTTTGGGATTTGCTTTCAATACCGCCGCTATTAATTCATCCTGCCCAAAAGGTAATATCATATTGGGTTTGTCTGTTCCTTCTGCGTCATAAGCATTGTCAGACCATTTGCTGTAATCGTAACCGTGTGTCCAGCCGATAACCAAAATAGCTGCATCCGCGTTTTTGGCCTGCGCAACTGCTTCGTCTATTAAAGTTTTATCCGCGGTAGCATCTCTCTGAATTTTATAACCTCTGGAGTAGGTAATCTTAACCCTGTTTCCTAACAGGTTCTGAATTCCCTGCAAAGGCGTAATCTCATATTTTGCCCTCACCTGCGAGCTACCGCCTCCCATTGCATTTTCTCTGGCTGCGTTTTCTCCAATTACCGCAATGCTTTTTATTGCTCCCTGCTGAAGGGGCAAAATAGCTTT
>PJUF01001742.1_pt1 | contig 10191 bp, 9 predicted proteins | sample 1512191 | NCBI WGS metagenome assembly PJUF01 (sample SAMN08177673, study PRJNA422409) | Feces metagenome, whole genome shotgun sequencing project. | isolation source: Chicken feces (3) enriched on wood chips | host: Gallus gallus | place: USA: Madison | collected 2015-01-15 | reverse complement strand
GCATGCTGACCGCCAGGAAGGCGGCGAATCCAATCATCAATATCGAGATCATGCGCGCGCCTCCGGCTTCGCTGTGTTGTCCATGCCTGCCAGCGCCGACTCCAGTTCATCGTCGATGGCGGCGTGCCGGATGTCCTTTCCGTTGATGCGCGCCTCGAGGATCAGGGCCAGCGTATTGATGATCAGCAGCACGCCGCCGACCGTCATCGACGCGTGCAGATAGGTCAGCGGCATCTGCAGCACGGGCGAGCTCTGCGATTCGCCGAACTCGATCCATTCCAGGCCGACCCAGCACAGCACGCCGTAGAACCCCAGCGACAGGGCGTGCGCGATGTACTTGAGCGAACGGCCGAGGACCGCGGGCAGGTAGGTGACCAGGGCCTCGACCCCGATCAGCTTGCCGCTGCGCGCGGCGACCGCACCGCCCACGAACACGGACCAGATCATGAGATAGCGCGAAACCTCCTCGGTCCAGGATGCGCGGATATGGAGGTCCATGTGTGAAAACACGAAGCGCACCAGGATGCCGAGCGTCACGGACAGCACCATCGCCACCAGTGCCAGGCCGCACAGCTTGACCAGCCCTTTGTTCATGATGTCCACGGCGCGCAGCAGGCGTCGGCTGCATTCATGCCTGCGCATTGGATCAGGCGCCATTTCGCTGGCGGCTTGCATGGTTTGTCTCCTAGGGGGGATGAGATCGTGACGATGTCGCCCAAGTGGTGCGTGAAGCCAGCGCCTGGGGTGCCGCGATCGAGGATGGTGCAGCAGGAAGCCCTCGGTGCCCTCGATCAGCAGCGACTACGCGGTATAGGATTGCATGTCGTCGCCTTTTGCCGCCGCGCAGACAAGCTGGGCGGCGGCGATCGCCCCTTACATCGTTTTTGCGTCCATTATCTTGTCATAGTACATCTGGCCGTTCTCGATATCCGCGAGCATCGCGGGCCGGGCGTCTTCGATGACCTTTTTCATTTCTTCGATGTCGGTTTTCACCACAGAAACGCCAACCTGCTCCATGCGTTCCAATGACTCCTTATAGGACTTCAAATACAATTCCTTGTTTTCCGCGAGCGCTTGGCGTGCCGAATCCTGGATGATATTTTGCTGTTCTTCCGTCAATTTATCCCAGCGGCTCTTTGACATCAGCAACAAAGTGGGCAGGTAATGAACATGCGTCAAGTTATAATATTTTGAAACCTCAAAGAACTTGTCCATCATGAACTGGTCTGGCGATGTATCCGCACCATCGACCACACCCTGCTGCAACCCGAGGAAAAGCTCTGTGTACGCCATCGGAGTGGGCAGCACGCCAAAGAGCCGATAGGCCTCGACATATCCAGGCGATTGCATCACCCGCAGTTTCAGCCCCGCCAGGTCTTCTTTCTTATTGATCGGCTTTGAAGAGAAAACATTTCTTTCCGTCACCGTTAGGAACCCAAGTCCGACAAGCCCATATTCCGGCAACATATCAAGAAACTCCTGCCCCACGGGGCCGGCAAGCACTTTATTCGCTTCCTCCGTGCTGCCAAACAAGTATGGCATGTCAAATATGCGGTAATTCTTGACCGTGTTGACCAGCGCGGCCTGCCCGGTAATCAGCATGTCCAGCACGCCACTGCGTGCAGACTGGATCATGGTCACTTCACCGCCCAATTGGGATTGGGGAAACACGTTGATGACAATTTCTCCGTCTGATTTCTGTGCCGCGATCTCGGCCATGCGCTTCGAAGCGGCCTGATAGTGGCTCTCCGGCGACAGGGGATGACCTATCCTGAGTTCGACCCGCTCCGCCCAGGCGGAGCTGGCGATGGCCAGGGACACAATAGGAAAAACAATGTTCTTTAATACTCGCATGATTTTCGTCTCCAGATGTCGCGCAGGGCGACTGTGCTGATCAAATAGATTTTTGCGTAATGAATTTGGCGACCTGATACGGCTCCATTCCTTCGATGCCCCCTTCATAGCCATATCCAGAATCTTTGACGCCGCCAAACGGCGTTTCAGGCAATCCCAATCCGTGATGATTGATCGAGACCATCCCCGCTTCCATGAGGGATATCGCCTCATGGGCGGTTTCCATCGAACGGGTATATAAATACGATGCCAGGCCGAATGGCAGTCGATTGGCCTCTGCCATCGCCTCGTGAAAAGTGTCGAAAGAGTTAATGACCGCGACCGGACCGAACGGCTCCTCGTTCATGCACACCGCGTTATTCGGCACATTCGAAAGCACCGTCGGCTGAAAGAAAAACCCGTCACGATCAAGCCTTGCCCCGCCCATCACCAGCCGTCCGCCCGCTTGTGTCGCGTCCGCGACAAGCCGCTCCATCGCATCCAATCGCCGCACGTTGGCCAATGGCCCCATCGTCGTCAAGGGATCCAGACCATTGCCCACCTGAATGTCGCCCGCGGCGGTCCCGAATTTTCCGAGGAAATCGTCATATACGCTGCGGTGAACCAGGATGCGGGACGGGGCGGCACATACCTGCCCACAGTTCCGGAATTTATTCGCCACCAGAAGCTCGGCTGCGTTCTCGACATCCGCGTCCTCGAACACGATAGCCGGCGCGTGGCCTCCCAATTCCATCGTGGAACGCGTCATATGGGTACCCGCCCTCGATGCGAGCGACTTGCCCACGGCGGTCGAACCCGTGAACGAGATCTTTCGTATGCCGGGGTGGGCAATCAGGCAGTTCGAGACCTCCGCGGGAACGCCGAATATCAGATTCATGACCCCGGCTGGTAGCCCGGCGTCGATAAATGCAGCCACAAAGGCGGCAGGCGCGGCGGAGGTTTCTTCAGCCGCCTTAAGCACGACGGAACACCCGGCCGCCAGCGCTGCCGCGACCTTTCTAGCCACCTGAATCACCGGGAAATTCCAGGGTGTCATTGCCGCTATCGGCCCCACGGGTTCCCTGATCACCCACTGATTGACCCCATGTGTTCTTGCGGGGATCACCCGTCCGTAGCTGCGTCGCCCTTCCTCAGCGAACCAGTCCACCACATCGGCCGACATTGAAACTTCGGCCCTAGCTTCAGCGATCGGCTTTCCTTGCTCGATCGTAATGCGACGGGCGATCGCCTCCGTGCGTGCGCGAATCAACCCCGCAGCGTCACGCATCAATCTGTATCGCATCGCCGGCGACATTGACCGCCATTGCGAAAAGCCCCGTCCGGCTGCTTCGACGGCAGCCTCGATGTCCTTGTCAGAGGCGCGGGCAACCGTTCCGCATTGGCTTGCCGTGGCGGGATTCAGCACCGCGAACTCCGCTTCATGCTGCCCTTTCCGCCACTCGCCGTCTATATGCAGGAACGTATCGAAACCATGTGCATCCTGACAATCAGAGGCTTCATGCGCCAATACCCGCATCACATCTTCCCTTGTAACGCGAATATGGATTGGTAACCCTGGGAAAAGTCGGGCGGGATTAAGCAGGGCCGCGGGTCGTGATGTGCAAGCCGCGGTTGATGGCCACGGATTATTGTGCCGGATCGCGGCGATGGAATCGGATTTGGCGTATAAGGAAAGGCATCGGCCGAACTGAACGTATATAACAGCAAGGGGCGCCCGATATCGGATTGATTCGCCGGTGAACCATGGATCGTGCGGCAATTATGAATCGTGATCGAGCCGGCCTTGCCGGTCAGATACTTGGCATCGCCAAGGCGAACCCCTTCCAGCTGGGCATCCGAGATATACCCAACGTATTTGTCCCCATCATACTGATCAAGTAGATCGATCTCGTGGCTTCCTGGAATCACACCCAAGGGTCCCTGCTCCATGCCGCAATCGTATAAATATATCCCGACAGTCAGGGGCGAATAATTCGTATGCGGCCAACCGGAGATGTCATAATGCCATTTGACCTCCTCGCCCCCGCGCTTCCACTTGAAATTCAACTTTGAATGGTGAAACTTCACATTCGGACCGACCAAATCAGAGACAATATCCCCAAGGCTTGAGTCGACACAGAAATTCCAAAATTCCGGATGATGATCCTGCGGACTCGATACGCGCCGCAATCTGGGTTCCTCGGCGCTATGTCCACTTTCCAAATCAAAGATCCGATCGGATTTTTGGATGGGGCGGCTGCGTTCCACCAATTCCAGGGCAGCCTCGCGCAACTTCAACAGCCAGTCCTCAGAAACAGAATTTTCAAGAAGAATGTACCCTTCCGAAAAATAGAACTCGCGCTGCGCATCTGTCAGCACTTTGGATGGAGCTTGCAATATATCGTGCGGAGTCATTTTTCCTCCCGACGGTTAATCAAAATCACGCGAGCCGCCCTCGCGGGGTCAGGCGCTGACGAGACTAGTTTGCCGGCTAGTATAGAGACAAGGCGGACGGCCATGTGCGAGAATTATTCAAGCCTTTTCAGTCAATAAGCGACACGATACTTTCTTGGACACCAGCCCGCAGCGTCCTGTTTTTGAGCCTGCACAGGACGCGCGCAGGCATTCCAGAATTCGAACGTTAGCCTGTCGCGCAATTCGCTTTTGCGGATGCATGGCGCTGGGCATAATGACGGCGAACTCGTGATTCAGGCACAGCCTGCATCCGGAAACTTATTCATAGGCCCGCGATGAAACCTCAAAGCCATTTCACCCGACTCGATCCGAAATTGATCAGTCGCGCTCAAAATTATCCCGTCGCTGTTCTGTGTGATGTGGCGGGCAGGCGCGGCATGATGCAAACCCGTATTCGACCCTTGCACCCACGCATGAAGCTGTCTGGCCAGGCATTCACGGTCGAGGTGCGCCCTGGCGACAATTTGATGTTTCATGTTGCCCTGGCCCTCGCACAGCCAGGGGACATTGTTGTAGTTGATGGCAAGGCAGACACCACCTGCGCCTTGTTTGGTGAACTCATGGTTGCCCAGGCCGAAGCGGCCGGGCTTGGTGGCTTTGTGGTCGATGCGGCGTCACGGGATACGGATGAGCTTCGCAATGGAAGTTTTCCCGTCTTCTCTATTGGATCGACTCCGGGCGGGCCCACCAAGTCCATTCCCGGGTGGATCAACCTTCCAATTTCGGTGGGCGGCGTCGCCGTCTGCCCAGGGGATATCGTGATTGGAGATGCGGATGGGGTTGTCGCCATTCCGCAAAGTCAATTCGAGGCTATCCTCAGCGCGGCGGATGAGAAGATTGCGGCCGAAAAACAGCGTCTGGCCGAGATAGCAAGCGGCATGCTGGTATCACCATGGCTTCCTGATGCCATGGAGCATGCCGGCCTTCCTCCCCTGCACGAAATGGATGAGTATGACCGCCAAGACTGACACGCAATATTCCAACAGAAACATCGTCATTACCGCAGCAACGGTACATGAGGACGCCATCAAGCTACTGAGAGACTTTAATCTGCATTTCTGTCCGCCAAGCTCCAATGAAGAGGAAATTGCAGAAGTTTGCCGTGCCACCAGGCCGGTTGCCCTTATGGTGCGCTACGGAAACATCTCTTCCAGAGTGATATCTGAAGCTGGCACCGGCCTGCGGGTCATTGCGAAACATGGTGTCGGAGTCGACAATATAGACGTCGCGTTTGCCAAAAAACAAAGAATTCCAGTGGTCGCGGCAAACGGATCGAATAGCCAAGCGGTGGCTGAGCATGCCATCTGTCTCTTGATGGCGTGTGCTCGTCGTCTGGCATGGCTTGATTCAAGAATCCGCGCGGGCCATTGGGACAAGGACGGCTACAAAGGCCTGGAACTGTCTGGACGGATATTGGGGCTGATCGGCTTTGGCGAGATCGGGATTCGGGTTGCGCGCATCGCCCGCGCCCTTGGCATGGAAATTCAGGTCTCAGATCCATTTGTCGATGCATCCACTCTGCCCGCGTACGTACGCATCATGGATGTGGACGAGCTGCTGACGTCTTCCGATGCCATATCACTGCATTGCCCGTTGACCGATCAGACAAGGCAACTACTCAGTGCACGGCGAATCTCGGCCCTCAAGCCGAATGCCATCATCATCAACACCGCCAGGGCTGGCCTGATCGACGACAAGGCGTTGATGATGGCTGCGTCCGAAGGAAAAATAATAGCGGGGATCGATTGTTTCTCTGTCGAGCCCATCAGTCTTGAGGATCCAATTATTCAAACCCCGAACATGATTTTGACCCCACATATTGGCGGCACGACAGATCAATCATATCGTGAAATGGGCATTCGGGCGGCTGAGAATATTCTGTGGGAATTGCGGACAAGGTTCGAGCCCGGCAACGAGGAAAATACATTGCCGGCACACGTTACTCGCACATGAGATCAGGGTAAGGCTACGCTATCATGGAGTCCATAGCCGACAGACCAGGAATTACCATGCCCTGCTACAGCTTCGAAGGCCTCATCCCCGTCATTCACCCCACTGCCTACGTCCATCCCACGGCGGTGCTGATCGGCGACGTCATCGTCGGCCCCGGCGTCTACGTCGCGCCGCTGGCCTCGCTGCGCGGGGATTTCGGACGCCTCATCCTGGAGGAAGGCTCGAACCTGCAGGACCACTGCATGATGCATGGCTACAGCGATGCCGACACCATCGTCCAGGCCCATGGCCACATCGGCCACGGCGCCATCCTGCATGGCTGCACCATCGGCCGCAACGCGCTGGTGGGCATGAACTCGGTCGTCATGGACGGTGCCGTCATCGGCCCCGACAGCATCGTGGCCGCCATGAGCTTCGTGAAGGTCGGCTTTCAGGGCCAGCCCCGCCAGTTGCTGGCGGGTTCGCCCGCACGGGTGGTCCGCGCGGTCACCGACGCCGACCTGGACTGGAAAAATATGGGCACTCAGGAATACCAGGCCCTGGTCGGGCGCTGCACCCGCAGCCTGCGCGAGGCCGAGCCGCTGCGCGAGGTCGAGGCCGGCCGGCCCCGCTTGCAGGGCGTCACCGACCTGGGCACCTTGCGCCAGGACCGGCTGCCCGCCGAGGCGCGGGCCGCGGGCGCCAAGACCTGAGAGCTGCCCGCCGGACGCGGGCGACGGGCACCAGACAGGTGTCCCGGCCCAGCCTGCCTTACTTGAAGGCCGTCTCGATAAAACTGCGCAGCTTGCGCGAATGCAGTCGCTCTGGCGGCATCTCGCGCAGGCGCTCGAGGGCGCGGATGCCGATGTGCAGGTGCTGGTTGACCTGCGTGCGGTAAAAGGTGCTGGCCATGCCGGGCAGCTTGAGTTCGCCGTGCAGGGGCTTGTCGGACACGCACAGCAAGGTGCCGTAGGGCACCCGGAACCGGAAGCCGTTGGCCGCGATGGTGGCCGATTCCATGTCCATGGCGATCGCCCGCGACTGCGACAGGCGCTGGACGGGCTCTTGCTGGTCGCGCAGCTCCCAGTTGCGGTTGTCGATGGTGGCCACGGTGCCGGTGCGCATGATTTTTTTCAGCTCCCAGCCGCTGAGGCCGGCCACCTCGGCCACCGCCTGCTCGAGCGCCACCTGGACCTCGGCCAGGGGAGGCACGGGCACCCACAGCGGCAGGTCGTCATCCAGCACGTGGTCCTGGCGCACATAGCCGTGGGCCAGTACATAGTCGCCCAGGCGCTGGGTGGTGCGCAGGCCTGCGCAGTGGCCCAGCATCAGCCAGGCCGAAGGGCGCAGCACCGCGACGTGGTCGGTGATGGTCTTGGCGTTGGATGGGCCCACGCCGATATTGATGAGCGTCAGGCCGGAATGGCCCGGGCGCTTGAGGTGGTAGGACGGCATTTGCGGCGTGCGCTCGAGGGGCATGGCGGGCTCGCCCGCGGTTTCCCGGGTGACGATGCGGTTGCCGGGCTCGACCAGCTCGGTGTAGCCGCCCTCCCCAGCAGCCAGCGTGGTGCGCGCCCATTTGACGAATTCCTCGATGTAGAACTGGTAGTTGGTGAACAGGACGAAGTCCTGGAAATGCTGCGGCGCCGTCGCCGTATAGTGCTGCAGGCGATGCAGGGAGTAATCGACACGCGGCGCGGTGAACGGCCCCAGTGGGCGCGGCTGGCCCGGGCGCCCCTGCCAGGTGCCGTTGACGATCGCATCGTCGGTGACGGCCAGGTCGGGCACGTCGAAATGGTCGCGCAGGGTGTGGCCGGGGGATTCCATGTACTCGCCCTCGACGTACTCGCCCTCGGGGAAGGCGAAGTGCAGCGGGATGGGCATGTCGGATTCGCCGATCTCGACGGGCACCCGGTGATTGCGCATCAGCAGTCCGACCTGCTCGCGCAGATAGTCGCGAAACAGCGCCGGCTGGGTCACGGTAATCATATACATGCCGGGCTCGACCAGGTGGCCGTAGGACAGCCGGCTGTCGACCTCCTGGTACGAGTCCACCCGGATGCGGATCGCGGGGTAGCAGGCGCGCACGCGCTGCCCTTCGGACAGGCGGCCCGCGCTGTATTCGCGGAAGGCGTCGCGGATGAAGGCCGTGTTGCGCGCATAGATGGTCAGCAGCTGCTCGACCGCGGCGTCCGCGTCGCTGAAGCGTGCAAACGGGATCAGGGCCGGCATCGAGGTCGGCCGAGGGGCATGCATGAAATCGCTGGGATCGTTCATGCGCCCATTATGGCAGAGGCTTATGACCGCCTGTTGACCTCTCGGCCTGCCGCATAGGTGGCGGCAACGGCCCGGTCATCGCCCAGCATGGCCAGTGCGAACAGCTGTTCCTCGAGGGTGTCGGCGCGGGCGCTGCGCCGCGCCAGCAGCGGCGTGGCCGCGGGGTCCAGCACCACGAAATCCGCCTCGGCGCCGGGCGCCAGGGTGCCGATGCGCCCCGCCAGCCCCAGGTCGCGCGCCGCCCCCTGGGTGGCCAGCCAGAACATGCGCCGGGCGCTGAGGTGATAGCCCGACAGGCGGGCGATCTTGTGCGCCTCGCTCATGGTGCGCAGCATGGAAAAGGACGAGCCCCCGCCCACGTCGGTCGCCAGCGCCACCGGCATGCCGCAGGCCTGCGCCGCGGCGAAGTCGAACAGGCCGCTGCCCAGGAACAGGTTGGAGGTCGGACAATGCGCGGCCACGGCGCCGGCATCGCGCATGCGCCGGCGATCGTCGTCGTCCAGCCATACGCAATGCCCGTAGACCGAGCGCGGGCGCAGCAGGCCGTGCCTGTCATAGACGTCCAGATAGCTGCGATAGCCGGGAAACAGCTCGGCCACCCACTTGACCTCGTCCTTGTTCTCGGACACGTGGCTCTGGACGAACACATCGGGATAGCGCTGCGCCAGCTCGCCGCACAAGGCCAGTTGCTCGGGCGTGGAGGTGGGCGCGAACCGCGGCGTCAGCGCATACATCTGGCGTCCCGTCCCGTGCCAGCGCCGCAACAGGGCCTCGCTGTCGCGCGCGCCGGATTCCGCGGTATCGCGCAGGAACTCGGGGCAATTGCGGTCCATCATGACCTTGCCCGCCACCATGCGCAGGTTGCGCGCATGGCTTTCCTCGAAAAACGACTGGGCCGATTGCGGATGCACGGTGCAATACACCAGCGCCGTCGTCGTGCCCGAGCGCAGCAGCTCGTCGAGAAAGAACCGCGCCACCTCCGCCGCATGGTCGGGATCCTCGAACCGGCGCTCGGTCGGGAAGGTGTAGGTCTCGAGCCAGGGCAGCAGGCCGGGCGCCGGCGAGGCGATCATGTCGGTCTGCGGATAGTGGATATGGGTATCGATGAAACCCGGCACGATCAGGCGGTCGCGCCAGTCGTTCACCGGCGTGCCCGGCGGCAGGGTCGGGGCCAGGCGCGCGTACTCGCCGCAGTCGCGCACATGCCCGTCGGCGATCACCAACAGGCCGTCCCGGATCCACACGCAGGCCTCGTCCTCGGCCTCGCGGTCGTCGCGGAAATACAGCAGTTGGGCGCGAAAGGCACTGGCGGGGCCGGCCTCGGGGACTTGTTGGGGCTTGCTCATCCAATACTCCAGAGGGTGCGCGGCGCTGCAGGCGCCGGGCTCAGAGGACAGGGGCGGCGGCGCCCTGCGCCACCTCGGCGCGGACGCGCAGGATCTGGGCGGCCACGGCCACGGCGATCACCGCGGGTTGCTTGCCGGCGATGCCGGGCTCGCCGATGGGGCAGACGATGCGGCGGTAGCGCGCCTCGGGGATGCCGCGCGCCTGGAAGCGGCGCTCGAATTTGCGGCGTTTCGTCAGGGATCCGATTAGCCCGAAATACGCGACATCGTCGCGCCGCAGGAGCTGTTCGCACAGACGTTGGTCCAGCGCATGGTCATGCGTCATGAT
>PJUF01001738.1_pt1 | contig 10216 bp, 8 predicted proteins | sample 1512191 | NCBI WGS metagenome assembly PJUF01 (sample SAMN08177673, study PRJNA422409) | Feces metagenome, whole genome shotgun sequencing project. | isolation source: Chicken feces (3) enriched on wood chips | host: Gallus gallus | place: USA: Madison | collected 2015-01-15 | reverse complement strand
TGTCCGGGCTCAGCGAAGAGATCGCCCGCGCCATTGACGACGCTGCTCTGGGAGAAGCCTGGGCCCGTTACCAGGCCGGCGAAAGCAACGTGTTCACTCGCCGCATCTACACACTCACCGGCCAGGGCACCTATGACGAAGTGCGCAAGCGCATCCAGCGCGAGCCCGATTTTGCCCGCACCGCTCAGGCTTACATGAGCGAATTCGAGCAGCTCCTGAAACGCGCCGCCGCAGGACCCAATCCCGCCGGCGAGACCCGCGAATATCTGCTGTCCGATCGCGGCAAGGTCTATACCACCCTCGCCCATGCCAGCGGCCGTTTGAGCTGATCGGCAATGCAGTGACGAAAAAGGCCCGGAGCGATCCGGGCCTTTTCCTTTGCAGGCTGATTTTGACCATGGCCCGTGACAGCGCTTCGCAATCGTGCTCCCCTCTTGGAAATCCAAACGGCGAGGGCATGCAATGAGCCGGCTGACGCATAGCGAAGTTCACATGGTGCATCGCATCGGCTGGCTGCGGGCCGCGGTACTCGGCGCCAATGACGGATTGGTATCGACGGCCAGCCTGGTCGTGGGCGTGGCAAGCGCCGGGTCCGGCCAGCAGGCCATTCTGATTGCTGGCCTGGCCGGACTTGTTGCAGGCGCGATGTCGATGGCTGCGGGCGAATATGTTTCGGTCAGCTCGCAGGCCGATGCCGAGCGGGCCGACCTCGCGCGCGAGCGCGCCGAACTGCGCGACATGCCGGAGGCGGAGCTCGACGAACTTACCGGCATTTACATAGCGCGCGGACTTGATGAGACGCTGGCTCGACAGGTGGCAGAGCAATTGACGGCCAAGGATGCGCTGGCAGCTCATGCCCGAGACGAGCTCGGCATTTCGGAGACCGTTGAAACCCGCCCGGTACAGGCCGCGCTCGTGTCCGCGGGCACCTTCTCGCTCGGCGCAGTCCTGCCCATCATCGTTGCGGTGTTGGCGCCGGTCGCCCATGTCGTCTGGATCGTGGCCGGCACATCCCTTCTCGGTCTTGCCGCGCTTGGCGTGCTGGGCGCATCGGCCGGCGGAGCCGGCGTTGCGCGGGGCGCGCTCCGCGTCACCTTCTGGGGCGCCCTCGCCATGGCGGTGACCGCAGCTATCGGCGCGGTGTTCGGCGTAATGGTCTAGCCCGACGCCGAACTTTTTATGCAGTGAGTGCCTTCGGCGGACGCAACTTGAGCGACAGCAACACGCAGCCTATGGCGAGAATGCAGGTGATGGTCGAGAACAGGAAGGCGTAGCTCCCGAAAAACTCCACGAGCACGCCGAAGGCGATCAGCGCCACCATCGCCATGCCCATATTGAGCATGTTGGCAAAACCCTGCGCTTCGGCAGCATTGGCCTCGTTGGTCCAGTTGGCGATGAAATGGACTACGCCGAAATAGCCCATGCCGAAGCTGAAGGCGTGCAGCAATTGCGTGAAGAACAGCACTTCCACCGGCGGGTTGAACGCCATGATGGTGAAACGGATAAGGCCGGCAATGGCACCGACGAGGATCATGTTGCGGGCGGTAACACGGCCGCCGAAACGCCGCCACGCAAACATCAGGATGGCCTCGCCAACGGCAGCGAAGCCGAGCAATGGCCCCAGAAAATAGCCCGGAATACCATTTTCGTGCCAAAGCAGCGCGGCGAAACCGCCAATGATCGAGTTTGAGGAATTGACCAGAGCAAAGGCGAGGAGCGGCAAGACGAACCAGGGCTGAAGAGCATCGCGCAACCGGCTCGGGGCGGCGGGAACGGCATCGGCCAGAGTGACCTGCTGCGCCGGCGCGCGGAAACGCGGTAGGAGGAATGCGAGAAAAGCCCGCGCCACCACCATGGCGACATAGAGCGTAACGAAGGCTCCGGAGCCCAGCGTGTTGAGAAAGAGGCCGAGCCCGCCAGCCCCGAACACATAGCCGACAGTGGCCCAGGCGCGGATGACACCGAAATCGGTACCGTTGCGCCGCGTCATGCGCACCGTCGCCGCGTCGATCACCGGCGCGACAAGACCGTTACTGGTCGCGCATAGCGCCCAGACCAGGAGAATGCCCCAGAATTCGGAGACGAAATAGAGCGGCAACGGCGCCAGAGCAGATGCGATAGAAAGCACGATCAGCGCCGAACGCCAGTCGTCGGCCTTATCGGCCACGCGCCCCACAATCATGTTAAGCAGCAGCAGCGCCAGGGTCGGCAATGCGTTGATGATGCCGATCTGGTCCGCAGGAATTCCGTGTTCGCTCAGCCAGATGCCCAGGAAAACCGATGCGACGCCGCCAGGCAGATAGACGGTGAACTGATAGATCGAAGCACGCAGCTCGGGCGAATCCAAGCGCGACAGGGCCGACGACATTGCAAAGGACTCCCGGCGCAAGGAACCGCGCCGCGTTCTTTCCACTGCCCCGCAATTGCGACTGAAGCAAGGGCTATTCGTCCCCACCATCGCATTTGCAGCTTGCGGCTATGAAAACGTTGCAAAGGGGTCGCTCTACGCGTGAACGGTTCGCTACCGGGTTAAGCGAATCGCGGGCCTATTGCCCGACGGCGCGCCGCAGCCTGGCCTTACGGCTCTCGCCGGTGACCATTTCGGTCCACTTGATCAGCTCGAAATGACCATCGTGATTCTCGACGATTGCGGTGCAGCTTTCCACCCAGTCACCGGTATTGATGTATTGTATGCCCAACCGGTCGTGGATGTCGGCGAAATGGATGTGGCCGCAGATGACGCCATCGACGCCGCTTTGCTTGGCTTCATGCACAAGCGCCTCTTCGAAGCGGCCGATCACCGAGACGGCGTTCTTCACCTTCTGCTTGGCCCATGCGCTCAGCGACCAATATTGCAGCCCGATCCGCCGGCGCACCCAGTTGATGGCGATATTGATGCGCAGCGCTGCGTTGTAGGCCCAGTCGCCGACATGGGCGAGCCACTTCATGTTCATCACCACCACGTCGAACTGGTCGCCGTGGATGACGAGATAGGTCTTGCCGGTGGCCGAGGTATGGATAGTGCGGTCGACCAGCTCGATCTCGCCGAAATAGGTGCCCAGATATTCGCGCAGGAATTCGTCGTGATTGCCGGGCAGGTAAACCATGCGCGTGCCCGCCGCTGCCTTGTCCAGCATCAGCTGGATCAGCTCGTTATATTGGGTGGGCCAATGCCATTGCTTGGCAAGGCGCCAGCCGTCCACGATATCGCCGACCAGGTAGATGGTTTCGGCGTCATGCGCCCGCAGGAATTCCGCCAGCTGCGCGCTGCGGATCGGCTTCATGCCCAGATGCACGTCGGACAGGAAAAGCGCCCGGACTTTCCTGACTTCGCGGTCTTCCGACATCAGCCTTGGGCCCCATGAACCTTGCGACGCACCATATCGCTCATCGCGAGGCGAGGAAACACGAGTGCCGAGAAAGCCGGGGAAAGTGACCGTGCTTGCCCCGATTTGCGGCGGACACTAGTCCAACCGGCCCTTGAGAGCGACGATGCGCTCGTAGCTTTCCTCGATACGGGCCGCGAATTCGGGATCAGCCTCTGCCTCGGAGAGGAGAATCGCCAGCACTTCTCCGCCCAGGCCCGGCCGGTAGTCGGCGGTATTGGAGAACAGCAGGACATCCATGCCGGCCCGGACAGCCTTGGTCACGGTCTCTTCCAGCGTGAAGTGATCGCGGATGGCGCCCATTTCGAGATCGTCGCTGATGACCACGCCATCAAAGCCCAGCTCGTCGCGCAGCACACCATCGATCCAGCGCGACGACAGCGAGGACGGCGTCTCCCCGTCCCCATCCGCATAATCGGCATGGTAGAGATGACCCACCATCACCATGTCGGCCATGTCCTCGGCAATCAGCGCCCTGTAGGGCTCGAGTTCGACCGGATCCCAGGTCTGGGTGATATCGACAAAGCCTTCATGGCTGTCTGCCGTCGATGAGCCATGCCCCGGAAAGTGCTTGGGCGAGGTCGCCAGACCCACAGCGCGGTGCGCACGAATGAAGGCCTCGTCATAGGCAGTGACGATGTCGGGATCGGCCGAGAAGGCACGGCCGAAGCGGGCGATGACCTGGTTGTCCGGATTGGTGTTGAGATCGGCAACCGGGCCGAAATTGACGGTGAAGCCCTGCTCGGCAATGCCCCTGGCCATCTCGGCATAGACGGCCTCGGCCTGTTCGGGGCTGTTGCGTGCCGCGACGGTGGCAGCATTGGGGATTTCGGCAAAGCCGACATCCTTGGTCAGCCGCTCGACCGCCCCGCCCTCCTGATCAAGGGTGATGAAGGGAGGCAGATCGGGCGTGGCCGCGCGAAAGGCCGCGTTCATCTCGCGCACCGTCCCGAGACTTGCGACGTTCTTCTTGAGGTACATGACGCCGCCGATCCGCCCCGCGGCAAGATCGTCTGAAACCGCCTTCACCCCTGCATCTCCGGCGCCGTCGCCCTCAAAGCCGGTGATGATCATCTGCCCCGCCATCTGCTCCAGCGTGGCCGCCGCAGCAGGCAGGGTAAAGCTGGCAAGAGCAGCCAGGGTCAGGAGACGAAGCAAGAGCAGGACCTCAAAAAAAGGAAATCGAAAGCAAGGATGTGCAGCAAATGGCGGCGATAGGATGGTCATCTCACCCGCCGGGGTGATGTCCTGCCGTTCGCCAGGCGACATTGTCGGAGGCGCGGTGGACGAGCGCCTCGGGGATTTCAACCTTTCACCCGGGGCACCACCAACTCAGAGGGCGGCAGTCTTGAGACCACCGCCCGCTTTTTCTTCGCATTGGCCGGTCAGGCCGGCTTGTTCTGGCGGTTGGCGATCAGGTCGTCCACCACGGCAGGATCGGCCAGCGTCGAGGTGTCGCCCAGCGCGCCGAAGTCGTTTTCAGCCACCTTGCGCAGGATTCGGCGCATGATCTTGCCCGAGCGGGTCTTGGGCAGGCCCGGCGCCCACTGGATGAAGTCGGGCGAGGCGATCGGCCCGATTTCCTTGCGGACCCAGTTACGCAGTTCGGCGCGCAAGGCATCGTCATAGGCCTCGCCCGCCATCAGCGTGACATAGCAATAGATGCCCTGCCCCTTGATGTCGTGCGGGAAGCCGACAACGGCGGCTTCCGAGACCTTGGGATGGGCCACCAGCGCGCTCTCGACCTCGGCCGTGCCCAGGCGATGGCCCGAGACGTTGAGCACGTCGTCGACACGGCCGGTGATCCAGTAGTAGCCATCCTCGTCGCGGCGGCAGCCGTCGCCGGTAAAGTAAGTGCCCTTGTAGGTCTCGAAATAGGTCGAGACGAAACGGCCATGGTCGCCCCAGATGGTGCGCGCCTGGCTGGGCCAGCTGTCCTTGATGACCAGCACGCCTTCAGCCTTGGTCTGCTCCTGCACCTTGCCCTCGGGCGAGAGGACTTCAGGGATGATCCCGAAGAAAGGCTTGGTCGCGGATCCGGGCTTTGTGGCGATGGCGCCGGGGAACGGCGCGATCATGTGGCCGCCGGTTTCGGTCTGCCACCAGGCATCGACGATCTCGCAGCGGCCCTTGCCGACCTTGTTCCGATACCACAGCCAGGCCTCGGGATTGATCGGCTCACCGACCGTGCCGAGGAGACGCAGCGAGGGCATATCGTGCTTGTCGACGAATTCCGGACCGGCGCCCATCAGTGACCGGATCGCGGTGGGGGCGGTGTGGAAGATGTTGACCTTATGCCGCTCCACCACCTGCCAGAAACGGCTGGCATCGGGCCAAGAGGGAATGCCCTCGAACATGACCGTGGTCGCGCCATTGGCCAGCGGCCCATAGACGATATAGCTGTGACCGGTGATCCAGCCCACATCGGCCGTGCACCAGAACACCTCGCCTCGGCGATAGTCGAAGCTCAATTCGTGGGTGAGCGAGGTGTACGTGAGATATCCGCCGGTCGTATGCAGCACGCCCTTGGGCTTGCCGGTGGAACCGGAGGTATAGAGGATGAACAGCGGATCTTCCGCATTCATCGGTTCGGGATCGTTGAACGGCTCCACCCCTGCGGCGGCCTCGTGCCACCACACGTCGCGGCTGCCTTTCATCGGCACGTCGGCGCCGGTATTGTGCACCACGAGGACCTTGGAGACGCCCGGGCAGTCTTCCAGCGCCTTGTCGACATTGGCCTTGAGCGGCACGGTCTTGCCGCCACGCCGGCCTTCGTCGGCGGTGATGACCACGGCCGAGTCGCAGTCATTGATGCGGCCGGCCAGCGAGTCGGGCGAGAAGCCGCCGAATACCACCGAATGCACGGCGCCGATCCGGGCGCAGGCCAGCATCGCATAGGCTGCCTGCGGAATCATCGGCAGGTAGATAGTAACGCGGTCGCCCTTCTTCACGCCCAGCGACTTCAGCACATTGGCGCAGCGGCAGACCTTTTCGTGCAGGGTCCGGTACGAGATGTACTCGGCCTGGTCGTTCGGATTGTCGGGCTCCCAGATGATGGCAATGTCGTCGCCATGCTCGGCAAGGTGCCGGTCGATGCAATTGGCGGCGACATTGAGCACCCCGTCCTCGAACCATTTGATCGAGACATTGGGATATTCGAAGGTCGTGTTCTTGATCTTGGTCGGGAACGTCACCCAGTCCAGGCGCTTGGCCTGGTCGGCCCAGAACCCGTCCGGATCCTGGATGGAGCGCTGGTAGAGCGCGTCATACTGTTCCGCCGTGGTATGGGTGTGCGCGATCGCGGCCGCGCTTGGCTGGAATAGGAGCTGGTCGCTCATCGTCTTCCTCCCTTGTCTCTCCCAGCAACCGTTCTACTGTCGCCCTACCCAAGCGGCAAGGCCTTGTGCCTGAAACTCAATGGGTATTTCCGGCAAGGGCCTGTGCCCAAATGGCAGGGCACAGGGCGTTAACCTCGGAGCGCTAGGCTCTGCGGGTCGATCCCTGTGGGAGGAGTTCCGCACCATGGCCGAAATGACCATCCGCGCCGCGACCCATGCCGATCTCGATCTTGTGCATCGCGAACTCAGCGACGTCATCCTGACCTCGCCCCACTACAACGACCGCTTCAAGCAGCACGAGGCCGGGCGGCTGGACAAGACCTTTCTCAAAGGGCTCTTGGCCATCGACCCCTGGCACATCATGCTGATGTGCGCCGATGGGGTTCCGGGCGGCGCCATGGTCTCCGGGCCGGAATGCGGCGCGATCTTCCGCTATTGGAGCTGGGTCTTCCCCAGCCACCGCCAGACTAAGCTCGGCATGTTCGGCATGCGCGAATTCGACACGCATTGGGACAATACCCGCTTCCATAAGGCCTATACCTTCGTGCGGCCGGAAAACGAAGTGGCGAGGATGCTGCTCAAGCGATACGGCTACAAGGAAACGGCGCTGCTCGAACAGCACATTTTCGGGCAGGATTACCTGCTGATCGAAAAATTCTACACCCGGCCCGACGTCCCCTATGACGGCGGCATGCAGGGGCGGCTCGGCCGCCTCAAGCAGCGGATCAAGGGGCTGGTTGGCGGCTGAATTTACTCCGCCGGGACCACCCGTCGCGAGCGGAACCATTGCAGGATGGAGACGTCGATCCTCGCGGTTTTAAGGGCCACCAGCCACAGCGTGATCGACCATGCGGATATGGCGATGATGGCGGCCATGGCTGCACCCACCAGATGGAATGCCGGCACCAGCAGCAGATTGCCGAGCGCCAGCGTTCCCATGCCCAGCAGCACGGCCGGCAGGCTCGCCCAGGGCCGGTCATGGATCGAGAGCACCATCGAGGCCGGCCCCATGGCCGAGCGCACCACCAGCGCCAGGCAGAGAATGGCCAGCGGCACCGCGCCTGCCGTAAATTCGGGCCCGAACAACAGCAGCGCAAAGGGCGCGCCGACCGCGACCAGCGCGAAGAGCAGCACCGACACCAGCGTCGCTGCCAGGTTCGCCTCGCCCACCTTGCGATGAAAGGCTGACCGATCGGCATTAGCCTCGCTCTCGAACATGTCGGGCAGGATGACGGCGTAAACCGCCGCAACCCCAAAGGACACGAGCGAGAAGATGCGCGTGCAGACCCCGAAGATTGCCAGTTCCTCACGATCGAGCAGGTTGGCCAGAAGCAGGAGGTCAATGTCGAAGAAGAAATCGGTGGCTAGGGTAATCAGCACCCAGGGCGCCGCGAAGCGCCACCAGCGCGGCACTTCCGCGGCACGTGCCTCTGCCCTGTCGTCGAGACGCCTGAGGGTGGCGACGACGAAGCCGAAATGCACGACGGCAATGGCGACATAGCCGAAGGCCGTGATCCAGAGCATGGCGCCGAATGCGGCTTCGGGCGTACCCAGCCACACGGCGCAGCCCAGCACGGTGGCCAATACCATCATCGGCCGGAAAATGCCGTCGGCAAAAAAACCGGCATAGGGCCGCTTGAGCCCGACAAGCACCGAGCCGTTGACGTAGACGAGGGCCGTAGCAAGGGCGAGAAGCACCACCGGAATGAAGAAGGCCGCCACGACATGTTCGCCCAGGCCCACTGCCCCCAGCAGGATGGGGCCGGCAAGGAGGAGCAGCAGGAAGGCGGCAACCACGTGACCATAGGCGCGCACGAGGAAGGCCGTCAGCTGCCGCCGGTCGCCACGCGCCCGGTACTCGGCGGCAAAATAGGTGCCGATGGTCTGGAAGCCCAGCGGCATGGCCACGGCGATCAGGTTCACTGCCGCGATGACGATCAGGTAGTCGCCAAGGATCGCGGCGCCCCATGCCTGAGCGATGAAGGCCTGGACCAGAAAGATGAGGCCCGCGCCGAACAGGCGGCCGCCGAAGATGATGGTGGATTGCGACGCCAGGCGCCGCGCGAGACTCATTGGAATTCCGCTGGCAATGGCGTGGGCGGCTGGTCTGGCTTTGCGCGGGCGGGACGCAGCATTTCGAGACGACGACGCAGTTCATTATAGCCTTCGCGCGCGGCAAAGGCGCCTGCGCCCAGGAGATAAGCCGATGGAATGGCTGCATAATTGGCCACCGGCGGCACGGGGCGGATCAGCCCCGCATCGCCCACCATGCCCTTCTTGAACTGGTGCAGGCCGGCAAAGCCATCGGTCCCCCCGAGGTCGTACCAACTGGCGCGCGCATGGTCGCGCAGCCAACGGATGATGTGCCAATGCATGAAATACCCCGCCCGCAGCGGCAGCGCCTGGTCGTTGCTGGCGCCATAAAGGTAGACGGCGCGGTCTCCGGCCTTGAAGATGACGGCGCCATAGACCAATTCATCCGCGTGGCGGACGAAGAACAATTCGGGCCGCAGCGGCTCTTCCAGCGCCATCAGCGCATCGAGCGTATCGAAGGCCGAATAGTCGGGAAACTGCTTGCGCTCGCTCATTGCGGCATAGAGCGTCTTGAACTCGCCAATGCGGGACGGCCCCGCATGCTCGAAGCTCAGCCCCGCCTTTTCCGACTTGTTCAACTGCCGACGCCAGGTCTGCCCGAAGCTCCTGCGCTGGTCATCGTCGGAAAGGCGCAGATTGACCAGATATCGGTCGGGAAAGCGCAGCACGGCGCCGCGATGAAATCCGCGAGCGCGCAGGGTCTGATATTCCTCGTTGCGATCCCGCGTCGTGGCATGGGGCAGCACCGACAGCATCATCCGCCGCTCGACCCCGTATTCGGCCATGAGCGCGTCGATCATACTTGCATGGAGAGCGACCGCATCCGGCGCATGCGCATCGGCGAGCATTGGTCCCCATTTGATGATGGCGATGGATCCCAGCCCCAGCGGCAGTCGCTGCACCATGACCAGCGCCCCGCCCACGACCCGGCCGTGGCGCTCGTACAGCCGCGGCTCGGGGGTGATACCCGGCCAGCGAATTGAGGCAAAGGCGAAAAGCTGTTCCTGGCAGATGCCGTCGAAGCCAGAAATAACCGCATCCCATTCGCGCCCATCGACCTTTCGCACGCTCAGCGTCGGCGCCGCACCGCGCTCCACCGGCGCAGCTTCTGCGGGCGAAAGGATCAATCCTGCGGTGGCGGACATGGCTGGGCTTCCGGCTCGATACACTGGCCGGACGCTAGTCGCGCGAGGTGAGCAAATCCCTATCGTCGCGGCGAAAATGCCGCAAACCTTTGGCGGTGGTTACCGAATGTCGAACGGACCGCACCCATCACGCCGGGGCGTGATGGGCAGAGTCGCACCTAGAGAGCGCCGCGCCTTAATGGGCTGCGGCGGCGCCCACGGCATGCGGCGTGTAGAGCAGCGGAATTTCCGGGATGGCAACGAAGGCACCCAG
>PJUF01001737.1_pt1 | contig 10216 bp, 10 predicted proteins | sample 1512191 | NCBI WGS metagenome assembly PJUF01 (sample SAMN08177673, study PRJNA422409) | Feces metagenome, whole genome shotgun sequencing project. | isolation source: Chicken feces (3) enriched on wood chips | host: Gallus gallus | place: USA: Madison | collected 2015-01-15 | reverse complement strand
TCTCCGCTGCAGCCCGACACTGCGTGCGCCGGGGCAAGCCCGTGCATGTTCTCTGGATCGATGCCCATGCCGACTACAATACGCCGGCGACATCTCCCACCGGAAACCTCCATGGCATGCCACTGGCGCTGCTATGCGGCGAGACAGAGTTCGACGACAGCTTTCGCGGTCCCTGGCTGGGAAAGATCGACCCGCGGAACGTTACCATTTTCGGCGCGAGATCGGTGGACCGGGATGAGCGCAAGCTGGTGCATGGCCGTGGCGTTGACGTCATCGACATGCGAAAGCTCGACCAGTTGGGCGTCGTGTCGGCTCTGCAAAAGGTGATCGACAAGGCGAAGGCCGCGGGCGCCCACCTGCATGTGAGCTTCGACGTCGATTCCATCGATCCGTCGCTGGCGCCAGGTGGCGGCACACTGGTACCAGGGGGCCTAACTTATCGCGAGGCGCATCTGGTCATGGAAATGCTGCATGACAGCGGCGTGGTTGGGTCACTGGACGTTGTCGAGCTCAATCCGTTCCTCGACCATGGCGGCAAGACCGCAACCCTGATGGTGGATCTGGTCGCAAGCCTGTTCGGCCGTTCGATCATGGGTGAGGAAGCCGGACCGGTGGAATTCGTGACCGAGGCTTAGGTCAGGCAGCCAGGGGCAAGCCGATGACGGCGCAATCGCGGCCACCTGCCTTCGCCTGGTAAAGCGCGTTGTCTGCCCGACGGTAGACCGAGGTTATGCTGTCATCGGTTGGGTCGGATTGCGCCACTCCGGCGCTGAAACGAACGGGAGAGCCATCGGGCAGGCGCAGGGTGTCGGCGAAGGCATCGCGCAGCCGTTCGACGAAGCCATGAGCTGTCGGAGCGTCCACTCCGGAGTAGATCAGGCAAAATTCCTCTCCACCCATACGAGCGGCGATGGCAGGGACTGGCTGCGCAGCCATGACCGTTGCGCCGAACGCAGCGAGCACACGATCCCCTTCGTCATGTCCCCAACGATCGTTGACCTGCTTGAAGTAGTCGAGATCGAGGACCACTACCGTAAAGGCAGAACCCTGCCAGCGAGACTGCGTCCAGAGCTTCCGCCCCTCCTCGTGCAGCGATCTGCGGTTGGAAAGGCCGGTGAGCTCGTCGCAAAAGGCAAGCTGCGCCAGCCGCGCCTCCGCCCTGTCCTTGAGCGCAGCGAGCCACGACAGGATAATCAGCGTCGTCCCGATATAACTGCCGAAAAAGGGCAAGGTATTGGCGGGATCGCCCGAGAGCGCATAGAGATTGACATCTCCCATCAGGAACACCTCGAGCGGCCGGGAGATTGCACTGCAGAATGAGAAGGCGTAGCCGAGCGCCATGAGCACCGCGGTGCTCGGTCGCACGACGCGGCGGCCGCAAATCATGACAAACACCGAGGCGGCGGCAAGCTGCATGCTGAGCACGATGCAGCTCAGGATCGCCGCAGCTTCAGGAGGAAGCTGCAGCCCTACGGTGACGATGGTAACCCCGATGGGCGGCACGAGGAACCAGGCCGAATGCACCTTGCGACCGGTCATGGCGACGACGGCCGCCCACTGTAGAGAGACCGTCGCGCTTATGCAGCCAGCGTAAAGCGCGACCACCAAGACGTTGTGAGTGGCAACAGCTGCAATGACTGTAACCCAACTCAGTATGGCGGCGACCAACGACCAGCAGAAGATCGCCGTTTCCGGGCGGTCCTTGCGCAGTGTCATGATCGGTACGCCAATGGCAAAAACCACGATGCTGACGATGCGGGCCAGCACCAGGGTGGTCATGTCCAGAGTCAGTGCTGCGTCCACAGCGCCTCCTGACGGCCGCAAAAGAAAACGGCCTCCGGTGATTTAAACCGGAGGCCGTAAACGATTGGTTCTGTCGCGCAACAATCAGGCGGTGGCTGGAGCCTCGTCCTTCTTGCGCTCGGAATAGATGTAGAGAGGACGAACATCCTTGCCCTTCACCACCTCTTCCGAGATGACCACCTCTTCCACGCCCTCGAGCGACGGCAGGTCGAACATGGTATCGAGCAGAATGCCCTCCATGATCGACCGCAGACCGCGAGCGCCGGTCTTGCGCTCGATAGCCTTCTCGGCGATCGCCTTGAGGGCATCCTCGTGGAAGGTCAGCTCAATCTCTTCCATCTGGAACAGACGCTGGTACTGGCGCACCAGCGCGTTCTTCGGAGCGGTCAGGATTTCGATCAGGGCAGGAATATCGAGGTCTTCCAGGGTCGCAAGGACCGGGAGACGGCCGATGAATTCCGGGATCAGACCGAAACGGACCAGATCTTCCGGTTCGACGTCGGCCAGAACCTGACCAACACGACGGTCGTTGGGGTCCTTGACGGTTGCCGAGAAGCCGATGCCCGATCCTTCACCACGGGCCGAGATGATCTTTTCCAGACCCGCGAAGGCACCGCCACAGATGAACAGGATATTGGTCGTGTCGACCTGCAGGAATTCCTGCTGCGGATGCTTACGGCCACCCTGCGGCGGCACGGAGGCAACAGTGCCTTCCATGATCTTGAGCAGGGCCTGCTGCACGCCTTCGCCGGAAACGTCGCGGGTGATCGACGGGTTGTCGGACTTGCGGGAAATCTTATCCACTTCGTCGATATACACGATGCCGCGCTGCGCCTTCTCGACATTGTAGTCGGCGGACTGCAACAGCTTGAGGATGATGTTTTCCACGTCCTCACCGACATAGCCGGCCTCGGTCAGCGTCGTCGCATCGGCCATGGTGAATGGCACGTCGAGGATACGGGCCATGGTCTGGGCCAGCAGCGTCTTGCCAGAACCGGTGGGACCGATGAGCAGGATGTTCGACTTGCTCAGCTCCACGTCCTGGTTCTTGGACGCGTGGTGCAGACGCTTGTAGTGGTTGTGGACAGCCACGGAGAGGACGCGTTTGGCGCGGCTCTGGCCGATGACGTAGTCGTCCAGCACCTTGCAGATTTCTGCAGGTGTGGGCACGCCCTCGGAGGACTTGACCATCGAGGTCTTGTTCTCTTCGCGGATGATGTCCATGCACAGCTCGACGCATTCATCGCAGATGAAAACGGTCGGACCGGCGATCAGCTTGCGCACTTCGTGCTGCGACTTGCCGCAGAACGAGCAGTACAGCGTATTCTTCGAGGTTTCGCCGTTGGTGGTCTCTTTGGACATCCAGTCACTCCCGGGGGTCGAGAACCCCCAAATTCAAGCGTTAACCGACAGGCTAACGCTCAAGGCATAAAGAAAGTCTAAGCCGAAACGACCTTAAAGGCCGTTCCGGCTGGGTGCAATTGCACCTGGATCACAGTCCACGGCGCATCAACACAGTGCTTAACGCGCGTCGGGGTCAGGCGGATGCCTCGGGCACCGCGCGCTTTTCCATCACGGAATCGATCAGGCCGAAGGCTTTAGCTTCCTCAGGCGACAGGAAGCGGTCGCGCTCGAGAGCATTCTCGATTTCCTCGTACGTGCGGCCGGTATGCTTCTCATAAATCTGGTTGAGACGGCGCTTGAGGCCTTCGACTTCCTTGGCATGGATCAGGATATCCGTGACCTGGCCCTGGAATCCGCCCGAAGGCTGGTGAACCATGACGCGGGAATTGGGCAGGCTCGTGCGCATGCCGGCTTCACCGGCAGCGAGCAGCAGCGAGCCCATGGAAGCTGCCTGGCCCATCACCATGGTGGCGACGGCAGGGCGGATGAACTGCATGGTGTCGTAGATGGACAGGCCGGCGGTCACCACCCCACCGGGCGAATTGATGTAAAGCGCGATTTCCTTCTTCGGGTTTTCCGATTCGAGGAACAGCAGCTGCGCGACGATGAGCGAGGCCATGTTGTCCTCGACGACGCCGGTCACGAAGATGATGCGTTCGCGGAGGAGCCGCGAATAGATGTCGAAGGCGCGCTCGCCACGGTTCGACTGCTCGACCACCATCGGAACGAGCGTATTCATATAAAGATCGTGCGGATCCCGCATATTTTGCCCCTTGGCCTTGCCCCGGGTCGCGGACCGGTAGGCAGGCTTGGTTGTTTTGGCGGGCCCCTGCCCCGAACGCGCATTCGGAGGGGCAGTCAGGCTTGCCGGAAAATCGAATCGGCGCGACTGGCCGATTGCAGGCGATACCACCTTAATGGGCGGTAAAGGCACAGATAGGCGGCATTGAGGCGCGCTTCAATAGCTCCGGCCATCTTCGCATCATCACAGTGAACGGCGCTAGCGGAACAACAGGGAGAGCACCATGGCAAGGAAGACCAGCGCGGTCAGCACAACGACGGTGCGAACATAAATCTGGAGCTTCGCGCACTCCAACAAGGCAGCGCTTCGCTCCGGCTCGGCCAAACGCAGCGCCTGGTCTTTTGCCCGATAGGCACGCCCCATGCCCGTCATCCTGGACAGGTGCATTCCCTGTCGCTGGACCGGATCGGAAAATTGCCGATCTTCGATTTCCTTGAACTTCCGACCCAGCAGCGTGTCCCACCCGATTGCGATGGTCAGCGCGACGGTGAGCGAGATCAGGAAGACGGCCTGCCAGACGTCCATCGTCTAGTCCGAGAACCCGACCGTCACGCCCTTCTTGCGAAAATAAGCCTGCATCAGCTTGCGCCCCTGCCGGTTGGGCTGGGCCAGCTTGGAGGTTTCAAAAGTGGCTTCCTTGACGCCCTCGCGGGCCATCGCGCCCTTTAGCGCGGCGATATGGGTATCGAGGTCTTCATTGTCGGCCCGGATCGAAGCGTAAATGGCGTCGATAGCCTGGGAATAGGTGATGTCGCTCACGATGACTGCTCCTCGAAACTGTTGCTTCTTCCCTAGCGATTTTTTCGGCGGGAGCAAGGCAGAGAGCATAGGCAGGCGTCCAAAGACGCCATAGATTTGACCATCCGATCAAACTTAAGCCCCAAGACCATGGCCGCCATCATCCAAGTCAAGCCGATCACCGGTGTTCCGCCACAGCTGAGTGCCTCCGCGCAGCCGCAGGATCCGGTGTTCTACCAGGATCCCTACCCGTTCTATGCGCGACAGCATGCGAGCCATCCCGCATTTTTTTGGGAGGAATACGGTCATTGGTGCTTTGCCGATTTCAAATCGGTCAGCGCCCTTCTGCGTGACAAGCGGTTCGGTCGCGACATCCTGCATGTCGCGAGCCGGGAGGAGATCGGGCTGCCCGAGCCCAAGCCTCATGTTGCGGATTTCGACCTGACGGAGAAGCATTCGCTGCTCAATCTCGAGCAGCCTGCACATACGCGACTACGGACGCTGGTCAACCGCGCTTTCGTGTCGCGGCAGGTGGAGCAGTTGCGACCGCGGATCCGGCAATTGGCCCATGAGATGATCGACAGGTTCGAGGAGAAGGACAGCGTCGATCTGATCAAGGCTTTTGCAGCGCCGATCCCTGCCATAGTTATCGCCGAGATGATCGGGCTTCCCGCGGAGATGGCGCCGCAACTGCTGAACTGGTCCAACCGCATGGTGACCATGTACATGTACAACGTCACCCGTGAAACGGAACTGGACGCCAACCGGGCGGCGGCCGACTTCACGGCCTATCTGCGCGACGTGATTGCCGAAAGGCGCAAGGCGCCTCGCGAGGATCTTCTGAGCCACATGCTGACTACAGATCGCGATGGCGATGTGCTCAGCGACGACGAGGTCATGTCGACCGCCATCCTGCTGCTTAATGCCGGTCACGAAGCGACTGTGCACACGACCGGTAATGGGGTTAAATCGATCCTCGAAAGCGAGCTCGATCCGCAGAGCCTGTTCGCCACGCCCGAGCAGGCGGAAAAGACGGTGGAAGAGTGTCTGCGCTTTGACGCCCCGCTGCATCTCTTCACGCGCTACGCCCTTGTCGACACCGAGGTAGAAGGCATTCCTCTGCGCAAGGGCGATGTCATCGGCCTGATGCTGGGCGCTGCCAATCGCGATCCTGTGCGGTTCGCCCATGCCGATCGGTTCGACCCGTTTCGCACCGATGGTGCAAATGTCAGCTTTGGTGCGGGCATCCACTTCTGCATCGGCGCACCGCTGGCGCGTATCGAGTTGCAGGAAGCGATGACCGTGCTGTTCGAGCGCCTACCTAAGCTGCGGATCGCCGAGCCGCCGCGCTATGGCAATGTCTACCACTTCCATGGTCTCGAAAAGCTGATGGTGGAATGGAAATAGCAAAAGGGAGGCGTGCGCCTCCCTTTCGTTCCGAACCGTGGTGGGCCTATTCTGCTGGAACAGCATCCACGTCGAGGTCTTCGATAGCCTTGCCATTGTCATAGACCGCCTGGTTCAGGATGCCCTGGCGCTTGGCGACAATGGTGGGGACCAGTGCCTGTCCAGCGACGTTGACCGCAGTGCGGCCCATGTCGAGGATGGGGTCGATTGCGAGCAGGAGACCGACGCCTTCGAGCGGCAGACCCAGCGTCGACAGGGTCAGTGTCAGCATGACCGTGGCGCCGGTAAGGCCCGCCGTGGCGGCCGAGCCGATGACTGAGACGAACACGATCAGCAGGTAATGCTCGATACCAAGGCTCACGCCGAAGAACTGGGCCACGAAAATGGCCGAGATCGCCGGATAGATTGCCGCACAACCGTCCATCTTGGTGGTCGCGCCAAGCGGCACGGCGAACGAGGCATATTCACGCGGCACGCCGAGGTTCTTTTCGGTGATGCGTTCGGTGACCGGCAGCGTGCCGATGGACGAGCGGGACACGAAGGCGAGCTGGATGGCCGGCCAGGCGCTCTGAAAGTAGCGGATCGGGTTGAGGCCGTTGACCTGCAGCAGAACGGGATAGACCACGAACAGGACAAGGAAGAGCCCGATATAGATGGCCGCCGCATACCAGCCCAATTGCGCCAATGCATCCCAGCCATAGACGGCTACGGCATTGCCCAGGAGGCCAATCGTGCCAATCGGCGTCAGGCGGATCACCCACCACAGGACCTTGTGGATGATCTTGAGGAAGGAACGGTTGAAGGCCAGGAACGCGTCTGCGGCAGGTCCGACGCGCAGAGCCGCGATGCCGATGACGATCGAGACGATCAGGATCTGCAGCACGTTGAAGTTGAGGCTGGTCGTTGCGCTGCCGTCGGTGACGCGCGTGGAGGCCTGCAAGCCGATGAAGTTGGACGGGATCAGTCCCTTGAGGAAATCGAGCCAGGACCCCGTTGATGAAGGAGCGCGTGCCGCTTCGGCAGCCACGGCGGTGTTGAGGCCGGGCTGGATGATGAGACCGAGCGCAATGCCGATCGCGACCGCGATGAGCGCCGTGATGGCGAACCAGAGGAGCGTCTGCCAGACCAGCTTGGCCGCGTTGTTGAGCTCACGCAGGTTGGCGATGGATGCAACGATGGCGGTAAACACCAGCACAGGCACCAGAGCGCGTAGAAGCGATACGAATGACGAGCCGACAGTAGCGAGAGTCTGGGTCAGCCAGTTGGCATTGCCTGCAGCATCGGGACCCATGCTACGGGCGACATAGCCAAGGATGAGGCCAATCACCATGGCGGCCAGGACTTGGAAGCCGAAGTTCAAATAAAGCGGTTTTGGCGCCCGCGACGGGGCGCCGGACGACACAGTCGTGGGCATGAGAGCGAAACCTTTCAGAGACCGAAGACTCAGTGCTCAAATCTTGAGCACGAAGCCTCGCAATTGGCCATAGACTACGCCTGCAGCCCTATGATCGCAGCGCATGGCGTTTCGTTCTCCGCGGGCCGGAAAGGATTATTCTGCCCCTGATAGGCTCTGTGTGGCAAAGAGTTAGCGCATTCGCCTCGTAAAGAGAGTCAGCACCGCGGCCAGTGTGGGAAGCGCCGCCAACCCGGCGGCCATTGCCAAGATGAGCAGACCGGGTCCCGGATCGGCCCATACCAAGAGCGCCAACACCACGGCAACCAACCCGCAGGCAATGCCCGTCGTTCGGTGCACGATGACCCAGGCGCGGTCCGATGGAATGAGCCATGGCATGCGAAGCCCGGCATAGGAATGGCGCTCCGCTTCAAAGATGACGACGGCGAGAACCATGAGCGTCGCCGCGAGACCGCCCGTGGTTATGCGGAAGAGATCGAAATCCGAGCCGATGCCGTTCATCAGCAACCCCAGCTGGCATGACGTGGCGACGGCCAGCAGCAGCGTCAGCGCGGGATCGAGAATGTGGCGCGTCTTGGCCATGTGGTTCCTGGTCAGGCTGATGCCGAGCACAAAGAAGGCTGCCATGACGAGCAGTTCTACAACAGGCGCCACCGCGAGGGCGAGGTCACGTGGCCAAAGCCAATCGGCGCCTGTGCCCTGCCAGTGCGCAGGGAAGGCATAACCGGCAGGAATATGTACCAGGGCCACGCCGGTGACGGCGAGGGTGACGACAAAGAGCAACAGGTGAAAGCGGGTAACGAGACTGGGCATGGAGGGCGTCCGGAGCGATGGTTACCCGTTTCGCTTCCTAAGGGAACGGGGAACTACAGGCCGCAAAGGAAAAGGGCCGCTTGCGCGGCCCTTTGAAAGTCTTCGATCCGAAGCTTAGCGCTTGGAGAACTGGAAGGAGCGGCGGGCCTTGGCCTTACCGTACTTCTTACGCTCGACAACGCGGCTGTCGCGGGTCAGGAAGCCACCCTTCTTCAGGGTCGGGCGCAGGGCCGGCTCGAAGTAGGTGAGAGCCTTGGAGATGCCGTGACGAACGGCACCGGCCTGACCGGACAGACCACCGCCGGCAACGGTGACGTTCACGTCATACTGGTCGAGGCGCTCGGAGGCGACGATCGGCTGCTTGACGATCAGCTGCAGAACCGGACGGGCGAAGTACTTGGCGAACTCGCGGCCGTTGATGGTCAGCGTGCCCTTGCCCGGCTTGATCCAGACGCGAGCGACGGCGTTCTTGCGCTTGCCGGTGGCATAGGCGCGGCCGAGGCTGTCAAGCTTCTGGGTGTGGACCGGAGCGGAGCTTGCAGCGGGCGCTGCAGCCGAGGTGCCGAGGTCTTCGAGGGAATTGATGGTTTCGGCCATATTACTTCACCCGCACGTTCTTGGAGTTCATCGCAGCGACGTCGAGCTTGGTCGGGCTCTGCGCTTCATGGGGGTGCTCGGTACCGGCATAGACGCGCAGGTTCTTGAGCTGGGCGCGGGTAAGCGGACCGCCCGGCATCATGCGGCGGACGGCGTTTTCGAGAACGCGGCCCGGGAAGCGGCCTTCCAGCAGCTCGCGCGCGGTACGGTCCTTGATGCCGCCGGGATAGCCGGTGTGCCAGTAGAAGCGATGCTGGTCGAGCTTGCGACCGGTCAGCTTCACCTTGTCGGCATTGATGACGATGATGTTGTCACCCATGTCCATGTGGGGGGTAAAGGTAGGCTTGTGCTTGCCGCGCAGGCGCGAGGCGATGATCGAAGCCAGGCGACCCACGACAAGCCCTTCGGCGTCGATCAGGACCCACTTCTTTTCGATCTCGCTCGGTTTTGCCGAGTACGTGCTCATATCGAATTCCTTAAAATTCAAGCAGCCGGCCCACGCATGGACCGGCCAGTTCGGGGCGCTCTCTAGGAGAGATTCCGCACACCGTCAATAGACAATTATTTATCGTTCGGAAACAATGACTTACAGATGCGGTATTATTTTACCGCACGCGACGCATGTCGGCGATATAGGCAATGGCAAGGCCGGCCAGCATGAAGGCCAGAGCCTGATGGCCGACGGCGAGGCCGATGGGAACGCTGGCGAGAAGCGTTGCTATGCCCAGCGCGACCTGAAGCAGGATCACGAAGCCGATACGCGGCAGCCAACCATGCACGCCGGCAAAGCCGCCATCCTTGTAGCGCTTCCATGCCAGCCAGCCGACATAGGCGACGATGAGGTAGGCGATGCCGCGATGGACGAACTGCACCGTCAGGGCATTTTCGAACAGATTGCGCCAGGCCGGCCCCATGATGAAGAGGCCCTTGGGGATTATGGCACCGTCCATAAGTGGCCAGGTCTGATACCCCATGCCGGCATCGAGTCCTGCGACAAAGGCCCCTGCCCCAATCTGCAGCACGACGGCGACGAGCAGAATAATGCCCGTGTTCAGGTGGAAGGCCGTAACGCGGCCGAGGACACGGCCCGGAGACAGCGAACGCGCCACATAGATCAGCGCAATGAAAAGCAGACATGCTGCAGTCAGGTGCGCCGCCAACCTGTACTGGGACACGGAGGTCAGTTCGGTAAGGCCCGAAGAGACCATCCACCACCCCAGCGCGCCCTGAAATCCGCC
>PJUF01001726.1_pt1 | contig 10272 bp, 8 predicted proteins | sample 1512191 | NCBI WGS metagenome assembly PJUF01 (sample SAMN08177673, study PRJNA422409) | Feces metagenome, whole genome shotgun sequencing project. | isolation source: Chicken feces (3) enriched on wood chips | host: Gallus gallus | place: USA: Madison | collected 2015-01-15 | reverse complement strand
CGGCGAATCGCGGGGGTGTCAAGGCGGGGCGTCCCGCCCCTTGCCGTGGTGGCAGGAACGGGACGGGTCGGGGATCACGCCTCGCGGAGCCAAACCTGCATGGGACCTGGCTCGCGATTGGCCCAGAGATAGTAGGGGATGGCGGTGAGGGTGGCGGAGGACGGAACGGGCGGGCTGGTGCGATAGAGGTCGGGTCCCCAGTCGTCGGCTGCGATGGTTTCTGCCTCGGCGGTGATGGTCGCCACGCCGTCGAAGAGGTCGGGGCGGAGCTGGTCGGCGAGTGTGGCGGTACGTGGCAGAAGGAGGTCGGGGACGGGCACGGCATTGTCGGCCTGTTCGGCGCAATAGACCAGCGGGCCGCGGGCGAGGGCGACGCGGTGGCGGTCCATCTTGACCTTTGGATTGGCATAGAGGCGGCGCGCGAGCATGGGCAGGTCGAGGTCGATCGTGTCGCCGTCGATCCAGTCGCGGGTGATGGTGAGATAGCCCTGCTCGGTCTGGCCCGGCACGTCGAGCGGATTGCCGTTGAGGCTGGCGACGGCGTCCATTGCCCAGGCGGGAATGCGCAACTTGAGCGTGAAGGGGCCGTGGCCATCGGGGTGCAGGGTGACGCGGATCTTGCCCGAGACCGGATAAAGCGAGCTTTCCTCGATGCGGATGCGGCGACCGTCGAGTTCGAGGGTCGCGCTATTGCCGCCATAGAGATTGATGGCGATGGCGTCGGGGCCGGTAGAATAGAAATAGCCGCCGACCGAGGCGACGAGGCGTGACACGTTCATGGTGCAGCACGGGCAGGGATGCCAGGGCCAGCGGCGGTGCGAGCCGTCGCTTTCGAGCTTGTTCTCGTAAAAGTAGAGGGTGCCGTCGCGGCCGAGGCCGGAGAGGACACCGTTGTAGAGCGCCAGTTCCATCAGTTCGGCATAGTGGCCGTCGAGCTCGAGATTGAGCATGCGTTGGGCCCAGAAGACGAAGGCGATGGAGGCGCAGGTCTCGCAATAGGCGGTGTCATTGGGCAGGTCGTAATCGGTGGTGAAGCCCTCGTTGGAGGCCGAGGGGCCGAAGCCGCCGGTGACATACATGCGGGTAGTGGTAACGTCCTTCCACAGTACCTCGCAGGCGTGACGCAGGCTGTCGTCGTCCAGTTCGGCGGCCAGGTCTGCCATGGCGGAATACATGTACATGGCGCGTACGGCATGGCCGACGACCTTGTCCTGCTCGCGCACCGGCTTGTGCGATTGAGAATACTGGTGGTTACCGTTATTAAAGAAGTGGAATTTGGTAGGATCGTCGCCGCGGGCGATGGCCTCATCGTCGAAATAATGCGGCTGCTGGCCACGCTGGTCGATGAAGTAGGAGGCCAGATCAAGCTGCTTGCGCTCGCCGGTCAGGCGGTAGAGCTTGACGAGGGCGAGCTCGATTTCCTGATGGCCGCAATAGCCTTTCTTCTGGCCCGGACCGGTGCCGAAGACGGTGCGGATATGGTCGAGAAAGCGCTCCATGACGTCGAGCAGCTTGCGGCGGCCGGTGGCCTGATAATAGGCGATGGCGCCTTCGAGCAGGTGACCGGCATTGTAGAGTTCGTGGCGGTCGCGCAGGTTGGTCCAGCGCTTTTCGATTTCGTGGCCCTGATACCAGAGATTGAGATAGCCGTCGGGCATCTGCACCTCGGCAAGTCGATCGACGATGGCGTCGACCTTGGCTTCGAGGTCCGGATCTCTGCGATGGCGTAGAGCGTAACCGGCGGCCTCGATCCACTTGCCGATATCGCTGTCCCAGAAGACCTGATGCGTGTGGCCATCGGGGCCGCCCATGCGGGGTATGCGCAGCGGCGGCGGAGGGTTCTTGAGTTCGAGGGATTCGAGGATGCCGCTTTCGCCGAGTTTTTCGTACTGGCTGGGTACAGTGCGGGTCAGCACGGTTTCGAGTCGCTCGGCCCAGAAGGGACCAGTGAGGCTGACGCGGGTGAAATCGACGGGTGAATAGCTGCGCATGGGTTCTCCTCTTGAATAAGTATGACTTATTCGACGTGAGGCAGCAATGGGTCCCCAAGCGGTCGCGGGGCGTCCAGAGGCTAACGGCAGCAATTTGGGGCATGCCATTTGCCAGACGCCGATGAGGATGCATCTGGAGCCGGAGGATATGTGACGGCCTCAGAACTGGGTGGCCAAGGGAGACGGCAACTTGTGAGCCCTGCGATGGCGTAGCGGATTTGCGACAGACCGATCAAATATGCAGAGCCGATCTTACTTGGGGAAATGCATTTCAACTTGGTCGCCGATTTAACGGCAGCAATTGCCTAAAGACCGGGCCCATGCCAACAGCAGACATGAGCAAGTCGATCGCCTATCGCCCGGACATAGATGGCCTGCGGGCAGCCGCAGTCATTGCGGTCATTGCCTACCACTATGGGGCGACATGGCTGCCAGGCGGCTTTGTCGGCGTGGACGTCTTCTTCGTCATATCCGGCTTTCTCATCACATCGCTGATCCGGCGGGAGCTGGAAGAGGGAAGCTTCACGTTTCGAAGGTTCTGGATGAGGCGCGTGCGCCGTATCATGCCCGCTTTGCTGGTGATGATCCTGACAAGCCTGGTCGTCGGCTGGTTGGTCTTGATGCCCGGAGATCTGCTGTCGCTCGGCTACCAGGCATCGACTGCGGCACTGGGAGCAAGCAACTTCTACTTCTGGCGCACGTCCGGCTACTTCGATCAGGTCGCCGACTTGATCCCGCTGCTTCACACATGGTCGCTGGGCGTAGAAGAGCAATTCTATGTGGTGTGGCCGTTGGTCCTTTTAGCCGCATGGAAAGTGTCAAAAGGGCGTACAGCGGCAATCTTCGCCGCTGTTCTCCTTGCAGTCGTCATGAGCTTTGCGCTCTCGCTGTATCTCACCAATACGCGACCGGTTGCGGCATTTTATCTGGCTCCTTCGCGCGGGTGGGAACTTGCGCTAGGTGCGGCGCTGACATTCTTGCCTCATCCTCGAAACGCTTTCGTGACATCGGTCGCCGGAATACTGGGCGCCGCAGCACTGGCTGTCGCTTTTCTTACACTCACGACCCGCATGCCTTTTCCCGGGTGGGCGGCAGTGGTTCCGGCGGCCGGTGCGGCGCTGCTTATTTACGCTGGTGGCAGGGGCAATATCGTCAGCAGTTTTGCCGGGTGGTGGCCATTTGTCACGATCGGGAAGCTCTCCTATTCCCTCTATCTCTGGCATTGGCCGGTATGGGTCTTCTATCGCCACTACAACAATGGAAGCCTGCCCGACGCTTTTGGCGTCGTCGTGCTTGTGTGCGTGACCGCGGGTCTGGCCTATCTCTCCTGGCGGTTCGTGGAAGAACCCTTCCGCCGGCGGGTTGCCACGAGACGCATCCTGGCCGGCGGGGCGGCCATGGCTGCTGCCATTGCCTGCCTCGTCGTGAGCATCGGCGCAACACAAGGCGGCCTGTGGCGAATTCCAGAGCGCATGAGGGGAATGGACAGCCTCCAGACCATGTGGGAGTGGGACTGCCCCAGCGTCCTGACGCTTGATGGGGACTACAAGGAATTCGGCGAAGTTTGTACGTTCGGCGCGGACTGGGACACCGCCGAACAAAAGGCCGTCATCTGGGGTGACAGCCACGCGGAGCATATGGTGCCGCTGCTGGAAGCCCTGATCGGTGATCGAAGCATTTCAGTGCGCTTGCTGAGGCTGTGTGCCGCAACGATCAGCCAGGACGTTCAATACACGCGCGCAGACGTTGCAGGCTATACGGACGGCTGCGACCTGACCCGCGGCCTTGCCATCGACTATCTCAATTCCGATCCATCGATCGACACTCTGATACTGGCAGGATATTGGTGGCCCCTTCCAGATGTGCTCCACGCCCCAGGGCAGCAGGCCGGTGATCGACAGGAAGGGCTGCGCCTTTTGCGCAAGGGTCTGGAGAGCGTGATCCGCGAGGCTCAACGGCCTGATCTCAATTTCTTCCTCATCGCGGATATTCCGCATTTCGGAGGTCGTGTCCCTTCAACCTGCAATGAGCCGGACGCCTTGATCCTCCGTCAGCCGTGTGACGATGAGGGCCGTTCGCAGACCCGCGAGGCCCATCTTGCCGAAAAGGGCGATATCGTCGATGCCCTCAGTCTCCTCAATGGGGAACAAGTGGTCGCCATCGATACCGGGGCGGGTCTTTGCGCGACGGGGATATGCCTCTCCGAACTCAATGGTGAGTTCCTCTATCGAGACTTGCACCACCTGCGCCGCAATCTCAGTTGGGACACCCGACTGGAACTGGCCCGGCTGCTGGGTCTTGAGAAGATATTCCCGCCCGAAACGTCAAACTAGCTTCGGCCCGATTTCCGGCAAAATCAACGACGCCGGTCAGGCGTTTGCGGCGAAGCGCTCGTCGAAGGCGTAGCCGGCGCCGCGGACGGTGCGGATGGGGTCCGGTTCGCGGCCGCGGTTGAGGGCGCGGCGGAGGCGGCCGATATGAACGTCGACGGTGCGCTCGTCGACATAGACGTCATTGCCCCAGACGCCATCGAGCAGTTGTTCGCGCGAATAGACACGGCCGGGATGGCGCATGAGATATTCGAGCAGGCGATATTCGGTGGGGCCGAGGTGGATGTCGCGGCTGGCGCGACGGACGCGGTGGGTGGTGCGGTCGAGTTCGAGATCGCCGACCTTGAGGGCAGTGGTGACGAGGTTGGGATTAGCGCGGCGCAGCAGGGCGTGAATACGCGCCAGAAGTTCGGGGACGGAGAAGGGCTTGACCACATAGTCGTCGGCGCCGGTCGAAAGGCCGCGGACGCGCTCTTCTTCCTCGCCGCGGGCGGTGAGCATGATGATGGGGACCCGGGCGGTTTCGTCGCGGGCGCGGAGGCGCCGGCAGAGTTCGATGCCGGAAATCTCGGGCAGCATCCAGTCGAGCAGAATGAGGTCGGGGAGCTTTTCGGCGATGGCGTGCTGGGCCTCATCGCCGCTTTCGGCAGTCACCACGCGGAATCCCTCGGCTTCGAGGTTGTAGCGCAGCAAGATGGCGATATCGCCTTCGTCTTCGACCACGAGGATGGTGGCGGGCATCGGGGTGTGCTCCGTCGAACGGCGATGAAGCCGCTGGTTATCCTATTCGCTTCCCCCTTGAGGGGAGGGGATAGGGTGGTAGAATCTCGGCAGAGGTCAGGATTCTCGACTGATCGAGACTTCGACACCCCCACCCTCGGTCCCTCCCCTCAAGGGGGAGGGAGGCGATGAACAGTACTCTTAGACTAGGTCTTGATCTGCTGGCGCTGGAGTTCCTGAACGTCGCCGGTGAGCTGCTTGCCGGTGGAGAGGTAGTAGGCCCGCTCGGCGATATTGGTGGCGTGGTCGCCGATGCGTTCCAGATTCTTGGCGCAGAACAGGAGATGGGTGCAGGTGGTTATGTTGCGCGGGTCCTCGAGCATGTAGGTCAGCAGTTCGCGGAAGAGCGAGGTGTGCATGGCATCGACCTCGTCGTCGCGGTTGCACACTTCCACGGAGGCGGCGGCCTCGCGATTGGCATAGGCGTCGAGCGCGTCCTTGACCTGGCGCAGCACAAGGGCCGTCATGTTCTTGACGCCATTGTAGAAGGTGGGCTGGAGGTTGATGCCTTCGAGCTTGAGGGAGCGACGGGCAAGCTGCTTGGCCATGTCGCCAATGCGTTCGAGATCGTTGGCGACATGGATGGCGGTAATGATGGCGCGCAGGTCGCTGGCCATGGGCTGGCGGCGCGCGATCATGGAGACGGCCATTTCGTCGATCTGGCGCTGCATGTCGTCGATGCGCTGGTCTGCAATGATGGTGACGTCGGCCAGTTCGCGATCGAGCTTAAGCAGGGCCCTCGTGCCATTCTCGATGGCCACTTCGACCTGGCCACCCATTTCAGCGATGGCTCGGGCGAGGGCGGCGAGTTCCTCGTTATAGGAGGTGACGATGTGTTCGGCGCCGGTATTGGGCATGGTGTTTTCCTCCGATCAGCCGATGCGGCCCATGATGTAGTCCTGGGTCTGCTTGTTCACCGGGTTGGTGAAGATGTCTTCGGTATCGCCCTGTTCGATCAGGTTGCCCAGATGGAAGAAGGCCGTCTTCTGGCTGACGCGGGCAGCCTGCTGCATGGAGTGGGTGACGATGACGATGGTGTAGTTTTCGCGCAGTTCGTCGATCAATTCCTCGATGATGGCGGTCGCAATCGGATCGAGGGCCGAGCAGGGTTCGTCCATGAGGATGACCTCGGGCCCGACCGCAATGGCACGGGCAATGCAGAGGCGCTGCTGCTGGCCGCCGGAGAGGCCCGTACCGGGCTCGTTGAGACGGTCCTTCACCTCCTCGAAGAGGCCTGCCTTGCGCAGCGAGGAGACGACGATCTCGTCGAGTTCGGCCTTGTTGCGGGCCAGGCCATGGATGCGCGGACCATAGGCGACATTTTCGTAGATCGACTTGGGGAAGGGGTTGGGCTTCTGGAACACCATGCCCACGCGGGCGCGCAATTCGACGACGTCGAGATCGGGGGCGTAGATGTCCTGGCCGTCGAGCTCGATCCTGCCGCCAACCCTGGCGCCTTCGATCGTGTCGTTCATGCGGTTGATGCAGCGCAGGAACGTAGACTTGCCGCAGCCGGAGGGGCCGATGAAGGAGGTGACGGCGCGGTCGGGGATATCGATCGAAATGCCGAACAGAGCCTGCTTGGCGCCATAGTGGACGGTGACGTCACGGGCGGTGAGGCGGATCTGGCGATCTACGGCATCGTCGGGATTCATGGAGCGGTTCACGGTTTGCTGGGTCATCTTGGGCCTGCTGGCAATCATATCCATAGAGGCTTTCTCCAGTTCGGTCATGCGCGGCGCTCTAGGCGGGTCCGCAGGAAGATGGCGACGGCGTTGAGCAGGATCATCAGGCCCAGAAGGACCAGAATTGCGGCAGAGGTGCGCGCTTCGAAGAAGTTGCGGTTTTCATTGCCCTGCCAGAGGAAGATCTGAACCGGCAAAGCGGTCGCCTGATCGACGACGGAGCCGGGAATGGAGGCGACGAAGGCGCTCATGCCTATCAACAGCAGCGGCGCGGTTTCGCCCAGGGCCTGGGCCACGCCGATGATTGTGGCGGTCAGGATCGAGGGGAAGGTGACCGGCAGGACGTGGTGGAACACCATCTGCGTGCGGGAGGCACCGAGGCCGAGGGCGGCCTGGCGCAGGGCGGGGGAAACGCCCTGCAGGGCCGCGCGGGTGGCGATGATGATGGTAGGCAGGGTCATCAGCGTCAGGACGAGGCCGCCAACCAGCGGCGCCGAGCGGGGCAGGTGGAAGAAGTTGATGAAGACCGCGGCGCCGAGCAGTCCGAAGACGATGGAGGGCACGGCCGCCAGGTTGTTGATATTGACCTCGATGAGATCGGTGAAGCGCGACTTGGGTGCGAATTCCTCGAGGTAGATGGCGCTCGCGACGCCGATCGGCACGGCGAGCACGATGACCACGAGCATCATGTAGAGCGAACCCATGAAGGCACCGGCCAGGCCCGCCGAGGCGGGGGCAGAGCGGCTGTCGACATTGGTGAACAGGCCCCAGGCGAAATCCTGGGTGATGGTGCCGTTGGCCTCGAGCGTGTCGATGAGCTGGCGGGCCGGGGCAGACAGCTGCTGCTGGGCATCGCCCAGGGTGCGGTCGATATTGCCCTTGGCCCAGTTGTCAGCATTGGCCGAGGCAAGCAGGTCAAAGCGCACAGTCTGGCCGAGCAGGGTGGGGTCGCGGACGAAGGCTTCGCGCACGACATGGCGGGCATTGGTCTCGGGAATGCTGAGAATCTGGCGGGCGTCGATCTCGAGGTCGGGCGGCGTGACGGCGCGCATCGAGGCTTCGATGACATTGTTCCAGTTGAGCATGGCGACGTCGCGCTGCCAGCGCAGCATGGCGGCGTTGAAATCGGCCTCCGACTGCCCTGCGGCGCGCACGGGGACCGGATCGACGCCGAGCATGTCCGGATCGAAGGTGACGTCGAGATGCAGCGTGGCCTGGTGGAAGGCCGGGATGCCCTTGCGCAGGACATCGGTAAACAGCAGGCCCACGAAGCCGAGGGCAGCGCAGATGGCAAGGATGCCGAGGGCGCGGAAGATCTGCTCGTTGCGGTGGCGGCGGCGGAGGCCGGCGCGGATAATCTGGGTGCGCCTGGCGGCCGCTTCGCGTCCGGTGCCTTTGAGATCGGTCATTCGTACTGCTCCCGGAAGCGACGGACGATATAGAGTGCCACGATATTGAGAAGGAGGGTCATGACGAAGAGGGTCAGGCCCAGGGCGAAGGCAACCAGGGATTGCGGGCCGGTGAAATCAGTGTCGCCGGTGAGCTGGTTGACGATCGAGACGGTGATGGTGGAGATCGGCTCGAGCGGGGTGCCGCGCAGCACCGGGCTGTTGCCGGCGGCAAGGACCACGATCATGGTTTCGCCGATGGCGCGGCTGACCGCGAGGAGGAAGGCGCCGACAATGCCCGGCAGCGCGGCAGGCAGGAGAACGTTGCGGATGGTTTCGGACTGGGTGGCGCCCAGGCCGTAGGCGCCATCGCGCAGGGCCTTGGGCACCTGGTTGAGGATGTCGTCGCTGAGCGAGGAAATGAACGGGATGATCATGATGCCCATGACGAGGCCCGCGGTCAGCGCGCTGGTGGCGCTGATATTGAGGCCGACAAGGGCGCCGGCCTGCTTGAGGAACGGGCCGACCGTGACGAGGGCGAAGAAGCCGTAGACGATGGTGGGAATGCCGGCCAGGATCTCGATCAGCGGCTTGACCACGGCGCGCACGCGGCGCGGCGCATACTGGCTGAGATAGATCGCGGTCATGAGACCGATGGGCACGGCGACCAGCGAGGCGATGGCGGCGACCCAGAGCGTGCCGGTGAGGAGCGGCAGGAGGCCGTATTGGCCATGGTCGCCCGAGCCGGTGGAGGAGAAGCGGGGGTTCCACACGGTGCCGAAGAAGAAATCGACGGGATTGATGAAGCTGAAGAAGCGGATGGCTTCGGACACCAGCGAGAGGACGATGCCGATCGTGGTCATGATGGCGACGGCCGAACAGAAGATCAGAAGGCCGGTAATGATCTTTTCGACGCCATTGCGGGCGCGCAGGCGGGGCGTGATGCGCGCGCGGGCATAGAGCAGCGCAAGGATGGCGGCGGCGGCAATGGCGCCGCACAGCGCGAGGAAGGTTATGAGCTGGAAGCTGCGCAGCGCGTCGGCCGCGCCCTGCTCGAAGGGCTGGACTTCGCCTGCCACGCCATAGCCGGAGGCCAGGGCATAGATGCGCTGGAGCGTGGCGTTGAGACCGGTCTGGTCGAGCGCCATCAACGTGTCGGTGGGGATCAGCGAGACGGCATAGCTGCGGGTGAGGCTGGGGCCGAACATGCCCCAAAGCGCGAGGATGGCGAGGGCTGGCACGAGGGTCCAGATGGCCAGGCGCGCGGCGTGATATTGCGGGCGGGAGTGAACCTTGACGCCGTTGGGGGTGGCCATGCGGCGGCCAGACATCCAGCCCTGCTGATAGGCGAGGCCGAGCAGGACGAGCAAGAGGACGGCAAGTATCAGGGCGTTCATGTGCGCGATCCCGCTGGACAGGAAAGGGCCGCGCCTTTGGCGCGACCCTTGAGGAGTTTTACATGCCGGCTTCGAAAGCGGCGAGGACCTCGGCGGTCTTTTCGGCAGGCTGCGGGATCAGGCCGGCAGCTTCAAGCGTGCCGCCTTCGCCCGACATCTGCTCGGAGAGGAAGAACTGGGTGTATTCCTCAAGGCCGGGGATGACCCCGATGTGCTGGCCCTTGACGTAGAAGAACAGCGGGCGGGAGACCGGGTATTCGCCAGCGGCAACGCTTTCCTTGGAGGGAACGACGCCGTCGACCGAGGCAACCTTGAGGGTGTCGGTGTTCTGTTCGTAGAACGAGAGACCAAACACGCCAACGGTGTTGGTGTCAGCGTTGAGGCGGGCCAGGGTTTCGGTGTAGTCGCCGGAGATTTCGGTGACGACGTCCTGACGGAAGGTGGTTTCCAGAGCTTCGATTTCGTCTTCCGAAAGGCCTTCGGGATGACCGGCTTCTTCAAAGCCAGCCGAAACGACGCGTTCCTGGAAGACTTCACGAGTGCCGTGGTTGGAGGCCGGGATCGCCAGCAGGATCGGCTGGTCGGGCAGCGAGGCGTCGATCTCGGACCAGTTGGTGTAGGGATTGTCGACCATGGCGCCATCGACCATGACCTTGGCAGCGATGGCCTTGTAAACCTGGGCCGGGGTCAGAGCGAAGTCG
>PJUF01001725.1_pt1 | contig 10288 bp, 9 predicted proteins | sample 1512191 | NCBI WGS metagenome assembly PJUF01 (sample SAMN08177673, study PRJNA422409) | Feces metagenome, whole genome shotgun sequencing project. | isolation source: Chicken feces (3) enriched on wood chips | host: Gallus gallus | place: USA: Madison | collected 2015-01-15 | reverse complement strand
GGCGTCGTTGGATATGTCGGTCATATCGGCTCTCAAAGAGGCGGCGGGGCTGCCGCAAGCCGATGAGCCTCTAGAACCTCAAGCGGACTTGAGGTCAAGCGCCGGCCAGTCAGACCGGCGGGATTAGATGCCGCGGCCCCGGCCCTTCCAGGCTCAGCACGTCGTCGGGGTTGCGAAGCGGGCATTCGTCCAGAGACAGACAGCCGCAGCCGATGCAGCTGGTGATCTGATCTCTCAGCTGCGTCAGGGCGGTGATCCGCTCCTGCAGCATGGCGCGCCAGGCTTCGGAGAAGCGGCGCCAGTCGGCGGCGTTGGGGGTGTGGTCGTGGGGCAGGTCGGTCAGGGCTTCGCGCACCGTCGCCAGCGGAATACCCGCGCGCTGGGCGATGCGGATGATGGCGATGCGGCGCAGAACGGCGCGAGGATAGCGGCGCTGGTTGCCCTCGGTGCGCCAACCTTCGATCAACCCTTCGGCGTCATAGAAGTGGATGGTGGAGACCGCCACGCCGCTGCGTCGCGCCACCTCGCCGACCGAAAGGGCCGATTTCAGTGCGGACATGAACAAACCTCAAGCATAGCTGAGATATCCCCTCGCCATGACGGCGACGCAAGCCTCACGCCCAGGCGGCGCAGAGGAAGAGAAGTGCGACGCCGCGCCTGCGCCCCGTTGTCACAGCCCGGCTTTCAGGCTTAGCCTCGCCGCACATTCACGAGGCTCCCGCATGACGGACACCCCCGCCGGAACCGGCAAACGCATAGAACTGACCATCCGCGCCCTGATCCTGGGGTGTCTGCTGGCGGCGGTCTTCACGGCGGCCAACACCTATCTGGGGCTGAAGGTCGGCCTGACCTTCGCCTCGGCCATTCCGGCGGCGGTCATCTCCATGGCCCTGCTGCGGGCGTTCCGCGGTTCGACCATCTGGGAGAATATGACGGTCCAGACCGTCGCCTCGGTCGGCGGCTCGATGAGCGCCATCATCTTCGTCCTGCCCGGTCTGGTGATGATCGGCTGGTGGATGAACTTCCCCTTCTGGGAATCGGTGATGATCTGCGTCCTGGGCGGGGTGCTGGGGGTGACCTTCTCCATCCCCCTGCGTCGCACCCTGGTCGTTCAGGGCGGCCTGCCCTACCCCGAGGGCGTCGCCGCCGCCGAGGTGCTGAAGGTCGGTTCGCCCGGCGCGGACCAGACCGAGGAGGCCGTGCGCGAGAATCGGTCCGGCCTGTTCGTCGTCATCGGCGGGGCGATCGCTTCGGCGCTCTTCGGCTTCCTGGCCGCCGCCCGGGTGTTCGCGGCCGAGACCGCCGCCTTCCTGCGCCTGCCCGCGGCGCTGGGCGGCGGGGCGACCGGGGTCGGCTTCTCCATGCAGTTCGCCCTGCTGGGCGCCGGTCACCTGATCGGGCTGGCGGTCGGCCTGACCCAGCTGTTCGGCCTGGTCCTGGCCTGGCTGATCTTCGTGCCCATCTTGACCTCCCCCGAGTTCGCCGCCTGGGCCGTCGCCCACGGCGTGCCCTCCATCGCCGCGGCGGCGCCGGCCGAAGCCGGCGCCGAGGGCCTGGCCATGAGCGTCTGGGCCCAGGAGGTCCGCTTCATCGGCGCCGGGGTCATCGGCGTCGCCGCCCTGTGGACCCTGGCCAAGCTGGCCAAACCCCTGGCCGCCGGCCTGGCCTCGGCCATCTCCGCCCAGGCGCGCCGCGCCCATGGCGAGACGCTGGAGCTGGCCGAGCAGGACATGCCCATCAAGCTGGTCGGTCTGATCTCGGTCGCCGCCCTGGTCGGCATCGCCGTCCTGCTGGCCGTGGTGGCCCAGGGCACCGCCCTGGCCGGATCTGCCCCGCTGCTGGTGATCGGCGGCCTGGTCTATGTCGTGGTCATCGGCTTCGCCGTGGCCGCCATCTGCGGCTACATGGCCGGGCTGATCGGGTCGTCGAACAGCCCGGTGTCGGGCGTCGGCATCCTGGCCATCATCATCGCCTCCCTGCTGATGCTGGGCGTGCTGGCCATCGCCGGGGTTCCGGCCGATCCGTCCATCGTCGCCTTCGCCCTGATCGTCACCGCCGTGGTGTTCGCCGTGGCCGTGATCGCCAACGACAACCTGCAGGACCTCAAGACCGGCCAGCTGGTCGAGGCCACGCCCTGGCGTCAGCAGACGGCCCTGCTGGTCGGCGTGGTGGCCGGCGCCCTGGTCATCCCCTTCGTGCTGGACATGATGAACCAGGCCTTCGGCTTCGAAGGCGGCCCGCCCGCCATCGTCCAGGGCTCGCAGACCCTGGCGGCGCCTCAGGCGACCCTGATCTCGGCCCTGGCCAAGGGCGTCATCTCGGGCGATCTGCGCTGGGATCTGATCGGCATCGGCGCCGTGGTCGGCGTCCTGGTCATCATCCTCGACGTCATCCTGCGCCGCACGACGAACGACCGGATCAAGCTGCCGCCGCTGGCCGCCGGGATCGGCGTCTATCTGCCCGCCGCCGTCACCACCATGCTGGTCGTCGGCGCTGTCTGCGGCTGGCTGTACGACCGGGCGGTCAAGTCGACCCGTTACGCCGATGTGGCCCGCCGCATGGGCGTGCTGCTGGCGTCCGGCCTGATCGTGGGCGAGAGCCTGTTCGGCGTCCTCACCGCCGCCGTCATCGTCGGCACGCGCGACGAGGCGCCCTTCGCCCTGCTGCCCGCAGACAGCGGCTGGCCCGCCATGTGGGCCGGTCTGATCGCCTTCGCCGTCCTGACCTACGCCCTTTACGCCTGGGTGCGTCGCCGCGCGGCCAAGGTCTAAGACGCACTAGAGGGCGGCGGCGAAGGCCTCCGCCGCCCGACTGGCGCTGCGTTCGCGGTGGCGCAGCCGATAGAAGGGCCGCTCGGGCAGTTCGAGCGGCAGGCGGACCAGCCGCCCCGCCTCGATCAGGGGCCGGGCGGCCAGTTCCGATATCGCCGTGACCAGCCCGCCGCCGTCCCCGCCGCTGGCCGCCACCGCCGTCAGGATCGCCTCATTGGACGGCAGCACCAGCGCGGTCTTCAGGTCCGACGCGGCCATGCCGCGCGGCAGGGCCGCCTCGAACTCGCTGCGGGTGCCCGAGCCCGCCTCGCGCAAGGCCCAGTCCAGAGCCTTCAGATCCGACGCGGCCAGAGGCTGCTTCCGCTCCGCGAGCGGATGCCCCGGCGCCGCCACCACGATCAGCCGGTCGGCGCCGATCCGCGTCCGCTCCAGCCGGGGCGCGTCCTCGGCGCCTTCGATCAGGCCCAGTTCCGCCTCGCCCGCCAGCACGGCCTCGACCACCTGATGGGTGTTGCCGATCGACAGATGCAGCTCCACGCCCGGATGGCTCTGGGCGAAGGCGGCCATGCGCGGCGGCAGCCAGTAGGCGGCGATGGTCTGACTGGCGAACAGCCGCACCGACCCGCGTTTCAGCCCCGCCAGTTCGTCCAGCAGCCGCTCGGCCGCCTCGGCCCGCGCCAGCACCGCCCTGGCTTCCGGCAGAAAGGCCGTCCCAGCCGCGTTCAGCGCCAGGCCGCGCCCGACCCGGTCGAACAGCCGCGCCCCGTGCCGCGTCTCCAGCGCATTGACCGCCGCGCTGACCGCCGACTGGGTCAGATGCAGCGCCTCGGCCGCCCGCGTCATGTGCAGGCGCTCGGCCACGGCGACGAAGATGCGGAGCTGTTCCAGCGTCATGGCTTATTGATCGATCAGATCGATCGTTAAGTCCATAACTACGCGTTGGATCGATCAGATGACGGAGCGGATAAGGACCGCATGACCGTCGCTCTCGACCATGCCGCTCCCTCTCGTCGCCTGACGGGCCTGGCCCGCCTCCTGCCCGGCGTCGTCCTGTCCGCCGCCATCGGCGCCGTCGCCTATGGGCTGCAGATCGTCGAGACCCGGCTGTTCGAACATCCTTGGATCGAGGGCCTGGTGCTGGCCATCCTGATCGGGGCCGGGCTGCGCCTGGTCTGGACGCCGTCGTCGCTGTGGACGCCGGGCGTCGCCTTCAGCGCCAAGACCCTGCTGGAAGTCGCCGTGGCCCTGCTGGGCGCTACGGTCTCGGGCGCGGCGGTGGCGGCGCTGGGGCCCTGGCTGCTTCTGGCCATCGTCGGCGTCGTCGCCGTGGCCATCGTCGGCGGCTACGCGCTGGGGCGGGCGTTCGGCCTGCCGCACGCCATGGCCCTGCTGGTCGCCTGCGGCAACGCCATCTGCGGCAACTCGGCCATCGCCGCCGTGGCCCCGGTCATTGAGGCCGAGGGCCAGGACGTGGCCGCCGCCATCGGCTTCACCGCCGTTCTGGGGATCGCCGTGGTGCTGCTGGTTCCGGTCGTCGGCGCCATGATGGGCTATGACGCCACGCGGGTCGGGGTGCTGGCGGGCCTGACCGTCTACGCCGTGCCGCAGGTGCTGGCCGCCGCCGCGCCCGCCGGCCTGGCCGCCGTCCAGACGGGCGCCGTGGTCAAGCTGGTGCGCGTGCTGATGCTGGGTCCCGTCTGCCTGATCCTAAGCCTGATGCGCTCGAAACAGGCCGAAGGGGGGCGCGGGCCGAAGCTGCATCAGATGGCGCCCTGGTTCATCCTCGTCTTCCTGGCCCTGATGGCCGTGCGGTCGCTGGGCTGGCTGCCGGAAGCGATCCTGCCGCCGCTGCAGGTCTCGGTCTCGGCCCTGACGCTGATCGCCATGGCGGCGCTGGGGCTGATGGTCGATCCGCGCGCCGTGCTGCGGGCCGGACCGCGCGTGGCCGCCGTCGCCGCCCTGTCGGCCCTGCTCATCGGCACGCTGGCCGTGGGGGTGCTGGCCGTCATGCCGCTGGGTTGATCAGTCGAACGCGCACCGGACTGGCGTTTTGGCCCGCATCCCTGTAAGAGGCGCGCCGAACCCTTCCCTTTATCTGCAATCTTCTTGCAGCGGCGCGGCCCATCCGTGACCGAACACAGTCCGCCCGAGCCCGACATGAACCTTCGTAACGTCGCTATCATCGCCCACGTCGACCACGGCAAGACGACCATGGTGGACGCCCTGCTGGCCCAGTCCGGCCTGTTCCGCGCCAATGAGGCGACCACCGAACGCGCCATGGACTCCGGCGATCAGGAGCGCGAGCGCGGCATCACCATCCTGGCCAAATGCACGTCGATCCTGTGGAACGGCAAGGCCGGCGAAACCCGCATCAACATCATCGACACGCCGGGCCACGCCGACTTCGGCGGCGAGGTCGAGCGCATCCTGGGCATGGTGGACGGCTGCGTCCTGCTGGTCGACGCCGAAGAGGGCGTCATGCCCCAGACCAAGTTCGTGCTGACCAAGGCGCTGAAGATGGGCCTGCGCCCCATCCTCTGCATCAACAAGGTCGACCGCGCCCACGCCGACCCGGACCGCGTGCTGAACGAGACTTTCGACCTGTTCGCCGCCCTGGGCGCCACGGACGAGCAGCTGGACTTCCCGGTCATCTACGCCTCGGGCCGTTCGGGCTGGGCGACGCTGGACCTGGCCCAGCCGAGCGAGAACCTGCACCCGCTGTATGACCTGATCGTGGATCACGTCCCGCCGCCCGCCGCCCAGGCGCGCGTCAATGAGCCGTTCAAGATCCTGAACGTCCTGATCGAAAGCGACCCCTTCCTGGGCCGCCTGCTGACCGGCCGCATCCACTCGGGCAAGGCGGTTCCGGGCATGGCCATCAAGGCCCTGTCGCGCGACGGCAAGACCATCGAACAGGGCCGCATCACCAAGGTCCTGGCCTTCCGCGGCCTGAAGCGCCAGCCGCTGGACGAGGGCTCGGAAGCGGGCGACATCGTCGCCATCGCCGGCATGTCCAAGGCCACCGTGGCCGACACCCTGTGCGCCATGGACGTCACCGAGCCGTTGGACGCCCTGCCGATCGATCCGCCGACCATCTCCATGACCGTCGGCGTGAACGACAGCCCGCTGGCCGGCCGCGAAGGCGACAAGGTGCAGTCGCGCGTCATCCGCGACCGCCTGCTGAAGGAAGCCGAGGCCAACGTCGCCATCCGCATCACCGAGACGCCGGGCTCGGACGCCTATGAGGTCGCCGGTCGCGGCGAACTGCAGCTGGGCGTGCTGATCGAGAACATGCGCCGCGAAGGCTTCGAACTGTCGATCAGCCGCCCGCGCGTGGTCTATCAGACCGGCGAGAACGGCGAGCGCCAGGAGCCGATCGAGGACGTGGTCATCGACGTCGACGACGAATTCTCGGGCGTGGTCATCGAGAAGCTGTCGGCCCGCAAGGCCGAGCTGACCGACATGGGCCCCTCGGGCGCCGGCAAGACCCGCATCCAGCTGAAGTGCCCGTCGCGCTCGCTGATCGGCTATCAGGGCGAGTTCCTGACCGACACGCGCGGCTCGGGCGTGCTGAACCGCGTCTTCTCCCACTATGAAGGCCACAAGGGCGCCATCGAGGGCCGCCTGAAGGGCGTGCTGGTCTCCAACTCGGACGGCGACACTGCGGCTTTCGCCCTGTGGAACCTGGAGGATCGCGGCGTCATGTTCGTCGGCGCCGGCGAAAAGACCTACCAGGGCATGATCATCGGCGAGAACAGCCGTTCGGACGACCTGGACGTCAACCCGATCAAGGGCAAGCAGCTGACCAACGTCCGCGCCTCGGGCAAGGACGAGGCCGTGCGCCTGACCCCGCCGCGCAAGATGAGCCTGGAACAGGCCATCGCCTATATCGAGGAAGACGAACTGGTCGAGGTCACGCCCAAGTCGATCCGCCTGCGCAAGGAGGTCCTGAACCCCTCCTTCCGCAAGAAGCGCGTCCGCGCCGACTGATCCGGCGTTCTGTCCAAACGAGGAAGGCGGCCCACGGCGGGCCGCCTTTTTTGTGCGCCGAGGCTACCTCTTCAGGCCTAGCAGCCCCGGCCAGCCGCCGCTGGTCAACAGGGCGACGTCCAGCAAGGCCAGTGGCAGGGGCGTGGTCGGCGGCGCGGCGATGAATTTCGGCCGCCAGTCGGGACCGAACTTGGCCTTGTAGGCGCGCAGGCCCTGGAAGCCGTAAACGGCGCCGCCTTCCTCGAACACCAGGGCGCCGACGCGGGCGAAGACCGGGGCCATGCGGCGGTCCTCAAGGCCCGACAGGGGCGCCATGCCCAGGTCCAGCCGCTCCATGCCCTGGTCCCGCGCCCACTGCGCCGTGCGGGTGAACAGATAGTCCATCACGCCGTGCGGCCCCTCCGGATCATGGCGCATCAGGTCGATCATCGCCTCGCGCCCGCCCGCGCCGATCAACAGGTTGGCGAAGGCGACGACGCGGCCGTTCTCGCGCACCAGCGCCAGCGCCTGTCGGTCCAGATAGTCGATATCGAACCGGCCGAGCGAAAAAGCCTTCTCGGACCCGTTGTGATGCCTCAGCCAGGCGTCGGACACGGCGCGCAATTCGGCCTCTAGCGGCCGGGCCGAGCCCGGCGGCGCCACCTCGAAGCCGGCGCCCTCGCGCTCGGCCCGGTTCACGGCCGTGCGCAGGCTCTGCTTGCCCTTGCCCTCGGTCGTGAAATGAGCGGCGTCGATCACGGCCGCTTCGCCGACCTTGCGCACGGCCATGCCGAGCGTCGCCAGGTCGGCCAGCAGTCCCTCGCCCACGGAATAGAAGACCGCCGCTCCGCCGTAGCTGTCGGCCAGCTGGGCGAAGGACCACAGAAGCTCCAGCCGCTCCTCCCTCAGCCCGGCGGGTTCGCTCATGGCGATCCAGCGACGCCCCCGCACGCGATAGGCGATGAAGCTGCGGCCTGACGGGCTGAACAGCAGGGCCTTGTCGCCCAGCAGGGCCAGGCCCGCCTCGGGCGCGGCGACCTCGGCGATCTCCAGCGCCTGGCGCGCCCGTTCGACGTCCGCCGCAGCCGCCGGCCCATGGCTGCGCGCGCCGGGCGCGGTCAGCAGGGAACGCACCGCCACCGCCAGGGTCAGCAAGGCCAGCACCGCCCCGGCGCGCAGGAAGCCCGAGGCCTGCTTGTCGACCAGGAAGGTCCACCAGAGCTCGTCGGTGTAGGCTGTGTCGCGATAGGCGAAGAAGCCCAGCCACAGCATGGCCGCCACCGCCGCCGCCAGCATCAGCAGCCAGCCCGGCCGCAGCGGCTCCCCCAGGCGCGAGCGGCGATTGAAGGCCGAGCGGCACGGCGCCAGCAGGGCCGCCGCCAGGCTCATCTCGATGGCCTGCATCCAATCCAGCCCCTTCAGCAGGGAGAAGACCGCGCCGACCAGCAGGACCGCCAAGGCCGCATAGTAGGCCCCGCGCCGCCGCCGCCACAGCCCCGCCGAGATCAGCAGCAGGATGAAGCCCGTCACGCTGGCGGCGAAGTGGGACAGGTCGATCAGCAACGGCGGATAGAACCGCCCCAAGGCGTTGAGCCGGTCATTGAAGGCCGGGGTCACCGCCGACAGCAGCATCGCCCCGCCCAGCAGGAAGGTGGCGACCGCGAACATCTGCGGCGTCAGCTCATAGACCAGTCCGGCCAGACGACGCGTGATCCGCCAAGGGTCGTGTTTTGCACCCGGTTTGGTCAATCGCTCTCCGATGAGCAGGAATCGGTCGTTTGGGGCGAGTAAAAGGTCATTTCAGGGCAGGGGAAACCATCGGCCTTCACAAGGGTTCATTTTTTCGCGAGCGCCGGGCTCGCCCTTCCAGGAGTTTCTCATGATCCGCAAGACCGCCCTGCTGACCGGCATCGCCGGCGCCTTCCTCATCGCCGCCCCTGCCTTCGCCCAGGACGCCACGACGCCGCAGACGCCCGAACCGGCTCCCGCTGAGGCGGCCGCGGCTCAACCCCAGAGCCTGACCCTGACGCCGGGCGCGACCGTCAAGAGCAGCGACGGGACCGAGATCGGCAAGCTGGTCGGTGTCCAGAACGGCGCCGCCGGTCAGGAATTGACCGTCCGCACCGCCGACGGCCAGGTCCGTCCGGTGCCGCTGGCCGGCATCCGTCAGGACGGCGCCGACATCGTCGTCGACGCCAGCGCCTCGGACATCCAGTCGGCTCCCCCGATCGCTTCGGACACGGCTGAGCCGACCCCGGACGCGATGGACACGCCTCCGGCCGACGCCCCGCCGGCCGATGAGCCGACCAGCGACAAACCGAACGGCGACGAACCTCACTAAATCGTCTGGTTCGACGGCAAAAGGGGCGGCCCGACGGGCCGCCCCTTTTTTCTTGTGCGATGAAACGGTCGATCAGGTCCGCCGCTTCACCAGACCGAGCAGGAACAGCAGGACCACGGCGCCGATGGTGGCGACAATGATGCCGACGATCCAATTGCCCGCGGCGTCCACGCCCAGCAGGTTGTTGGCCAGGAACCCGCCGATCAGGGCGCCGACCACGCCGACGATCAGATTGGTGAGCAGGCCGTGATCCCGCTTCATGATCTTCTCCGCCAGCCATCCGGCGACGATGCCGATGATGATCCAGGCGATAAATCCAAATCCACCCATGCTTCTCTTCCCTTCCTGAAGGCTGACTGCCTTGGCCGTTAATGCGCGGGCGGGCGTCGGGTTGCGTCCCTCGCCTTGGGGGCGAGAACGGCACGCGGCTTGCGGCGAGCTCCCCTGTCCGTGCCGATCCGGCACAGGCCGAGGAAGACAGGAGTGTCGTCATGCCCGCCGAGATCGACCTGCACCTGGGTCGTCGCCTGCGCCGCCGTCGCCGCCTGCTGGGCCTGACCCAGCAGCAGTTGGGCGATCGCGTCGGCATAAGGTTCCAGCAGATTCAGAAGTACGAGTGCGGCGCCAACCGCATCTCGGCCGCCCGCCTGTGGGAGCTGGCCGAGGCGCTGCAGACGCCGGTCAGCTATTTCTACGACGGCGCCGGGGAAAGCCCCGACAACGGCCAGCCCCGTCCCGGAGAACCCCTAGCCGCAGCCGCCTGATCGCCTGTTCGGTTCAATGACCTCTGGGCCGCCGCGCCCCTGGCGGTGTATGGCCGGGGCATGACCGAACTGGAAACCTTCGCCGTCGAACTGTCGCATGAGGCGGCCCGCGTGGCCCTGCCCTTCTTCCGGGGCGAGTTCGCCCAGGAGGACAAGGGCTCCCCCGGCGCCTTCGACCCCGTCACGGAGGCGGACCGCGCCGCCGAGGCCGCCATCCGCCGGATGATCGCCGCCCGCTATCCCGAGCACGGCGTCATCGGCGAAGAGTATGGCGAGGACCGTCCCGACGCCGATCACGTCTGGGTTCTGGACCCCATCGACGGCACCCGCGCCTTCATCGCCGGCCTGCCCCTGTGGACCACCCTGATCGCCCTGCGCCACGAGGCCGCGCCCATGATCGGGGCCGTCGGCCAACCCTATCTGGGCGAAGTCTTCCTGGGCGG
>PJUF01001715.1_pt1 | contig 10337 bp, 14 predicted proteins | sample 1512191 | NCBI WGS metagenome assembly PJUF01 (sample SAMN08177673, study PRJNA422409) | Feces metagenome, whole genome shotgun sequencing project. | isolation source: Chicken feces (3) enriched on wood chips | host: Gallus gallus | place: USA: Madison | collected 2015-01-15 | reverse complement strand
GTTATCGTCACGCCGAAGCCGCCAGCCAGCCGGGCGGCGAGCGCCGCCTCGCCGAATGCGCCCTCCGCTTCGATTTCGGCCCGCAGCGCGTCGGCCGCGGCCTCGAGCCCGGCGAAGTAGTTGTCGCTTTCGAAGATCATGTCGTCGAGCTCGCGCATGGGCGAGAACCGCCGCGCCCGCGCATCCACGTCGAATTGTGCGATCAGCCCGCGCGCCACGTCGGAGAGCCGGCGCATCTCGGCGCCGATATCGGCAACGAACCGGCCGCGCTCGGCATCGTCGAGATCGGCGACGTCCTCGAGGATCTCGGCGCTCGAGCGCACCGCCGTGATGCCGGACAGGATCTGGTGCAGCAATTGCGCCAGCAGCGGATCGGAGCGCAGCCTGTCGGCATAGTCGTCGGCACTGGCGGTGGCGCCCAGATAGGCCCGGTGCAGCCTGACGACCGCCTGGGCCGCGGCCGGCTGCTGCGCCACGAGATCGTGCGCCGAGGGCAGCGCGGCGCCCGCCAGCACCGGATCGGCGAAAATCTCCTCGACCTCGGCGATGAGCCGGTGCTCGGCATCGCCGCTGAGCTCGCCCACCTCGACGCCCAGCTCCTCCGCCAGCCGGATCAGCAGCGAACCGCCGACATGGCGCTTGTTGCGCTCGATGAGGTTGAGATAGCTCGCCGAAATCCCCGCACGCCGCGCCAGAGCGGCCTGCGAAATGCCCTGCGCCCGCCGCCGCGAGGCGACCTTGAGGCCGATCGGCGCGCGCATCCATCCCTCCCCGCTGGCTCCCGTCTGTCAATCTATTGACAGAATTCCACCGCTGCAAGTCCAACGATTTACAGAATTCGCGTTGTATATCAGAGAGATATTGCGAGCCTTTGCAGCCAGCCCGATAGTGCGGCCTCGCGTCGAGGACCTGGCAATGCACCAGCTCCCTTCGCTCATGAGGAGGAGAGCATATGACAAAGTCGAAAGGCTTCAGCCGCCGCGGCGTGCTGCAAGGCGGACTCGCCGGCATTCTGGCGACGGGCGTTTCGCCCCTGATCTTCACCCGGGGCGCCTATGCCCAGGAGTTCTGCAACGCCCCCACCGGCGACACCGTGACGCTGGGCTTCAACATGCCGCTGACCGGCGCCTATGCCGACGAGGGCGCCGACCAGCAGCGCGCCTTCCTGCTCGCCGTCGACCATCTCAACGGCGAAGGCGATGGCGGCATGATCCCCACCTTCTCGTCCAAGGCGCTGAAGGGAAGCGGCATCCTGGGCAAGAAGGTGGCCTATGTCACCGGCGACGACCAGACCAGCACCGACGCCGGCCGCGAGTCCGCCCGCCGCATGATCGAGCGCGACGGCGCCATCATGATCAGCGGCTCCTCGTCCTCGGGCGTGGCCATTGCCGAGCAGGCGCTCTGCCAGGAAATGGGCGTGCTCTACATGGCCGGCCTCACCCACTCCAACGACACCACGGGCAAGGACAAGAAGCGCTACGGCTTCCGCCACTTCTTCAACGCCTACCAGTCGGGCATCGCGCTCGGCCCGCTGCTCGGCGAGGTCTACGGCACCGACCGCGTCGCCTACCACCTCACCTCGGACTACACCTGGGGCTGGACCCAGGAAGAATCGATGCGCGAGGCGACCGAGGCGCTGGGCTGGAAGACGCTGCCGCCGGTCCGCACGCCGGTCAATGCCGGCGACTTCAGCCAGTACCTGACGCCGGTGCTCAACTCGGGCGCCGACGTGCTGATCCTCAACCATTACGGCTTCGACGGCGTCAACTCGCTGACCCAGGCCGTGCAGTTCGGCATGAAGGACAAGCAGGTCAACGGCAAGCAGTTCGAGATCGTGCTGCCGCTGGTGTCCGACCTCATGGCCAAGGGCGCCGGCCCCGCCATCAAGGGCGTCTACGGCACCTCCAACTGGGACTGGCAGCTGTCCGACGAGGCCTCCAAGGCCTTCACCAGGTCGTTCGGCGCCAAATACGGCCAGCCGCCGAGCCAGATCGCCCACACCTCCTATGTGCAGGCCCTGCTCTATGCCGACGCCTGCGAGCGGGCCGGCACCTTCTATCCGCCCGAGGTGATCAAGGCGCTCGAGGACTTCGAGTTCGACGGCATGGGCAATGGACCGACGCTCTATCGCGGCTCCGACCACCAGTGCTTCAAGAACGTGCTGGTCGTGCAGGGCAAGGAGAGCCCGGCCAACGAGTTCGACCTGCTGCAGGTCGTGGGCGAGGCCTCGCGCGAGAGCGTGACCTACGACCCGGCGATCTTCGGCGGCGAGCTCGGGCCGTACGATCCGGCCATGTGCTAGCCATTCGCCACCGACGCCCCGGCCCACCCGCGGCCGGGGCGCGCTTCGACGACGCGGCGGACCCTTCGATGGAAGCTCTACTCGCACAATTGCTCAACGGCCTCGACAAGGGCGGCGCCTACGCGCTGATCGCGCTCGGGCTGACGCTGGTGTTCGGCACGCTCGGCGTCGTCAATTTCGCCCATGGCGCGCTGTTCATGCTCGGCGCCTTCTGCGCCGTGACGTTCCGCCAGCTGATCACGCTCGAGACGGTGACGATCGACCCCGACCAGCTTTCGCCCTGGGGCGCGGCGCTCGAGATCCGCACCCCGCTGGCGCAGACCTGGTTCGGCGAGTGGGGCGGCTTCCTCATCGACTATTCGGTGCCGCTGTCGATCCTGCTCGCGATCCCCGTCATGCTCGTCATCGGCATCGTCATGGAGCGCGGGCTGATCAAGCATTTCTACAAGCGCCCGCATGCCGAGCAGATCCTCGTGACCTTCGGGCTCGCCATCGTGCTGCAGGAGATCGTCAAGGCCGTCTTCGGCGCCAACCCGATCCCCCAGGCCATGCCGCAGAGCCTGCGCGGCGCCGCCGATCTCGGCGTCTGGATCGGCCTCGCGCCCAACATGCTCACCTATCCGCTGTGGCGCCTCACCTATTTCCTGTTCTCGGTCGCCATCCTCGCCGCCGTCTTCGCCTTCCTGCGCTTCACCACCTTCGGCATGGTCGTGCGCGCCGGCATGGCCGACCGCGAGACGGTGGGCCTGCTCGGCATCAATATCGGGCGGCGCTTCACCGTGATGTTCGGGCTTGCCGCCGTCGTCGCGGGCCTGGCGGGCGTCATGTACACGCCGCTGGTGCCGCCGACCTATGCGCTGGGCATGGACTTCCTCGTGCTCAGCTTCGTCGTCGTCGTGGTCGGCGGCATGGGCTCGCTGCCCGGCGCCGTCGCGGCCGGCTTCCTGCTCGGCATCCTGCAGAGCTTTGCCTCGATGAACGAGGTGAAATCCGTGATCCCCGGCATCGACCAGATCATCATCTACCTCGTCGCCGTGGTCATCCTGCTCGTCCGCCCGCGCGGCCTGCTCGGCCGCCGCGGCGTCATGGAGACCTGACGGATGCAGCTCTTCGCCCTGTCGCGCCGCGACCTCGTCACCTTCGCCCTGTTCGGGCTGGTGGTGATGACCATGCCGATCTGGCTCGCACCCTTCGGCGCGGCCTATCCCGGCCTGCTGCAGAAATTCGCGATCTATGCCATCTTCGCCATCGGCTTCAACATCCTGTTCGGGCTCACCGGCTATCTGAGCTTCGGGCACGCCGCCTTCCTCGGCATCGGCTCCTACACCGCCGTGTGGTCGTTCAAGCTGCTGACGATGGACGCCCTGCCCGCCATCGCCTTCGCCGTCATCCTGTCGGGGCTGTTCGCGCTCGCCATCGGCTATCTGTGCCTCAGGCGCTCGGGCATCTACTTCGCCATCCTGACGCTGGCCTTCGCGCAGATGAGCTACAATCTCGCCTATTCGGTGCTGACGCCCATCACCAATGGCGAGACGTCGCTGCAGCTCACCCTCAACGATCCGCGGCTCATCGACCTCATGTTCTCCGAACGCGCCCCGAGCCTGCCCACGGCGAGCCTGTTCGGCCACACCTTCTCCGGCTTCGAGGGCTTCTACTTCTGCGCCGCGATGCTGCTCGTCGCCTTCTTCATCGCCCAGAAGATCTTCGCCTCGCCCTTCGGCATGATGCTGCGCGCCATCAAGTCCAACCAGGTGCGCATGAGCTATACCGGCTTCAACACCCGCCCCTACGCACTGACGGCCTTCGTCATCTCCGGCATGTATGCCGGCCTCGCCGGCGCACTCCTCGCCGTCACCGATCCGCTGGCCGGCGCCGAGCGCATGCGCTGGACGGCATCGGGCGAGGTCGTGCTGATGACGATCCTCGGCGGCGTCGGCACGCTTGTCGGCCCGGTGATCGGCGCCTGGCTCATCAAGTATTTCGAGAACATCTTCTCGGCCTTCAACGAAAGCGTGCTGCACCGCACCTTCAGCTTCCTGTCCGACGGGGTGGAGGACGTCGTCGTCGCCATCACCAGCCGGTTCGTGGGCGAAGGCTGGCACCTCACCCTCGGCCTGCTCTTCGTGCTGATCGTCGTCTTCCTGCCCGGCGGCATCATGGAAGGCGTGCGCCGCCTCGGCGCGGCCTTCAACCGCCCCAAGCGCCCCCAGCCGGGCGCGGCGTCACGCGTGCAACCGGCGGAGTAGCAATGCCAGAGGCCGACCGTAACATCGTTCTTCACGTCGCCGACGTGCACAAGCGCTTCGGCGGCCTGCACGCGCTGGCCGACATCGATCTCGAGATCGAGGAGGGCAAGACCCACGCCATCATCGGCCCCAACGGGGCCGGCAAGTCGACGCTGCTCAACGTCATCGTCGGCCGCCTCGCCCCGACCAGCGGCGCCGTGGTCTTCGACGGCCAGGTGCTGACCGGCAGGAAGCCGCACGAGATCAACCAGCTCGGCGTGGCGCGCGTGTTCCAGACGCCCGAGATCTTTCCCGAGCTGTCGGTGCTGCAGAACGTCATGGCCCCCGCCTTCGCCCGCCGCGACGGCGCCTTCCGCATTGCGCTGGTGCGGGCGCTGGAGCGCGAGACGGAGATCCGCGAAGCGGCCGAGGCCATCCTCGAGGATGTCGGGCTGTTCGAGCGGCGCGCCGCGCATGCGGGCGCCCTCAGCCGCGGCGACAAGCGGCGCATGGAGCTCGCCATGTGCCTCGTCCAGCACCCGCGGCTGCTGCTGCTCGACGAGCCGACCGCCGGCATGAGCCGGCACGACACCAACACGACCATCGACCTGCTCAAGAAGATCAAGGCGCGCGGCATGACAAAGGTGATCATCGAGCACGACATGCATGTCGTCTTCTCGCTCGCCGACAAGATCTCGGTGCTCTCGGGCGGCCGCATCATCGCCGAGGGCCTGCCCGACGAGGTGCGCGGCGACGCCCGGGTGCAGGAGGCCTATCTGGGCGGCGCCCACAGGCTGGAGGTGCAGTGATGAGCGCCATCGAAATGGATTCGAGCCTGCTCTCCGCCGCCGCCGCGACGCCGCGTGCCGCCGCGGGCGACGGCATGCCCTTCTTCGCGCTGCGCGACATTCACGCCTATTACGGCGAGAGCTACATCGTGCAGGGCGTGAGCTTCGACATCCGCCACGGCGAAATCCTCGCCCTGCTCGGCCGCAACGGCGCCGGCAAGACCTCGACGCTGCGCACCATCGCGCGGGTCGATACGCCCACGCTGCAGGCCGGCGAGATCTGGCTCGACGGCACGCCGCTGCACCGGCTCAAATCCTTCGAGGCGGCGCGCGCCGGCATCCAGCTCGTGCCCGAGGATCGCCGCATCATCCAGGGCCTGACGGTCGAGGAGAACCTCACGATTGCCCAGGTCTCGCCCGGCCGCGGCTGGGAGCTCGAACGCATCTATTCGCATTTTCCCCGCCTCGCCGAACGGCGCCGGCAGGAGGGCGTGACGCTCTCCGGCGGCGAGCAGCAGATGCTCGCCATCGCCCGGGCGCTGGCGCGCAACCTCAAGCTGCTGCTGCTCGACGAGCCCTATGAGGGCCTCGCCCCCGTCATCGTCGAGGAGATCGAGCGCATTCTCAACGAGATCAAGGCGCTGGGCATCACGACGATCATCGTCGAGCAGAACGCCATCGCCGCGCTCAGGCTCGCCGACCGCGCCGTGATCCTCGATACCGGCGAAGTCGCCTTCACCGGGCTCGCCCGGGACGTGCTGGCCGACGAGGCGCTGCGGCGCGACTACCTGGCCGTCTGATCCGCAAGATGCGCGGCGCCGCCGACCTCGCCTCGGCATCTGCCGTGCGCTAGGCTGGGGCTGCGACAGGATCGCCGCCGCTGCGGCGCAACGGTCTGATCCGTTGCTCGCACGTCCTTGCTGGAGATCGAAAATGAGGCTTTTGCTGCTGGCCGCCGCGCTTTGCGCGCTGAGTACGGGAACGGCTCTCGCGGCCGGCGATGCCGATGCCGGCAAGACGGTGTTCAAGAAATGCGCGGCCTGCCATTCGGTGGGCGAAGGCGCCACGAACCGTGTCGGCCCGGTCCTCAACGGCCTGTTCGGGCGCACCGCCGGCACCACCGACTACGGCTACTCCTCGGCAATGACGGACGCGGGCGCGGGCGGGCTGGTGTGGACGCCCGACACCTTCGCCCGGTTCATCCCCAAGCCCAGGGCATTCGTACCGGGCACCAAGATGACCTTTGCCGGCCTTGCCGACCAAGCCGCGGTGGACGATCTCGTCGCCTATCTCCTGACGTTCTCGCCGGATTATGTGTCGGCCGAGACCGACGGCCCGGCGCCGTAACGGAGGGCCACGCGCCGCCCCACATAGGCGGTTTGCAGCCGCCACCGCTTTTGCTATGTCCCTGCCCGTCGGCCCCGTAGCTCAGCCGGATAGAGCGTAGGATTCCTAATCCTAAGGTCACGCGTTCGAATCGCGTCGGGGTCACCAACGGCCTTATATTTCAACGACTTACGCGAAAGTGCGGGGCATTTGGGCCCTTTGATTCGTAAGGGGTTTTTTGAGCCCTCCCCGCACCGCTTGCATGCTTTTGTTCAAGTGAGATAGCACCTCCCGCTGCGCTCACATGGGCCTATAGTGCGAGAGCACCGCGCCCTAGGTTTGTGCCATGAAACTCATCGTCCTCGCCGCCTTCGACCGTGATGACGACACCGGCGAGCTGCTGCCGGCCTTCGAGCCGCGGGAATGCCGCGACGAGGACCAGGCCAAACGCCAGGCGCGGATGCTCAAGGATCAGCACGCCGGCGTCATTGCGTGGTCCCGGGAAGTTCAGCCGGATATTGGGGAATTCGGGCCGCCAGAGATTCTAGCGGTCTATGGCGAAGTGCCGGAGATGGAGTGATAGGACGACCTCTCTGGCTAGGCGGCCTGTGCGACTCACGCTAAATATCGAGCCGTGCCTGAGCTATTTCTGTTTGCTGACGAGGCGGGCGACTTTACTTTTAATCGTGAGCCGAACGTCAGCCGGTATTTCATCATCTGCACCGTGACCGCCACCAGCCTAGACGTTGGTGATGCGCTTCGAGGGCTGCGCCACCAATTAGTCTGGGAAGGCGCGGAGGTTGGTGATTGCTTCCACGCAACCTCAGATGCTCAGAGCGTTCGCGATAGGGTGTTTGACACCATCTTGCAGCACGAGTTTCAGGTTCAGGCTACCATCTGCGAAAAGGCGAAGGCACAGCCGCAGGTGCGAGAGTCCAAGGCGCGGTTCTATAAGTATCCTTTCGGCACCATACCAGCTCGCCACCATCCACTGCCCCCGGCACTCGGCGGCGAAGGCCTTGCGCGGCGTGATCATGACGATGGCCACCGCGAGAATGATCGCGGCGGCGATGACACCGAGAGCGAGACGGGTCACTAGCGCACGTCCACGATGCGCTCTAGCCGGTCGACGCGGGCGACGACCGCATCGATACGAGCGCCCTGCCTGACCTGCTCCACGAGCGTCTGTGTCGCGGTATCGAGGATCTTCTCGACCGTCCGCAGCCGGCCGTCGAAATTGGCCCAGCCTATAGCCATGGTAACGACGAGGCCGGTGATGGTGAGGACGTGGCCGAGGTTTATGGTGAAGTCGAAACGAGGCGCCGGCATCAGTCGCCCCTCCGCACACGATCCCACCAGCTTTCGAGATCGGGAGGCTTCCTCCTATCCGGAGGCGGCTCCCCCGTCTCGTAGTCGGGATCAGGCGCCGGCTGGGGCCAATAGCGCAGGGCGAGAGCCACCAAGCCAGCGGTGATGACCGCATAGGTCCGCGTCTTGCCAAGGTGAGCGCCGAGCACCATGAAGAACGCTGCGTAGGCGACCCACCACCAGGCGCGGATGAAGGCGCCCACGGCGCCCCACCAGGTCAGCAGCGGGTCGAGATGGGCTGCTACGTGACAGCCGATATCGATGGCGGAGCAGGTCATGACACTGCCCCCCACGGCGCAAGACCAGCGCCGGACTGGTATCGAGCTCCGCCTGACGTAACCCACGGATCGCCAACGTATGGGTATCGAAAGTCAGGCGCCGGGTAGGGAGACCGCGGAGCGGGAGCGGGATAGAACCGATCCGCGGGCGTGAGGTATTCAACGCGCTTCACCGTTCCATCGGGACCGTACTCGACGGCTTTCACCTCGGGGCAGCGAAGCCCGTGCGATTGGCCGCAGAACTGGCAGGCGGTGACGGTGATGCTCATTTCGCCCACCCGAAGCGTCTGGCCAGCACGTACCACCACTCGGCGACGACGCCGGCGGCGGTGCCCACCAACAGTTCAAGGACCGCCATCAGGTCGGGATCGGATGCGAGTTCGGTCCCCATCGAGGTCGAGATGAGGCCCTTCATCACCAGGAGGCCGGCGAGGTAGCGCAGGAAGATACGGACGACAGGTGCTGTCATTTGCGGAATCCTTTCAGCAGGGACAGGAGGAAGGCGAGCAGCGACCCCAGCCAGCCGCGTGCGGGAGGCGTGGGCGGCGGTGCGGGGGTGGCTGGGGTGGGAGCAGGTTCGGCGGCGCGGGCGGCCTCCAGGGCGCGCAGGAACGTCCGGGCGTGATCTGCGATGAGGGAGGCCTTGTCGGTGCCGTTGACGACCCGCCGGGCACCGAGGAAGTTGCGCTCATCGCCCTCGATGAAGTCGCCCAGCTTCTTGCCTGTGAACCAGCCTTCCAGCATGCCACGGATCAGGATGCGGGCGGCAATATCGGGATCGAGAGCGAGGGACGGATTGGCGACGAGGTCGAGCCCGAGTTTCTCCCCTGCCCTGCGATAGTTGGCCTCGTGGGTGAGCTGCACATAGCCCCGGCCGAAGTAGCCCGAAGACCAGTAGTCCTTGCTCACCTTGAGCTTGCCGGTCCTCCACGCCTTGGTGAGGATTTCCTTGGCCTTGGCGTCGGTCTTCGCCAGCGTCTCGCGCACCGGCTGCATGGTCTGCGCCGTCTCGTGGAAGGCCGTGGCGAGGATGTAGGCGAGCTTGCCGTCGTCGCCGTCGCCATAGTCGGCCCAGGTGCGAGCGATCTGCTTGAGCCCATCGACCTGAGCTTGTGACAGCGAGCCGCCAAACAGCGGGCGCACCGCGTTGAAGAACGCAGCGTTCATGGAAGTCTCCAGCAATGGATGTGAGGAGCCTGCCCGCGGCGGCTGATGCGCCAACTAGGTCAGGATTACTTATCTATATCTGGCCAGCGACTCGACCTAAGCCTTGATGATTGCCTAGCGTCGAAAGGAATATTGCAATGGCTAAGAAGTCCCCGTGGCATTCGGTTAAGGCGAACGTCCACCACAACAACACGGAATGTAACACCGGCAACAACATCGAGCGCGAGAACCGGCGCGAAGGTACCGGTGGCAAGCCGCTCTGCGCCGAGTGCGCGAAGCTCAGCTAGGCCGGAACGTTAGTTCCCACCACGGGCCGGTCGGCTCTCCGTCGTTGACCGGCCATATTCTGCGCAGCTCCAAGACCGGCAGCCCGGATTGCATTGCCACCGCCAATGCCCGGAAGCCTTCGCTTCTCTCACCATGAAAGCGGATCGTTGGGTCCGGATAGGCGTGCCCGGGTCCGCCTTGGCAGGATTCGAAGGTTTCAATGCCCTCGGAACGCAGCACCGCCACATAAGGCACGATCCCAGGGTCGATCTGCGAGTCCTCCGAGATGACGTAGTCGTTCATCGTGGTCTCCTATCGATGGACATGAAAAAGCCGCCCGGAGGCGGCGGTTGACCCTGAGTTGCCCGGGGGGCCTCATGATGCTTAGCTTGCGCGTCCCCGCGGTTCGCCAACTGCGGCGGACGCCGGAGCGACTGTTCACGGGTGCGGGGGGATTCTTGAATATTCTATTGGGCAGCCAGTTGGCTGTTGGCGTCTGGGCCATGGCGCTTGCTCATGTCAGCGCGGCTTGGCTCACATTCGTCTGCCGGTGCGTGACGGATGTGCTGTGGGCCTTCCTGCTCACCGGACCGATGTTCGTCCCAGCGGTCACCGT
>PJUF01001708.1_pt1 | contig 10371 bp, 8 predicted proteins | sample 1512191 | NCBI WGS metagenome assembly PJUF01 (sample SAMN08177673, study PRJNA422409) | Feces metagenome, whole genome shotgun sequencing project. | isolation source: Chicken feces (3) enriched on wood chips | host: Gallus gallus | place: USA: Madison | collected 2015-01-15 | reverse complement strand
TTTAAGCGTACCTAGCCTTGCTTTATCGGCTATATCTATTAATTCGGGGTATACGGAACCATGTGCAACAGATAAAGAAATTATATCCAGATAAGACACCTCGTTTTCCTGCGGAGGATTATTCGGCTCAGAAGGAGGATTGTACGGAGGCTGATTATTCCACCAATCATCTTCATCGTTATAACCATCATCGTCGTCATCATACCCGCCGGGGTAGCCACCACCGTCACAGTTGTAATAACAGGGGTCTTCACCACCACCATTATTACCCCCGTCATCACCACCGCCAATATCTATACATGAGAAAATATTGATGATACTTCCTGTACTACAGTCCGTTTCTACTTCGCACATGGAGTTTCCAAAAATATCCATCCCTGCGCAAAAGGCAATATCCTCCTCCTCACTGCCAAATCCATTGGCATAGCTTGCTTGTACAAGACTTATAGTTATTTCTCCTTTTTTAAAAACAGGGTGTATCCCTATTAAAAAGAGTATAAATAAAATTATCTTTTTCATAATAAAGGTTTATTGTTTGATTACCACCCTGCTTGTTGTATGGTTGCCATCGTTCAGGCTTAATACATAGATGCCACCGGGTACGTTTACAGAAATTTGCTGATTTTGGAAACCCGGGCCTAACAGAACATTGCGTTTATAAAGTATTTTTCCATTTACATCACTTAGCTCGATATTTACGTGGCTTTGCTTTTCCAAATTAAATTCCACTGTAAACTGCTGATTGAACGGATTGGGGTATATTGCCAGATTTTTAAATATAGGTAACTGCTCCCCGTTAATCACCTCAACAGGTAGGGTGGCCTTTTTAGTTAAACTGATATATACCGGATTTTCCGGCTCACGTTGTTGTACATTCCACAAAGTTACATTACCGGCCAGCGTTAATAACTGCCCTTCAACCCCCAGCACTTGCAGTTTGGCATCCCGAAATTCATATAAAAGCGGTTTTACAGGGCTATAGTGGTTAATTCGCTTATAATTGGTTTGGTTAAAGACAATAGCGCTATCTGTTAAGTCTGCATTGATAACAGTATATAAGGTGTCTGCCTCAATCCATTTGCCTTTTAAATGTTTGCCGTTCTGTTCAAATGTGACAAGGAGTTTAGAACGTCCTATAATGTGTTGCCCGCTCCAGTCATAGCGGAGTATAAAACCCTCATATTCACCGCTTAAATCTGAGACAGCTAATTGATGTTTCGTTTTAGGAGGCAAAGGTATATTAGAGTATTCCTGAGGTGTATTGTACACCTGGCTACTGCTTTTTTTGGGCACACCTACATTTATAACATCTGTTACGGCATTATTTTCCGGCTTTACAGACAGGAGTTCTTCTTTTGCTATCTTGTAACCTCCGTTTGTAGCCTTTTCAAGCCAATTTCTGGCACTATCTATATTTACAGCAATGCCATAACCATTTCTGTAACAAAGGCCTAACATATACATAGCGCTATAGTTTTTCTTTGCAGCTGCTAGTCTGAACACATCTATTGCTTTTGGATAGTTCTGTTCACACCCCAAACCATGGTAAAGCATATACCCCAAGGCATACAGAGAAGAAGAAAATCCCCTGTCGGCCCCTGATTGGAATATCTCATATGCCTTTTTGAAATCCTGGAGGGTACCATCGCCATTTTTGTACATAGTACCCCAATTGTACCAGGCCTTGCCATAACCGTTATATGCAGCCTTCTTAAACCATTCTATAGCAATTTTATCGTTCTGTTCTGTTCCCCAGCCTTGCATATATAGCATGCCCAAATCATTCATTGCCTCTGCATTTCCTTTTTCGGATAGTTTTGCAAGCTCTGCATGGGCTTCTGCAGGGTTGAATGATGGATGTTTGTGGTTTAGCTTTTGTTTAGCCTTCCATAGCAGGTATTTATCTCCTTCTAATGCTGGTAATTGCGCCCAGGAAATTTTGCCCAAACTTATAATTGCTAAGATTAATAGATGCCATTTCTTCATGAGTTATGAGGTTTATTTTTTAATAAAATGTTAATTGAAATTACCATAACAATGCTTTTTTTAGATCTTCTTTACGATTTTGTTCTTTTTGCAAGGCATCCAATCTCTTTATAATCAATGGTTTTAAATCGTCTATACTTTTCACTTGCGCATGTTGCAGGTCTTTCCTGTTTGTGAATTTTTCTTTGGCAATCATTTTGCTAAGGAAGTAGCCTTGCAGGAGTCTTTTTTGCTGTTCTGAATCTAAATTCTTGTCCAGTCCCTCTTTTTGGATTTTTATCCACGTTTCTTCAGCATCTTTAAGAGCTTGGTCTCTGAATTTTAGCGCCAGCAGGTTGTTGTACTGGGCTTCGCTTAGTATCTTGGGCAGTTGTTCGTATTCGTAAGAACGGGAGTCGTATTTACCGCCCGGGTTTTCTGCCATATAGGATGTCTTTTGGTTGGCAATGGCTATACATACGCTGGTTATTGCCGATACCTGCTGCTCGCTCAGTTTCAGTGTCTGGCGACGCTGCAAGGCAAGTCCTGCCAGTCTGGTTCCCGGTAGTTTAAAGCCCTGCGCTATCAATGTGCTGTCTATAGCGGGTTGATATTTAAGGTTAATGTGCCTCACCATTTCCTCTTTCTCTTTGCTACCTTTGGGGAAGGCATAATCTGCCAGTAAGAGCGCTCTCTGCTGCTCGTAAACATGTTTGCCGCTACCTGCAAGCACCTTTGCCGGCAACTGGTTTTTAATAGAGAAGTTAGAGGTAATCTCGCGGGCTTTACGGTCTATTTCTTTCCCAAACAGGGCGGCGTAGTAAGCGGTATCTGCGCTTACCCGGTTAAGCGCTCCCTTCAGTATCTCGCTATAGCTGTCATCGCTAACTTTTGTTCGGTTAAGGAACAGGTTGTTAAGGTTTGTCTTCTGTTCTGCGCTAAGCGGCTTTACGCTGTCAAGAACGGCAATCTGTTTATTAATATAGCCTGTAGCTGCCAGCGGCTTTAAATAGGTAGCCATTTGCTCTTCGTAACGCGAGATAATACCGGCAATATGCTGGTCTTCTGCCGCTGTATGGTTGTAAATGGCCAGGGCAAGGTTTATACCCAGGTTTTTTTTGTGGATGATCTGGTACAGCGCATGGTTGCTGTCGATAGTCACACCATATTTTTTGCCCAGGTAACCTGCGGTAACGCGTGTTTCAATGGCAGCGTTTTTAGCCGCGTCTTTTAATTTAACCGTTGTTTCTGTTTCCTGTGCATGTAAGCAAAATGGCATAAGTACGCCAATAATTGCATGTTTCAATAGTTTTCTTTTCATTTTTTAATGGTTTTGTGGCTATGCCTGTGGCATAAGCCGGGTTATTGTTTTAGTTTATTGGTCATTGGTCTATAGTTCCGGATGTCGTTCTTCTCATCGGGATTTCACTTCGCTCAACATTGGTCATTGGGTGTTAGTAATGCCTGTACACCAGTCTTTCCCACTTACTACTCCCCACTCCCCAATCACCACCATGTCCTCCTTCCATCCTCATCTATTATAAAAGGCCTTTCTTTCCCTTTCGAATATTCCGGCCTTAACAGCAATAAAGCATTGGCAGGTACGTTGTCAAATACCATTTTTTCGGTATTGGTGGCAACCTGTTCTTTCAGCAGTTTCCATGCATTGTCCCAGTAATAAAGCTTGTATTTGCTACCGGTGCGGTACACAAGGTAATCCTGTTGCCAGAAGAGTGTAATGCTCCTGCGCTGCTGCAGGTTGGGCTTTAATTCTTTTTGTGTATGGTTAATAATAGCTACCGGATAGCCGGCAGGCCTAGTTTTTCCGTTAATGTAATAAGAAGGCAGCACAACAGTGCCCTGTGGCATATTGGTAAAGGTTACAGACCCGTTTTCTGCTTTGCCCCACCATACCGGCCTCCATTTGGAATAATTGAATACACAGGCGTATACCACAGGTGCCTTGTTTTCGGGAATCCTGCACTTTACATCCTGCGTTTTCCAGTAGTCTGCTGTTACATCCCGGTAGTTCTGCATGCGCATAAATCCATCCGGAATAGAGGAGGTATCTGTAAATGAAGCCAGGGTGCCGGCTTGTTTAGAATAGGTAGTCCTTAAAACTTTGGCAGGCTCGCGGGCCAGCTGCCGCTCTTCGGGAATACTGCCATTGATTACTTCCAGCGAAACGGGCCGGAGGTCCGAGCCAAAAGCATTGGTTAAAAAATGCCCTCCGGATGAGGTTGCCCAATATGGGATAGCATCTACGCAGGAAGGAATGCCCTGCGATCTTAATGCGAAAACCTTAAACCCAACAATATCTTCGCAGGGCCCTTTTTTGCGATGGAGCAGCTGCAGAGCTCCCAATCGGGGCAAAGGTTCTTTCCGGGTTTCAAAACCAAAGGAATTGGCAAATGCAGCATCCTCCAGGCCGGTGGCAAAATTCCATAGCCGGTGTTTTTCGTCCTTTCCTGTCGAATTTTGGTAAAACGCGCCAAACTTATGGCGGTAGGCCTCTCTCCATGGCTGCAGCGGCTCTATACTGGTACGGTAGGGCAGCACATATTCGCAGAATATTTCAAAACTTTTGGGCGTAAAAGGTTTATCGCCCCAGGCTTCAAATGCTTTTTCTATGTTATCTATCAGGTAATCTGCCTTTACGGTGTCTATATCCCGGTAGGTAAACGCCACAGGTTTTACTTTTCCGTGTTTTTGCTTTAACTGTTCAAAGGCTTTTACTGTAGCGGCAAAATCCGGATAATCCAGTTCGTTAAACGCTATCCTGTTACCTGTACTGTCTGCCCAGTAATAATCAGCAGATTCATGAATATCCATATTGGCTACCAGAAAATAAATAGCCTTTAGTTTTAATGAATCTCCGGTTTCTTTAAAATAGTTGACGGCCTTTTCCAGCTCGGGGCGGTTTTTTCCGGCTTTGGCTAACACTTCTTCTACATCCTGTGGATACGGTTGGGCCAACAGGGTGGTATAGCCGGATAATAAAAGGGTAATAAAAAGTAAGAATTTATTCATGTTTTAGTTCATTGGTTCATTTTCGTTTGTTAGTTGTCTGTTGTTAGTTCATTAGTCATTAGTGCGCCCGGGTTATCACATGGAGCCCTTCGACAGGCTCAGGATAAACTTGGTCGACATGTTAGTGCGGGTGGTTTAAGTACAGTTCATTAGTTCTTACTTCCTAAACCAGCCAACACCTGCTCCGCTTTGCGTTTGTACACAGTGGCTTTTTCAGAAATTCCCTTCGGCTTAAAAGCCGTCAGCTGCCGGGCTTTCAGCAGGGCGTTTTTAGGATCGTTTATACCGAGGTATAAATTCATCAAGTGGTAATGGGGCAGCATTCGGTTGGGTTCAATCAACGCGGCGGCCTGCCAGCTTGTTATAGCTTGTTCTGTCATTCCCAATTTTTCGTAGCAACGGGCTTTCAGGTGAAAGATGGCTGGTTTACTGCTCTGCAATTGCGCTTTTTCCAGAGCTTCAATAGCTCCCTGGTATTTACCCGAAATAAAATAGGAGCGGGCGAGATTGTTCCAGAAGCTTTCGTCGTTATCCAGTGTTTCTTTTAGAGGTTCTAAAATATATATGGCTTCTTTTGCCTTTCTTTGTTTGATATACTCGATGGCTGTTCTATTTCTGTATGATGCCTTTACTGTTTCCGCCTGTTGGTAAAGCAAGCCTATAGCTGAAAACAGCAAGCACACTATGATAACCGTCTGTACTTTTTTGAGAACTACAGATTTGTCGCAATCAGTTAAAATGGCAGCATAAAAAATAAATATACAGGTAGCTGGGATAGCCTGCCATGTAAAATTAACCAGCGACATTAAAAAATAACCGGCTACGCCGCTGTATGCGGCTATGAGGTGATAATCATGCGGTTTATTGCTATGGTCTGATAAACAGTAGCCCCGGTACAATAGAACAGCAAAAACCGAGACAAACAATATAAGCCCCGGAAAACCGCCTTCTGCACCATGCTGCAGCAATTCGTTATAGGCCATATTTATATGCCCGGCATGTGGGTTTTCCTGTACCGTTGCGTGTCCCTCGTTAAAATATGTAGCTTGTTTCAGGTTATAATACTTTTCAAACAGGCCAAAACCATGTCCTTGCACAGGTTTGTCGGTAATCATGCCCCATGTGGTTTTATATACCAGCAGCCGCCCGTCTGCCGATTCCTTTTTGGATTTATATAGATAAATAATAATGGGGATAACGCAAATCAACAGAATTACGGCTATAGTGTATATAGGCGCTTTATTATTTTTGAATTTTTCCCAAAAACAGAAATAACAGCATAGTATGCCCGATGTAAAAACACCTAAATATGCCGAACGGCATTTTAGCAGATATAAGCCGCCCAATAATAAACAAAAAATGAGAGCGTAAAATATTTTTAGCCTGTTTTGGGCATTAACCACCCTTAAAAAAGCAATGGGAAAAACAAGTGCCATAAACATGGCTGTTACATTAGGGTTCACCCAACTGCCGCTTACGACGAAGTAGGTATTCATACTCTTGAACAAACCGGCATATTGGGCAAAGCATATCACTGCCTCAATAACAGCCAAACCTGTAAACCCTGTTTCAATATGATGTTTGTTGATTTCCTTGTTAGCCAATAAAGAATAAATAGCGATAAAAAGCAAACCTGCAGATAGGTAGTAATAATGCCAGCTGTTAAAACCATTTGAAGAGTTTAACAGTCCGTGTAAAAGCACATAAAGTGTTAGCATGGAAACAGGTAGCATCGAAATTTTTAACGAAATAGTTTTTCCGCTCAGCAGGAAGTTGGAAGCTGTTGCAATAAATAATAAAGAGGTGTTTATAGTAAAGAAAAAGTAAGAACTTTGCGTAGGGTAAATAAACCAGTGGTTAAGGTTAATTAGCGTTAAGCCCGTTAGTAGCACTATAGCATAAGTAGCCATACCGACTCCATGTCTTCCACTGCTTTTCATATAAGTTTACGTTTAAGGTTTTAATATTTCAAAAGGGAGAAGCAAAGTATACATTAAGATTGCTTTAAAATAAAATTTTATACGAAGCATAGATTTGACTATACTAATTACGTTATCCATAATACCAATAGTATTACCAAGTCTTTGTAAACTATTGTGTGACTTTATAGGAGCTAATAGCGTACTGCCGGGAACGATTGCATAAATTTATTTTCATAATTAGAAATAAATATCTAATTATGTGTTTCTAACCATGTGCGAACAGATGTTGTTTCTGTAGTAACACGAAATTTATATTGTATTAAGTAATTAATATTTATTTGAACCTATGTTAAGCTGTACTATTTTGGGCACCAACACAGATATTATACAACAGATAAAGGTATATATCGATAATACTCAGAGACTTTATCTTAGAAAACAAATGGCAGAAAACTTATCGGTTCCATCTTCGCAATCTGATATCCTATTTATTATAAATAAGCCTGCTATAGCAAAAGACATATTTGATTGCAGAGGAGCTGTGATTATAATAACTAATGAGAAAGAGATTTTTGCGCAACCAGGCTTTGTGATTGTTAGCCCGCTATCACTTACCTATCAGTCCTTTTTAGACGCTATTCTTAAAGCAACTGGACTGCATCTTTTACCTATTTTACCACGGCAAGAAAATTCTTTTTTTATACAAACCGGACAAACTAATAAAAGAATTAAAATATATCTTCATGATATATACTATATTAAAGCGCTTTCCAATTATGTAGAAATTCAATGTACTAAAGCTAAATATATTACATACGTATCTATTACAGCAATACATAGACAGCTATTCAGCTACAACAAATTTATCCGTATCCATCGGTCTTATATCATTAATACAGACTACATCATAAAAGCTGATGGGGGGCATGTTTTATTAGAAAATTCAACGGAGATACCTATAGGAATTAGTTATAAAGAAGGGTTTTATAAATTTTTAGATCTCCACACCTTGAAGCCTAAACACGCAGTTTAAAATAACCCCAATTGTTATTTGGGCAAAGTCCCTCTGTTTTCATTAATGATTTAAGAGACCGCTTTGCTTAACTCTTAAACCAGGGAAGGACCAATGAGGTGTAAACCACGGAATAATCTGACCACTCAACTGATATCCTACAATACTACCCACTTTAGCCATCGGCACTAAGACCTGCTAGAGATTATTAGGACTAAGCCTGGAGGTTACCTGAAGGTATCTTAACCGTTACCTGAAGGTTACTATAAGCGGATGATCTCTTATTTGTAACGGTAAAAACGTCAGAATCGGGCTTTTTGGATTAAAAGGTTCAATTAAATATAAGGGAAAGTCATCATAATTTAGAGTCCTGCAATGGCACAATAAGCCATTACACTAAACATGGTATCATGCTTACAAACGAGGGGGTTTTGACTCCCCATTGCAAGATTAAGTCTCCCTATGGATGACTTAAATACTATTTAAAAACCAAGGACTCCGTCTGGTAATAGCAGCAACGAGAAAAATAGCATGCCGGTCGAGACAGATTCGGGATGAACTCGGGATAGTCTCTACCATTCTTCGACTTTTTTCCAGAGTTCCTCGAGTATTGTTCGAGAGTTCTTCGACAAAACCATATATTTCTTCGACAAACCTTCGACAAAAGGTACTGTTTCTTCGACAAGTGTTCGACAAACCTTCCGCAACAGCCAAAGAATTCCCGAACACTTGTCGAAGAAATGTCGAAACTGGTATTACGCTGTCTCGGCCCTTTCTCAACCTATCTAGCTATTTTAAGATAAGAGAGTTTGCCTTTACAAAACGAATATTATTAAAAGTAAGACACACCCCCCGCATAGTCCTCTACTTCTTGTCTATACTATATTTACCCGGCCCAGTAAAGATAAGAGCCAGAAAAACCAGGCCTAGCTCAATAGCATGTGATGCCCCGATAAATCCATCGCCCCGGTTAAAATGCACCAGGGCAGCAATAAGCATGGTAAAGGCCAGTAATGCATTTACCGGCTTATGAAATAGTCCTAAAATTAATAGAAAAGCCCCAAAAGTTTCTGTAAGGGCAGCGGCAAGCCCCCATAACACCGGGAGAAAATCTATACCGATAACTTTCATACCTGCGCCAACAGCTTTCCATTTCTCAACACCACCTGTAATTTTTGGAAGGCCGTGTAAAGTCATCATAGTGAAGCCCAAACCCAGGCGGATTATTAAAATTCCGAAATCTCTATTGTTTAAAAAATTATTCGTTTTTGCCATTTTCTGAAATCAAAAAGTCAGAAGATATGATTAATATTGTTCTGTATTAAAAAGCAAATATGATTAAATATTTTCTATCATCTACTGGATTCTTGCTATCTGTTTTAATGATTTTTTCCTGTAGTAAAAAAGAGAATGCCGATATTGGGTTTCTGCAAGGCACTTTTTCAAGCAAGAATACTGTTTTGGTTTACGATGCCGAATTATACACAAAAAACGGCAAGGTAAGCTCTAAAAGTGAAACGGATAATTTCATCAAAAACAAAGGACTTGCGACAGGTTTAAGCAGCCTTATAAAATCCACGGGTACGCTGTATATGAACATCCCAATGACTATTGAATTTAGTGGCGAAGATGCTTTTTATGCTATTGCCTTTTCTGCGCCTTATGCCTCTGGTACAATAGAAAAAATTGACAGTAAAAGGTATTTATTGACTAGTAACGATTCTACCACAAGATATGATTATCTCCCACCATTTCCAGAAGCACCAAATTTCCCTAATTGCGATGTAGAGTTTCTAAATATATTTCCACAATCTTTAAAATGCACTGTGCTACCATCTTCAACGGGGTACACACAGGTATGTAAAACAAAAATTCAAATCCCTATTCAAATCAAAAACGGAAATTCTTTGGTAATTCCCCTATATTCTGCTTATTACTCATGGAATTCCAGCACTAAAAAAGGCTTTTGCTCACAGGCAGACCAATCTAACTTTATTAAAGAAGATTTTTATAAAAACCTGTTAGATGGAGACACTGTTTTAATACAGAGAAAAGAACATCTGTTAGAAAAAATGTAATTATGGAATTTAAAATTAACGGCTATAACAACAAAATTATCCTGGGCGATATTACTATGGCCAGCGATACCAGCAATGTCTTTACGCTATTTGTACACGGCTTTAAGGGTTTTAAAGATTGGGGAGCGCATAATCTTGTGGCAAAATACTTTGCAGAACGTGGTATTAATTATGTGAAATTTAATTTTTCGCATAGCGGTGTTCCGCCAGAAAACCCGGTAGACGTAAGCCAGCTGGAAGATTTTGCCAACAATACGCCCGTTAAAGAATTATATGATGTAAACGAAGTGATTGCTTACCTTAAAACTGCGTTTCCAAATTGTAAGATTATCCTGATTGGACATAGTAGGGGCGGTGGCATTAG
>PJUF01001703.1_pt1 | contig 10413 bp, 12 predicted proteins | sample 1512191 | NCBI WGS metagenome assembly PJUF01 (sample SAMN08177673, study PRJNA422409) | Feces metagenome, whole genome shotgun sequencing project. | isolation source: Chicken feces (3) enriched on wood chips | host: Gallus gallus | place: USA: Madison | collected 2015-01-15 | reverse complement strand
GCGACAGGAAGGCGAGCGCCCGGTCCTTGTCGCCCTTTGTCAGCGCTTCGTGGAAAGCCGCGACGGTTTCTTTCGGCGTGGCCGCGACGGCGGCCGAATGGACGCCTGCGAACCAGACTGCGAGGATGCATGCTGCGAGTGACTGCTTGGTCATGTGTGCTCCATGGTGTGGGTATTACTGCGCCTTCTGCATCTGGACGATGGTAATGGCGCCGTTCAGGCGCTCGGCCGCGAATTGCACCTTGTCGCCCACCTCCACCTGATCGAGCATTGCCGGGTCCTGCACGCGCAAGACCATCGTCATCGCGGCCATGTTGAGATTCCTGATTTCGCCATGGCGCAGCGTGATCTTGCCCGCCTCCTTGTCGATTTTCCTGACTTCGCCTTCGGTGAGCGCAGCCGCGGCGTTCGGCGCCGTCGCTTCATGGGCGCCGTTGCCGGCGTGCTGGTGGTCCTGGGCCGTTGCCAGCGCGGCCGCGCCGGCCATCAGGATCGCGAGGGAATGCTGCAAGAATGCTTTCATGGTGTGTCTCTCCTTGTTTGTTGATTGCTTATTGCTTGTGTCGGAAAACGCTCAGTGGTGACCCTGGTGCCCCTTGGGCTTGCGCACCGTGACTTCGACCTCGGGCGAGTTACTGGCCGCAGGCATGGCCTGGCCGCCGGCCGACCGGCTGCGTACGGCGGCGGGCGGCTCGCCCTTCCACTCGTAGGCGACCGTGCCGGGCGGATGCCGGTACCAGCCCGGGTCCTTGTAGTCGCCGGCTTTCTGGTCCTTGCGCACCTTCAGCACCGTGAACATGCCGCCCATCTCGACGCCGCCAAAGGGCCCATGGCCGGTCATCATCGGCAGGGTGTTGTCGGGCAAGGCCATCTCCATGTCACCCATCGAGCCGCCCTTGTCGCCCATCACCATGTAGTCGGGAACCAGCTTGCTGATCTTCTCGGCCACGCCGCGGTGGTCGACGCCGATCAGGGTCGGCACGTCGTGGCCCATTGCATTCATGGTGTGGTGCGACTTATGGCAGTGGAAGGCCCAGTCGCCCGGCTCGTCGGCGATGAACTCGATGGCGCGCATCTGGCCGACGCCGACGTCGGTCGTCACTTCCGGCCAGCGGGATTCGGGCCGGGTCCAGCCGCCATCGGTGCCCGTCACCTCAAACTCGTGCCCGTGCAGGTGGATCGGGTGGTTGGTCATGGTCAGGTTGCCGACGCGGATGCGTACCCGGTCGTTCAGGCGCACGTTCATCGTGTCGATGCCCGGGAAGGCGCGGCTGTTGAAGGTCCACAAGTTAAAGTCCAGCATCTCGTTGACGCGCGGCGTATAGCTGCCCGGTTCGATGTCGTAGGCGTTGAGCAGGAATACGAAGTCGCGGTCGACCCGGTGCTGGGACGGGTTCTTCGGGTGCGTGACCCAGAAGCCCATCATGCCCATCGCCATCTGTACCATCTCGTCCGCATGCGGGTGGTACATGAAGGTGCCCGGGCGCCGTGCCACGAACTCGTACACGAAGGTCTTGCCCGGCTGGATGCCCGGCTGGGTCAGGCCGGTGACGCCGTCCATGCCGTTCGGCAGGCGCTGCCCGTGCCAGTGGATGCTGGTGTGCTCCGGCAGGCGGTTGGTGACGAAGATGCGCACCCGGTCGCCCTCGACCACTTCGATCGTGGGTCCCGGGCTCTGGCCGTTGTAGCCCCACAGGTTGGCCTTCATGCCGGGCGCGATCTCGCGCACTACCGGTTCGGCGATCAAGTGGAACTCCTTGACGCCATTGTTCATTCGCCAGGGCAGCGACCAGCCATTCAGGGTCACCACCGGGTTGTACGGGCGGCCGTTGGGCGGCGGCAGCGGCGGCTGCGTGGCTGCCGTGTTCATCACGGGCGCTTCCGGCAGGGTGGCGGCGCCTGCGCGGCTCACCAGTCCGGCGCCGACCAGCGCCGCGGCGCCGGTGAAGAAATCTCGACGAGAACTCATTTTCTATTCCTTGTCAGTGTGCGGGCGTCGCTTCGGCGGAGGCGGCAGCCGTCAGCGATACCGTCGACCCGCCGCTGCCGTTGATGGCGGCCTGCAGGTCGGTTTCGGCGATCCAGAAGTCGCGCTGGGCCTCGATCGCGGCGTTGACGGCGCCGATCGAGGCGCGCGTGTCGGCCAGCAGCTCGAACACGCTCATCAGCATGCCGTTGTAGCGCAGCAGGATCTCTTCCGAGATCTTCTTGCGCAGCGGGACGATCTCGTCGCGGTAGTGGCGAGCCAGGTCATGGCTGGTACGGTAGGCGGAATAGGCTTCGCGCACCTGCGAGCGGGCATTGATGGCGGTATCGGCGGTGCGGTGCACCGACTGCATGTAGAGCGCCTCGGCTTTTTCCGTGCGCGCGCCGCCCCAGTCGAACAGGGGCAGAGCGAGCTCGATCTCGTAGCCGTTCTCGCGCGCTTCGCCGGTCTTGCTGGCATTGGCATACCCTGCGTGCAGCACGTTGACGAAACCGGTGGCTTTCGACAGGCCGAGGGCGTGCGCCGTCGCCTCGGCCTCCAGTTTCGCCAGGCGCAGGTCGAGACGCTGCTGCATCGCCAGCGACTCGATGTTGGCGGGCTCGCGCGGCGCCGCCGGCAACTGGGGCAGCCGGTCCGGTAATTGGAAGGCGGTATGCGCACCCCACACGCCCATCAGCCTGGTGAGCTGCTCGCGGGTGGCGCTGGCATTGTGGCGCGCACGGGCCAGCTGGGCGGCGGCCTCGGCGGAAAAGGCCTGCTCGCGGGCGCTGTCGAGAGCGCTCAGGTTGCCGACCCTGGCCATGCGCTGGGCCAGCTCGGCGCCGGCCTGTGCCGCTTCGTGCACCTGTTCGGCGTAGCGCGCCGATTCGCTGGCGGCAACGGCGCGGAACCAGGCCTTGCGGGTGTCAAGCGCGTGGCGCACTGCCGCGCTGGCGGCCACCAGCTTGGCGCTTTCGAAGCGGCGCGCCTCGATGTCGCGACGCAGCGGCATGGTCAAGAGGCCCACCAGGTCGAACATGACACTGCGTTCGATCTCGCTTTCGCCATGGCCCGACATGCGGCCGAAGCCCAAGCTCGGGTTGGCAAGCCGGCCGGCCTGGACCAGGTCGGCTTCGGCCACGCCCAGCTGGGCCAGCGAGGCACGCAGGCCGCGGTTGCCCAGCAAGGCCACGCGCACCGCACCGTCGGCTGATAGCGGCTGCTCCAGCAGTGCATCCAGCTGCGCCTGGGCGGGCACGTCGCCGGCGCGCGGCAGGCGCAGGTCCTGGCGGGTGCGCTCGGCAGTCATGGCTGAGACGGCCTCGAGGCCGCTATCGCGTGAAAAGCTGGCGCAACCGCCGAGCGTGAGAGCGATGGCGCCGATCGCCAGCGCACGCAGCGCCGGGGGGAATTCCTTGTTAGTCATCGGTCGGCTCCGCTCAGTGGTGCTGCTGGGGCTGCGCGTGCGCCGGCGCCGTGTTTCCCGGTCCCGGCTTGGATGGCGCGGATTCCTTGCGCGGTTCCGCTGCCGGCGCATGGTGCCCGGCATGGCCCGGCTGGCCAGCAACTGTTGCGTTGGCGGCGCGCCAGGCCTTGTCCGGCGGCGGCGCTGCCTTTTCGGTCGTTGTGTAGCCGGCCAGGGCTGACTGGTAAATGATGGCGGGCACGGCCGCAGTCGGGTCGGCCGGGTCGGGCGTGCGGGATGGCTGTCCAGCATGCGCGTGAAACGCTGCGGCCAGCAGGGTGCCGAAGGCAACCCATCGATGGAGATGCATGGTCAATCCTCGAAATCGGGAACAGCGGTGCGCAGGTGCGCACCAGGGCTCGGCACGCGGCAGCGGCTGATAGCCTCAGGCTGCGCGTGCGCGGTCGATTGCGTGGATCAGCGCCGGGGAGGTCGCTGCAGGCCGTCCGGAATGAAGCCGGTACCGAAGTCGGCGGGAGCGATGACGACGACGTCGGAACCGTCGAAGCTCGGCAGGCGAAGTGAAGCGGAAGGGGGCGCGACTGCGCCGACACAGAAGGCCGAGCATGCGCTGCAGGACGCGTGCGACAACATCGATCCGGATCCGGATCCAGGTGCGTTGTCGGCCGCGGCTGCTTCTGCGGCATCGTGGCCGTGGCCGCCATGGTGGGCGTGTTCGTCGACATCCGCAGCGGCATGGTTCGCATGCGGATCCGCAGGCGCGGCAGTGGCGTGTTGTTGCTGTGAGTGCGCGCACGACAGCTCCATGGTGGCGGCCACCGCATGCAGCGGAAGCGCGGCCATCAGGAGCCAGACCAGCAATGTCGTGAGCACACGGTTCATAGGTGCGGCGAGTATAGCATGGGCATTTTGGCGCCGGAACAGGCCGGAAGCGGTGGCTGCGAAGCCGCAAGGTCCGCGCGCAAAGACGGCTTGACCTTGCCATTGTGGGAAGGATTAGAGTGATTGGAAGCCTGCAGCAGGTCGCCAGGCCCAGGTCTGAGGGCCACTGCAGGAGCCTTGATAGCGAAGGAGCCATGTCATGCATCCCCAACTCAAACGGGCCTATCAGGCAGAAATGAGGGCAGCGCGTCGTTCGTACCGCAGACGCGATGATGGAAGTGCGATGCGCCATCTGGAAATCGCCCACGTCATGGGCCAGCAGTACGTCGCGCCGCACGTGGCAACGCATTACTGGATGCTGACGATCGGCTTGCGGCGCCGTTCGCCGCTGCAGGCCTGGGGGCAGTTGCTGCGGATTGTGCTGGGCGCGATCGGCTCGGCCGTCGGCACCGTGCCGGTCGGGAACACCGGGGGTACGAACATCAGCATGTTCCGGCGGCTGCCGGTTGATCCGGCCATCCAGCGCCTGCTCGAGAAATAAGGGCGAAAAGACGACCGTCGATTCGGGTGCGAGAGTGATTGGTGACGCGGTATCGCGCCGGGCCATTGTTCACTTCTCGGGATCCGGTTTGATGCGCGCGTACTGGTAGTCCGCAGCGGAGCGCTCGAGCGCCAGGCCGAGCGTGTCCTTGAGCTCGTCCGGTGTGGCGCCTTCGGCCAGCTTCTGCTGGGCGAAGGTATTGCGCAAGGTGCGCCCACCCGCCCGGGACAGCTCGATGCCGGCACGCTCGAACGTTGCCCTCACCTGCATGTAGACGGTTTTCTTGATCATCTTCCGCCCCTCGGTATTCGCAGGAAAGACGAAATCGCCCGGAATACCCATCTCGGCGCGTTCCCGCAGCCAGGCTTGCAACTCGGCAGCGCCTTCCCGTGGAAGGAGCGTGACGTGCTCGTGACTCGTCTCGTGCTTCTGGCTCGGGGTGATGGAGAGTTCGATGGCGCCGTCAATATCAATTTGTTGCGCGACCTCGCCCAGCAGCAGCCCGATCGCCTCGGACACCTTGAGCCCGGCCAGCGCAATGGTCACCTGCATGGCGCGGTCGCGCCGGCGCTTCCAGCCGTCGAAGGGCGTGACGCGGCGCAGCCGTACCGGCGCCGAGGGGAGGGCGTCGAAGAAGCGGCGCAGCTGGTCCTCCGACAGGGCCCGCGTCGGCTCGTCCTTCATGTACTCGGCCTGGCTGGTGGCCAGGATTGCTTCCCGTGCCGGGTTCGGCTCGGCTTCCAGGTACTGATAGCAGCGCTCGAGCAGACGCAGGTAACGGTGGGCGATCTTGCTGTTAATGGCGCGTCCATGTTCGTCGGCGCGGTTGATGAAACGCTTCAGGTCGTCCTTGTCGACGGTGGAGAAGCGCTTCCCTTGTTCCGCCATCCAGCTGCAGAAGTTCCCGAACATGTAGGTGTAGATCGCGACGGACTGTTTCGAGACGGTCTTGAACTTGCCGTCGGCCGGGAGGCGCTTGGCGGTCTCGGCGAAATCGAGGCTGATGATGAAGGCAGAGAAGGCCTTGATGGGATTGTCGTCCCAGGATGAAAGCTTGGACATGATGGACACAGAGACGGGATTAAAAACACTATAGCACTAAAAATGTAACTAACCAACGAAGTATTGCATGACCCAAAAAAAGCCCAGCCACCAGCGGCGCCGGCGGGGAGCGAGCTACATCAGGGGAAGGAGACAGTGGCCACAGAAGCGATCGGACCCTGGTCAGGAGGCGAGAACCACGATAGCCGGGACACGAGAGCAGGGCAGCGATAGTCATCCCCGGCTGTAGCCAGGCATGCCTGGACGTCTATCCCACACGCCCTGTCAGACATTCGCAATTACTTGAACGGGACCGGAGACGGAATACTGTCCAGATGTTCACGAACGTCCTTTGACGGCAGAGTCTGCATCACAACGCCAATATTGAAACCAGCAGCCATACGGTTGCAATCGATGAGTGAAATCTCGTCAACTTTTCATGGACCAGAAATGTCTGTGGCTATAAAATTGCATAATTGAAATTAATCTGGTCGTGCCAAGTTCCCGTTCTAGCCAAAACCCGCTCTAGAAACGGATTAGTTATCGGTTAGGATTTCTTGCGACGCGTGGTGTTAGGGCTGGAACGCTCGAGGGTGCGCTTGAGGTCCATGCAATCTTCTTTTTACTGGCCGACGGCTGGGAACCACTCGGTATTGGTGGCGGGTTGGTAACGGGTCGGCAAGCTTGCTGGACGTTGGCGCAACGGGATACGCGCCTCGCCCTCAAGTAGCCTCGACATAACGCACACCAAGGAGAAACGTGTCTAAGTGGAAATTGCGATTGTGGGTTTTTAGCGCGGTGTATGCGTTATTTTGCTTGTGGACTCATGTCTTTTGGTTTGCATCGTGGGCTCGAGACAAGTTCCATCAACAGAGCCTCGAATGGACTGAACTGCCCCCGCTCGTAGCGGCATTCGGGTTGCTCATCTGCGCAGCCTCTTTCGTCGCAACAATTGGGTTCGCACTCGCGAATCCCAAGAGTGCAGACGAAACTTAGGTTGATCGGAAACCGTGCTCGCGAGCTCTCGGGCGCGGTGAGTGCCTGAGAACGCCGGGACGATGGCTTTACACTAAACGAGCATGTGGAACACGCCGCCGGCGACCACAACCCTGAAACACTTCGCCAGGAGGGCGGCTTGAGAGAATTTCTGACGTTCGCGGTCATTGGACTGGTCGCCTTCGCGATTATCCTTAGTTTTGCTGCACCGTTTTTCAACCGGTCCGAGGGCGCGCCGTCAAATGCCGTCGACGACGACGATAACGAGCTCAAATTCGTGCAGGTGAATCCTGCTACTGGCCTGCCAATGGACGACGACGGGATCATGGACGTTGGCGGCAACACGTTTGGTTCGGGTTCCTCTTCAGACTCGGACTCGTTCTTCGACTCGACATCGAACTCCGACGACTGAACAACTCGTCTGCTACACCGCTATGCGCATCTACACTCTCGACCAACTCGCTCTTTTCACCGCCGTCTGCACGGACCACGCTCGCATGCGCGGCGGCATGCAGTCCTTGGGATTCAGCCAAGATGTCTGCTGCACCCTCCCATCGTCGGACTCAACTAGGCGCCGCGACATCGTGTGCGTCTACTGAGATTATGGCGGGGAATTTGGCAGGTAGCTCGAAAAGTTATTTGATTCCTGCCGTGAAGTTTGGAGAGTCTTCTAGACAGTGCCTTCACCTATCATGCTTGCCCATTCCGCGCTCGACGCGGCCGCGGCATTGAGAGGGTCGGCACCGTGCCGGCTAATAAAGGCAAAGTGAGGAAAATGAAGAGTTACTTGGGCATCTTGATCTCGGCTCTAGCGTTGAGCGGATGCACACACGCAGAACTCGCCAACAACGGAAGTACACCTGTCGGTGTCACAGGGACCGCCTCAGCGCAACACGAGTCGCTAGGCAATGATAAGCATATGCTCGTTATCACGGCTTCTACGGCCTTGGTCGAGACGGAAGGGTCAATTGAGCAGCGGATATTCATCCACGCGCAACGAGAAGCGGCAAGGATCTATCCAGGTAAGTTCGAGTTCGTCCATTACCCGAATGGAACGGCACCGCTAGCATCAGGCTTTATGAAGCGGTCTCGCAGCTACGTCTTTGCATGCGCTTGAGATAGGCCGAGAAAAATATGAGATCGAACAAATGGCGACTGCTCGCAGCACTTTTGGTCGCAAATATCCATGCCGTGCCCTTCGCAACGGCAGCTTCACAGTGTCCCTTCTTGATCGCGCAAGAGGCTGGGATGATCGAACGCCGAGTGGCCTTCTATATTGAATTGCTTGAGAAAAACGACAAATATGACGCTACAAAGGGGGCAGCGTTCTGGAATCATAAAATTGCTTCTTCGCGCACATTGAAGGAATACCAGAGTCAATTGACCCCTGGCCAGCTAGACGCTCTGTCCCGGTCGGGCTGTAAGGCGGAGCAGGGCGCACTACATACAATGCAGGTCGAGCAGATCGTCGGTGCAAAAGTTGTGGAAATTATGAATGCTGTCTCAAGCAAAGACGAGGCAAGACCGAGACTGGTTGCATTGTCAGTGCAGACGCGACTGTTCGATATTTGCCGTACGTTGCCAGAGAAGCAATATCGAAGCGCCTGCAAGGCAGCGGTGGCCCTCTCAACTAACACGGAAAACCGATGAAAGACAGTAGAGTTACGCGGATCATTGTCACTGTCGCCCTAGTGGTCCCGTACGTATGCCACGCCGGATTGAATATTGGAAGGTACGAGCTTGGAATGTCCCATAAACAGGCTGCGAAACTTGGATTGGCGGAGTGCGCCGACATGGATAATCGAAAGCAGATTCGGTGCGTGCCGACTGGCCTTCCAGACGTAGGCGCGACCGTGAAATACGTCTGGTTCGATGCTGTGTCTAAACGTCTCGTTACGATGCGAGTTGAAAGTATCAGGTTTCATCCTTTTCCACCGTCCTCAGCCGACAAGCTGTGGCTTGTCGCGTCCGAAAGGTATAAAGCCTCCTTCGTCCAACCGCTCAGCTTGGGGTCTTGTGGTTCGGCCGCGCCCGCGGTCGAGACATCAACCACTGGCATGCGGGCGACCTGCCTGCACCCAAAGACCGACGCGTATCGTGAGGTCACCGTGGGATACAACCGCGAGGAGCTACCCGGAGGAGGACATGGCATTCATAGCCGCCCGGGGAACACCCCGCATATCGGAGCAACGGCCTACATGAGCCACAACCCGCTGATCAAACGCGAATTCCAGAAGCGTCAACTACGCCGCCAAGAAGAGGCTCGGCGTTTGGCCAGACCTGCTGAGTTGAAAGCATTCGAGCGTGGCCTGTAGCGACTCAGCCAAATGACAGGAAAAGAGCCAGCAGCACCGATTGCCCGCTACGAGCGGGCAGCGGCATTGCGAGGCTCGGCACGGTGCCGGTCCAGCGAACGAAAGCGACACATGAATGCGAACGAGCAGGGGTGCGTCGGCTCCATCCGCTCGGTGTACGCCGACACGACCAGCAATGAAGTAATCACGCTGAGAGGCGCCGCCTTCATCAGCCGCGAAGAAGACGACGCGGCCTGGGCGAATGTCCAGGCATTTGCCGGCGCAACCAACCTGGTTGCCGATCGCCTCGACGCCAACGGCGACATCGTTGACGACAAGCCGGTGTCGGTCGAGATGTGCGAGGTGCCGATGAGCGCTTCGATCGAGCAGCTGATGGCAGCTGACCGCGCGAACCTGGCCGGCGAGCTGGCCTGCGCGTAAATGTCAATCGGAATAGCGGTCGCAATCGGTGACGCGGTGTTGATGGCAGCCGACTGACGTCGTTCAAACGCATATGAAGTACTTACGAACGAGGCTCAGAAAATCGTCGAGCTAACCGAGTCGCGAGCCGTCATTGAGTTCGGTGCCGTTATGGCGTCTGCAGCCGTGGTCAACGAGCTGAAGGTGTCCAGCCACTGGCGCCGTCAGGAGCCAAGCGTGGCTTCAATCGCTTACGTCGTCTCCAAGTTCGGATTGCTGGACGGGGCTGACGGCCGCTGGCGCAGTTGAAGATCGACACCAGATCATCTAAGCTGAACGATGCGTCGCCTGACGTATATCCCGGAAGCCGTTGGAAGCAAATTTGTGAGACCGATGCGAACAGCGGCATCTAACAGTTTTACTTCCGAGAGCTTCTAGGATATTGACGGGAAAGCTTGGATAAGCGCTTTTCCTTTAAAGACGCATAATCTATATTATGTTAAATTCGCTTTGTACACGAGGATCTGTGTGTCCTTTAGCAGAGCCTTCCATGGCCGAAAGCGCTCTCGCCCACTGAAGGCCGCCACCAGCGCAGCGACGAAAAAAAAGCCGCGGACTCGCGCCCGCGGCTTTCATCACACAAGCGATCTAGAACTTAGAACTTGTGGTTGTACTCGACCGTGAAGCGCGCATAACGCGGCGTCTGGGTCGACAGGACGCGGCCGTAGCTGTCCAGCAGCGTCTGGGTCGAGCCGTTGTTCAGCATTTCCGAGACCGACTGCACGGTCTGGCGGTTGGCGACGTTGAACACGTCGACCTTTGCCGTCAGGCCCGGCAGGAAGGCCGG
>PJUF01001701.1_pt1 | contig 10424 bp, 9 predicted proteins | sample 1512191 | NCBI WGS metagenome assembly PJUF01 (sample SAMN08177673, study PRJNA422409) | Feces metagenome, whole genome shotgun sequencing project. | isolation source: Chicken feces (3) enriched on wood chips | host: Gallus gallus | place: USA: Madison | collected 2015-01-15 | reverse complement strand
GCCATCCAGCAGCTCGACAAGGTGACCCAGCAGAACACCTCGGCCGCCGAGGAAATGTCGGCGACATCCGAGGAACTGGCCAGCCAGGCCGAACAGCTCCAGGCCGCCATCAGCTACTTCCGCATTGGCGCCGAAGCAGTGCGTGCTACCGCCGCGCCAGCAGCAACGGCCAATGACGACATGCGGGAGGCGGTGCTGGCCAAGGCGCCCCACATGGCCCGAAAACCCGCCCGCAAAACCGAGACCCGCAGCGGTGGGGGCTTCGACATTACCCTCGACGAAGGCACCGACGAACTCGATCTCGAATTCAGCCGCCGCGGAGCGGCATAGGACAAGCCATGGCCGAACTCTCCCAATATGTCACGCTTGGCGTCGCCGACGAGCTCTTCGCGGCGCCAGTGACCAAGGTGCAGGAAATCCTCGACATGCGGCCGATCGCCCGCCTGCCCAGGGCACCCGACAATCTCCTGGGCATGATCGATGTACGGGGCGAGGGCGTACCCGTGCTCGACCTGCGCCAGACGCTGGGCATCGCCCCGGCCGCCGACACCGAGAATACCCGCATCGTGGTGCTCTCGGTCGAAGGGCCGAACGGGCCTGTCATCGTGGGTCTCAGGGCCGACCGGGTCTTCGAGGTCACCGTGCTCGACAGCGAAACGCTCGACCCGCCGCCCGCCATCAGTGCCCGCTGGAGCGGCCACTGCATCGAGGGCATCGGCCGCCGCAACGGCCGCTTCGTCACCGTGCTCGATCTCGATCGTCTGCTGGGCGAGACCGCGACCCTGGGCGCAGCCGCCTGACAAACCTGATCGGCCCACGGGCCGGCCAGCTTCCACGCGTATCGGAGTATACTCAGTGCCAGCCCTTGCCAGCACCCCATCGCACGATGCCGAAGATCATCTCGACCCGCGCGACTTCGAGCGCATCGCCGCCCTGATCGGCAAGGAAGTCGGCATCAAGCTGCCGCCGGCCAAGCGCCTTATGGTGGAAGGCCGGCTGCGCCGCCGCCTGCGCCACCTGCAGCTCGATGGCTTTGCGGCCTATAGCGACTTTCTGTTCCGCCAGGGCGGGCTCGAACGGGAACTGCCCTTCCTGATCAATGCCGTCACCACCAACAAGACCGACTTCTTCCGCGAACCCGAACATTTCGAGTGCATGGAAAAAACGCTGGTGCCCAGCCTCGTGTCTGCCCGCAGCGACCGCGCGCCCCTGCTCAAGGTCTGGAGCGCCGCCAGTTCCACCGGCGCCGAGGCCTATACCATTGCCATGGTGCTGGCCGACCTTGCAGCAGCCCGCAGGGATTTCCGTTTCGCGGTTCTGGGCACCGACATCTCGACCGATGTCATCGATACCGGCCGCCGCGCCATCTATCCGGCCGAACTCGTGGCCCCGGTGCCTCCGGGTATGCAATCGCGCTATCTCATGCATGCGCGCCGCCCGGGAGCGCGACCGGAAGTGCGCATCGTGCCCGAACTGCGCCGTCAGGTTCGGTTCGAGCGGCTCAATCTCATGGACGACAGCTACCCCTACGATCGCGATGTCGACATCATCTTCCTGCGCAATGTGCTGATCTATTTCGACAAGCAGGACCAGGCCAATGTCATTCGCCGGCTGATCGGCCATTTGCGCCCCGGCGGTTATCTTCTTCTTGGGCATTCGGAGTCCATGATCGGCACGTCGATCACCATGCGCCAGATCGCGCCTGCCGTTTTCCAGAAGGTCTGAGGCCCAGCCATGAGCCGCAAAATCCGCGTCCTGATCGTCGATGACAGCGCCTCGGTGCGCACGACCCTGTCCGACATCATCGCTGCCGATCCGGACCTTGAGGTCATGGGAACGGCCGCCGACCCCTATGTGGCGGTCGAGCGCATCCGCCAGGAAGTGCCCGATGTCATGTTCCTCGACATCGAGCTGCCGCGCATGGACGGCATCACCTTTCTTAAGAAGATCATGTCGCAGCGCCCCATCCCGGTCGTGATCTGCTCGAGCCTGGCTCAGGACGGCTCCGACGCCTTCATGCAGGCTCTGGAGGCCGGTGCCGTTGACGTCGTCGCCAAGCCGCGCGTCGACACCGCCCAGTTCCTGCAGGAATCGCGCATGCGCATCTGCGACGCCGCCAAGGGCGCTGCCCATGCCAAGATGCGCGGGCTTGCCAAGGCCTCGCCGGCGCTGAAGGCCCCGGCTCCAGACGTCAAGGTCGAAGCCAAATTGACGGCCGATGCGATCCTGCCGCCGCTGTCGGACACCCGGCGCGAAAGCCTGATCGCGCGTTTGCCCGTGACCGAACCAATCGTTGCCATCGGCGCTTCGACCGGCGGTACCGAGGCCCTGCGCGAGGTATTGGAGGCATTGCCGGCCAATAGCCCCGCCATTCTCATTGTCCAGCATATGCCGGAAAAGTTCACCACGGCTTTTGCCCGCCGGCTCGACGCCAGCTGTGCGGTGACCGTGAAGGAAGCCGAGGATGGCGAACTGGTCGAACCCGGAAAAGTCCTTATCGCTCCGGGCAATTTCCACATGATGCTGGTGCGCAATGGCTCGCGCTATACGGTCAAGATCGAGGAAGGGCCGCATGTGTCGCGCCATCGCCCGTCCGTCGATGTGCTGTTCCGCTCCGCGGCCCAGTCCGCAGGCAAGAATGCGCTGGGTATGATCCTGACCGGCATGGGCGATGATGGGGCCCGGGGCCTGCTGGAAATGCGCCAGATGGGCAGCGTCACCTTGGCGCAGGACGAGGCCAGTTGCGTGGTCTTCGGCATGCCCAAGGAAGCCATACAGCGCGGCGCCGCCCTGCGCACCTTGCCGCTTGCCAGAATGGCCGGCGAAATCACCACTTTCGGCCGCAGGACGGCAGCCAGCACGGGAAGCCTATCGTGACCAGTCTCGCCACGCCCCAATCCATCCGCCGTCTTGCCCAGGAGGTGGCGCAGCCGCGCCAGGAGATCGAAGCCGCCTTCGTCACCGTGGGCGCAAGGCTCACCGAGGGAGCCGCGCTGCTCAATACCTTGAGCAAGTTGTTCGAGGCCCTGCCGGAGGCACTGGGCGGAAGCGAAGTCGAGGAAGCGACGACGCGCCTCAACGCCGTCGCGGTCCGCGCCGCCGAACTTTCCGCCACCTTCGGGCAGGAAAAAGCGGATCTGGCGCGCCTTGTGGAAGTCGTGGCGGCGGCCAATGCGCCGATCTCGGACCTTAAGCGCGCCGTCAAGATGATGGGCATCGTGTCGGTCAATGCGCGGGTCACCGCCGCCGGCATCGTGGGCGACAGCGACGACTTCGATGTCTTTACCACCGACATCGCCACCCTCTCGGACTCGGCAAGCCGCACCATCCAGGATTTTGCGCAGGTCTATCGCCAGCTGACAGCTGAAGTCGATCAGGCCGCCAGCCAGCGCGCCCGCTTCGAGGCGGCCCATGCCGATACGCTGACCCACCTCGGATCGAGCCTTGCCTCGACGCTCGAGGCCCTCGGCCAGCAACGCGCCACGGCCGTAGAGAGCAGCGCCGACACCGGCCGCGTCTCCCGTCAGATCGTGGGCCGCATCGGCAGCGCCGTGATGGCCTTGCAGGTGGGCGACGCCACACGCCAGCGCATCGAACATGTCGAAGCCGGCCTCGGCATTCTGGCCGATCTTATGGATGGCCGGGAGACGATTGGGCACACGCTCGCGCCGGAAGATCAGGCACCTGCTTTGGCCGCCATTGCCGCTCTTGAGCAGATGCAGCTTGCTCAGACCGCTGCCAGTTTTTCTGCCGAGGTCGAGCAGGCCGAAGCGGATCTCACTGCCCTTGCGGCCGATGCCGGCGTCATCATGGCGCGCAGCCGCGATTTCGGCGGCGACGAACGCGGCAAGAGCTCGGCCATAGCCAGTCTTTCGGCCCAGTTGCGCACTGCAGTGACTATTCTGGCGGATTTCGAGACGGAGCGCGCCAAGCTCGAAACCGTCGCGACCGCCGTGCAGGCAACGGTAAAAACACTTCTCGAGCATGTCGAGGCGGTACAGCAGATCGAAGCCAATATGCGCCTCGTCAGCCTCAACGCCGCAGTACGGTGTGCCCAGCTCGGGCCGCGCGGCGCCTCGCTGACGGTGATCGCCACCCAATTGCGGGAACTGACGGGAGAGACCGTGGCCGCGGCCGAAGCGGCCATGGCGAGGCTCGACGAATCCTCGGCCCTGGCGGGCGCCTTTGGCGCCGCCGCCTCCGGTCAGGGCGCGAGCCAGGTGGGCGAACTCGAACAACAGGCCACCCTGGCCCTCGATATACTGGCACGCCTCGATCAGCATATGGCAGCGGCTCTGGCCCGTCTCAATGTCGATGGCCCGAAGGTCATCCAGCTGCTCGACGGCGCGGCCGCCGGTCTGTCCGGGCAGTCGGCGCTCGCGGAAACGCTCGACGACCTGGCGCTTGCCGTGGCGGCCCTGTCGACCGAACCAGCGCCCGCGGACTTGTCCCCGATACTCATCGATATCCTGGCAGGCCTGCGCAGGCACTATACGATGGAAGCCGAGCGGCAGGCGCACGATCGGCTGTTTCCAAACGTCTCGACGGCAGCGCCCAGGCCGGCAAACGACACCGAGCCGGCGGCTGATCAGGACCTCGCAGACTTCATGCTCTAGCCGGATTTGCGGCATGCCTCAAAGGGCGCGGCGGACAGTCGCGCCCTGCTCCACGCGCGCCTCAGCCCTTCACCGCGCCACCGGTCAACCCGGAGATCACATAGCGCTGCGCCAAAAGGAAGAAGGCGATGGCCGGCATGATCGAGAGCGTCAGGAAGGCCAGGATGCGCGGCCAGTCCGAACCATACTGGCCCTGGAACTGCATGATCCCGAGTGGCCAGGTATACTTCGCCTCCGAGTTCAGAACGATCAGCGGCAGGAGGAAACTGTTCCAGCTGCCCACGAAATTGAACACGCCCACCGTGGCGATGATCGGCAGGCAGAGCGGCAGCGTCACATACCAGTAGATGCGGATATAGCCGCAATTATCCATGCGGGCGGCGTCGATCAGTTCCTTTGGCAGCTCCTCGAAGAAGTTATGGAACAGCAGCACCGAGAATGACACGCTGAACGCCACCTGCACGATGATAATGCCCCAGTGGCTGTCGAGCATTCCCAGATCGCGCATCTTGATAAAGAGCGGCAGGATGCCAGTCGCGGCCGGAAACAGTAGTCCGAGCATCAGGTAGCCAAGGATGAACTTGGAGCCGAAGAACTTGATGTGAGCCAGCGCAAAGGCGGTCATCGAAGCCACGAGTGTCGAGAGCACCACTGTGCCGCCCGCGATCAGCAGCGAATTCCACAGCGAGGAGAAATAGCGCGGTCCGCCGAGAATTTCGGTAAACCGCACCGGCTCCCAGCTAGCGGGGAGCCCGAACGGATTGACGCGAAGCTCGCCGATCTCCTTGAAGCCGCCAAGAGCGGTCGTATAGAAGGGCACGATCACGAAGGCCGCGACGATGAACAGCGTCACCCACTGTACCGGGGTGGTGACGGGGCGGCGGCGTTTCTTGGCTGCGGTGGTCATCAGGTTTGCTCCGCTTTGAAGAGAATGCGCCGATAAGCCAGGGCAACGGCCACGCAGGCGATGAACAGGAGCACGCTGACGGCGCCGCCAAATCCCAGATTCATGCGTGTGATGCCGAACTGGTAGAGGAAGGTCACGATCGTGTGGCTCGAATGCGATGGCCCGCCATTGCTGAGCGGAATGATCAGGTCGAACAGCTGCAGCGCCCCGGTGATGGCAAAGAACACCGAGATGACGATGGCCGAGCGGATCATCGGGATCTGGATGTGGCGCACGATCTGCCAGCGCTTTACGCCATCGAGCCGCGCCGCCTCGATCACCTCGCCCGGAATCGACTGCAGGCCGGCGATATAGATCATCATGTGGAAGCCGAAATACTTCCAGGTGATGACCAGCATGATCGCCGGCATGACCCAGAGCTTGTCGCCCAAAACGAAGGGCATCTCCACGCCGATGGCGCCGCCTATGGCCGGCAGGAGGCCGTAATTCCCGTCATAGACGAACTTCCAGATGAGGCCCGCGGCGACTTCGGCCAGCATATAGGGCAGGAAGAACAGCACGCGGATGAGATTGATATGGGTGCCGCGCTCGGAGAGGGCGATGGCACACCACATGGCCAGCGGCAGCTGGATCAGCAGCGACACGGCCACGACGATAAGGCTGTTGCGCACCGCCGTACCGAAATTGCGGTGGGTCAGCACGTCCTCGTAATTCTTGAAGCCGACGAAGTCGGTGATGGGACCATAGCCGTTCCACTTGAAGAACGAGAAGGTCGCCGCATCCACCATCGGCAGCACGACAAAGACGGTGAAAAGGATGATGGAGGGCGGCAGGAACAGCAGCAGCGGCACAAGGCTTTTGCGATCCATGTAGCGGCGGCGGCGCGGTGCGTCGGCTAGTCCCGGATTCGATGCGGTGGCGATGCTGGTCATCGGCGTCCTCTGTCCCGGTTCGCATCATGCGCTCTGGACCGCGACGCGCCATGGGCGGCGATTGCCGGTCTCTGGGCAGGCACAGGCGAAGGAAACACGTGTCGTTAAGGGGTCCGGCGGGCGGCCAGGGGCCGCCCGCCTTGGGATTGCCTCTGGCCTAGAGCGAGTCGTCCACGGCTTCCTTGATCAGTTCGGCAGCTTCCTGCGCGCTGATCGAATTGCCGGCCAGTTCGGCGGAGACGTCGTTCACCACGCCACCGACATTGGGGCCAAGTGCCTGATCGAAGAACAGGGCATGCCAGTGGGCATTGCCGATATTCTTGGCGATCTGCACTTTGAACGGGTTGGTCATGACGTCGGCCGCACCCTTGGAGATCGGGATGTAATAGGCTTCGGCGGCATACTTGGCCTGGTTCTCTGCATTGTTGAAGAACTCGACCCACTTCACGGCGGCGTCGGATGCGTTCTTGGAGAATAGCACGCCACCCAGGCCACCCAGCGTATCGGTCGGGTCACCCTTGCCCCCTTCGATGGTCGGGAAGGGCAGGATGCCGAGCTGGTCGTCGGGAATGCCTTCCTTGGAGGCCGAATTGTCCTTCATGGCGCCGTAGTCCCAGTCGCCCATCAGGTGCATCGCGGCCTTGCCGTCACCGAAGTAACCCGAGGCATCGCCGTAGCCGGCGGCGAGGAACCCCTGCTGCCAGGGTTCCATTTCGGCGAGCTGCAGGAAGTATTCGCCGGCCTTGACGAAATCCTCGCCGGCAAAGCCGTCGCCTTCGCCGCGCTGGGCGGCCTGGAAGCCTTCCTGGCCAGCCAGCCGCACGACGAGCTTGGACCACCAGAAGTGGGCCGGCCACTTGTCCTTGGCGCCGATGGCGATCGGGGTAATGCCGGCATCCTTGAACGCCTGCACGCCGGCAAGGAACCCATCCCAGGTTTCCATGCTGGCCGGATCGACGCCGGCCTGCTCGAACAGTGCCTTGTTGTACCACAGGACCACTTCACCCACGTCGCGGGCAACGCCATAGAGATGGCCATCTGGCGCGGTGAAGGCGGAAACACCGGCAGTGCCCATGGCTTCCTTGGCTTCGTCGCTCAGGACGTCTTCCACTGGGCGCAGGAAGCCTGCCTTGGCCTGCTCGTAGAATACGCCGCCGCCCCAGGTATGGAACACGTCGGGCGCATCGGCCGACTGCAGCAGCGTCGTCAGCTTTGCCTTGAAGGCTTCGTTTTCAAGAAACGGCAGCTCCACGACGATGTCTGGATTCTGGGCCATGAAATCGGCCGCGATGCTGTTCATCAGCTCGACTTCGGCCGGAATGGACGTGATGTGCAGGTGCCGCACCACGGTTTGGGCTTGTGCTGGCGCAATGGCGGCCAACCCAAGCATTGCGGCAAGCGCAAGATGCTTCATGAAATCCTCCTGTTCAGAATGCGGCCCCGGAGAATGCTCCGGAAAACCTCCCTGGCCGCAGCGCTGGTCCAGTCCCCACTGAACTCACCACTTGCTACTTTCTACGCATCCCTTATTAAAGCTGCAAGAGGGACGTACCTCACGAGCTTGAACTTTGTAGGAGCAATCACTTAAGGGCCAATCAAGTTATTGATTTTGCTACATAAGTTCTTTCTGAAATTTTCCTGCGAGCTGAAATCGTTCCTTCAGCGGCTTGATTTTGATACAGACACGAAACTAAATCAGAAAAGCTGAACCTTTCCGGAGCCTTCTTTCTTGGTCGTGAAGATCGCCGATCCGCTGCTGATGCGGGAAATCAACAAGTACCATGTGCTGGAGACCATCCGGTGCCATGGGCAGATTTCGCGCGTAGAGATTTCAGAGCGGACATTGCTGAGCGGCACGACGGTTTCCGCTATTACCGGCGCGCTGGTGGAAGAGGGCCTGATCCGCGCCACCCATACGCAGCCCAATGGTGACACGCAGCGCGGCCGCCCACGCGTCCTGCTCGGGCTTGTGCCCGAGGCAGCCTATGTGGTGGGCATCAAGATTTCCGAAGCTATGACCACAGTGACCCTGGTCGATTTCCGAGGCGAACAGGTTGCCTCGCTGCAATTGCCGGTCCGCCTCGCGCGTCAACCAGTTGAAGTCATCGCCGATCTCATCGAAGACGCGATCGACGACTGCCTTTTGCGCTCCGGTGTCGATCGCGCCCGCATCCGCGGCATTGGCATTGGCATTCCCGGCCTTGTCGATCCCAGGTCCGGTCGCAGCTATTCCAGTTCCGTCTTCGGCGAACGCGAAGTGCCTATCGGCACTATTCTGGAAGAGCGCACCGGCCTGCCGGTCAAGCTCGACAAGCCCGCCAATCTCCTGGCGCTGGCCGAAAGCTGGTTTGGCCACGCCCAGCGCGAGCGCGATTTCGCCGTCGTTACCCTCGACCAGACAGCCAGCGTCGGCCTCTGGATGGAAACCGACGTGCATCGCGGCGCCAGCACGCTCGGCCCGACATTCGGCCATCTCAAGGTGGGCGGCTCCGGCCTCCTCTGCGAATGCGGCCAGACCGACTGTCTCAATGCCCATATCAGCGAAGCGGCGCAACGCCGCCAGGCTGCGCAGGCCCTGGGCCAGGACTTCATTGAGACCCCCCTCGCCCGCACCAATATCCATGCCGCTCTCGCCGAAGCCTGCCAGGCCGGACACCCGGAGGCAAAGAGGGTTATCGAACACCAGGGCGAGGCGCTCGGCATCGGCGTCTCGCACATCATCAACCTGATCAATCCCGAAAAGATCGTGATTGCGCTCGAGCCAGCCGCCTATTGCGCGCTGATCGAGCCAGCCCTGCGGGCTGCGGCGGAAGCCAACAGTTTCCGCACCCATTTTGCGTCCACGCAGATCGTTTTCCATACCTTGGACGACCAACTCTGGGCTCGCGGCGCCGCCGCACTGATGCTGCGTGACATTTACAGCGCCCCGTGGGCGTCTGCCTACAAGGAGGACCAACAATGAGCAAATCGGCCCTGATCGTCTGGGGAGGCTGGGACGGACATACGCCCGAGCAGAGTGCGCGACTGGTCGGCGACATGCTCAAGGCCAATGGCTTTGCCGTCGATATCGAAGCCACCACCGAAGCCTTCGCCGATGAGGACCTGGGCCGCTTCGACCTCATCGTTCCTGCGATCACCATGTCGCGCATCGAAAAGGAAGAGCTGACCAACCTCTTGGCGGCCGTCCGCGCCGGCACCGGACTTGCCGGCTTCCACGGCCTCATGAGCGACAGCTTCCGCAATGAGCCCGACTACCAGTTCATGGTCGGCGGGCAATGGGTGTCCCATCCGGGCAATATCATCGACTACACCGTCAACATCACACGCCCGGACGACCCGATCATGCAGGGCATCGGCGACTTCGCCTATCATTCAGAGCAGTACTACATGCATTTCGATCCCAGTATCGAAGTGCTGGCGACAACCACGTTCAGTGGCGAATATTTCGATGAGATCGAAGGGGTGGTGATGCCGGTCGTATGGAAGCGTCGCTTCGGCAAGGGCCGGGTATTCCATTCGACGCTCGGCCACGTCGTGGATGAATTCCAGGTGCCGCAGATGCGGACCCTGTTCGAACGCGGTGCGCTCTGGGCGGCGCGCTGATCAAGGCACCAACCATCGGCAAGGAGGAGACGATGGCAGAACTCAAGCTACGCGGCATCAACAAGAGCTTCGGCACGGTAAAGGTCATCCACGATATCGACCTCGATATCGGCAATGGCGAGTTCGTGGTGTTCGTCGGGCCGTCCGGCTGTGGCAAATCCACACTGCTGCGCACGATATCCGGCCTCGAGGAACCCTCCTCCGGCCAGGTACTGATCGGCGGCGAAGACGTCACGGATTTCGACCCGTCCGAGCGCGGTGTCGCCATGGTGTTCCAGTCCTATGCGCTCTACCCGCACATGACTGTGGAGCAGAATCTCGGTTTTGGCCTGCGCATGGGGGGAATGCCGCGGGACCAGGTCGCCG
>PJUF01001700.1_pt1 | contig 10424 bp, 12 predicted proteins | sample 1512191 | NCBI WGS metagenome assembly PJUF01 (sample SAMN08177673, study PRJNA422409) | Feces metagenome, whole genome shotgun sequencing project. | isolation source: Chicken feces (3) enriched on wood chips | host: Gallus gallus | place: USA: Madison | collected 2015-01-15 | reverse complement strand
GTGGCCGAACAGCTCGGCCTCGATGAGGTCGCGCGGAATGGCGGCCATGTTGATGGCCACGAAGGGGCCGTTCCGCCGCTTGCCGAAATCGTGCAGCGCGCGCGCCACGAGTTCCTTGCCGGTGCCGCTCTCGCCGGTGATCATCACCGTGAGGTCGGTCTGCATCAGCCGGGCGAGCGCACGGTAGATGTCCTGCATGGCGGCGGAGCGGCCGACGAGCGGCATCGTCTCGCCGGGTTCCTCCGTCTGGCGGTCGGCCTGCACCGGCTTGCGCGCCTCGGCGAGGGCGCGGCCCACCACCGAAAGCACCTCGGTAATGTCGAAGGGCTTCGGCAGGTATTCGTACGCCCCGAACTCGTTCGCCCGGATCGCGGTCATGAAGGTGTTCTGGGCGCTCATCACGACCATCGGCAGGTCGGGGCGCAGCTTCTTGATCTTGGGCATGATTTCGAAGGCATTGCCGTCGGGCATGGCGACGTCGGTGATGAGCAGGTCGCCCTCCCCGCGGCTCACCCAGTTCCACATCGTCGACAGGTTGCCCGTCGGGCGCACGTCGTAGCCGGCGCGCGTCAGCGCCTGGTTCAGCACCATGCGGATGGCGGCGTCGTCGTCGGCGAGCAGGATCGTGTGGGTCATCGGGCGGCGACCTCTTCGGGCTCGTCAGGCATCTGCACTCCCCTCGCGACCGGCAGCAGCACGCGGAAGCGCGTGCGGCCCGGCCGGCTGTCGCTGTCGATCACGCCCCCATGATCACCAACGATCTTCGCTACCAATGCAAGTCCCAGGCCAGACCCGGTCATCTTCGTCGTCACGAACGGATCGAACAGGATCGGCAGCAGGTCGGGCGCGATGCCCGGTCCGTTGTCCTCGATGACGATCTCCAGCGGCAGCGAGATGCGCTGGCTGACACCCTGCACCGCAATGCGGATACCGGGCCGGAACGCGGTCGTGATCCTGATCTCGGCTTTCGGTGTGCGTTCAAGGGCTTCCGAGGCGTTCTTCACGAGGTTAAGGAACACCTGAATGAGCTGATCGCGATTGCCCAGCACCGGCGGCAGCGATGGGTCGTAGTCCTCGGAGAAGGCGATGTTGCGCGCCACGCCGCTCCGCGCAAGCAGCTTCACCCGGTCGAGGACGACATGGATGTTGACCGGTTCGCTCTCGATCGGCCTGTCGTCGCCGAACACCTCCACCCTGTCGATCAGATCGACGATGCGGTCGACCTCCTCGCGCACGAGCCGTGCCAGCGGCACCTCGTCCTGCGAAACGGACTGCTCGAGCAGTTGCGCTGCGCCACGGATGCCAGAGAGCGGGTTCTTGATCTCGTGCGCCAGCACCGAGGCCAGCCCGGTCACCGAGCGTGCCGCGCCGCGGCTGACCAGTTGCCGGTCGATCTTGTCAGCCATGGTGCGCTCCTGGAAGAGCAGCGCGACGCGGGCATCGACGTCCGAGATCGGGCTGGCGAAGACGTCGACGATCCTGTCGTCCGCCGCATCCCCGAAGCGGGCGGAATCGATCCGTACCCGATATTCCGTCATTGGCGCACGACGCTCGGCCACAGCCTGCGCCAGCGCCACGATGGGCGAGCCAAAGGCGATGAGGTCGTCCAGCCGCTGGCGGCTCAGCACGCTCAGCGAGGCGCCGAAGAAGGTCTCCGCCGCATAGTTCACGAAGACAATGGCGCGAGCCTCGTCGACGACGATCACCGGCTGGGTCAGCGCCTGCAGCACGGCTGTACTCAGTCCCGACGCCGCGTCGCTCATGCCGCCTCCGACAGCTCGGCGCCGAAGAGTTCTTCAATGGCACCAATCACTTCGGATGGAGTCTGCGACTCGATCATCATCGTTCTCAAGCGACGTTCGAAGGGCAAACCCGAGGCTTCGAGGTACCAGTTGAGATGCTTGCGTGCCGCGCGGACGCCGACAGCGATGCCGTATTCCGACAGCACCCCCTCATAGTGTTCGGCAACGACGGCCACGAGGCCGGCGCCACGGGGTGCTGTCGGCACGGGCGCCCCCGCCAGCCCTGCGGCCACCTGCCCCACCAGCCATGGCCGCCCCTGCGCGCCGCGGCCGATCATCACCGCCGCGGCGCCGGACCGGTCGAGCGCGGTGCGCGCCGTGGCGAGATCGACGATGTCGCCATTGACCACCACGGGCACGTCCACAGCCTCGACCACGGCGCGCACGAGATCCCAGCGAGCCGTCGCCTTGTAGAATTGCTGGCGCGTGCGGCCATGGACAGTGATCATTCGCGCGCCCGCGGCGACGGCCCGGCGCGCGATATCGGGGGCATTGAGGCTGTCGTCGTCCCAACCGAGCCGCATCTTCACCGTGACGGGCAGCGTCGTCGCGCCGGCCACGGCCTCCACCAGGTCCTGCGCGAGGTCCGGGACGCGCATCAGGGCCGAGCCCGCATAGCCGTTGGTGACGCGTTTGGCGGGGCAGCCGAAATTGATGTCGAGGATGTCGGCGCCGGCATCTTCGGCGATGCGCGCGGCCTCGGCCATCCAGCCTGCCTCGCAGCCGGCAAGCTGCACCATATGCGGCAGGCCGGGCGCCGCCGCCATCTTGCGCACCATGTCGCGATGCCCGGTGGTGAGCGCGCCGCTCGCGATCATCTCCGAGACGACGAGCCCCGCCCCGTAGCGTGCCGCCAGCCGCCGCATCGGCCTGTCGCTGATGCCGGCCATCGGCGCGAGGAAGGCGCGGCTGCGCAGGGCGTGCCCGCCGATGCTCATGCCGCAGGCAGCCTCGCGCATCATCTGCTCCACTTTTGCGCAGTCTTCCAAAGTGCGCGGACAATAATCAAATTCGCCTCCGGCGCAACAGGACAAAGCACCCGCTTGTCGCCGGCGAGCCGCCCCGATAGAGCGATGCCATGCCTGCGCCAAGGAAAATCGCCGTCATCGTCGTCGCCGCCGGCACCGGCGAGCGCATGGGCGGCGGCCCCAAGCAATATCGCCCGCTCGCCGGCCGGCCGGTGCTGGCGTGGTCGCTGGCGGCCTTCACCGCTCGCAGCGATATCGCCTGGGTGCTGCCGGTCGTGAATCCGGCCCATATGGGGATTTATGCAGCGCTCGACCTCGACGCCCCCAACCTGCTGCCGCCGGTGGGCGGCGCCGCGACGCGGCAGGGTTCGGTCCTTGCCGGGCTCGCGGCGCTCGCCCCGCGGCGGCCCGACCTCGTCCTGATCCATGATGCCGCGCGGCCGCTGGTCGATGACGCGACGATCTCGGGCGTTATCGCGGCGCTGGGCGAGGCCGCCCTGCCCGCGCTGCCGGTCACCGACACCATCAAGCGCGCCCCCGACGGCCGCACGGTCTCCGGCACCGAGGATCGCGGGCAGCTCTTCGCCGCGCAGACGCCGCAGGGCTTCGCCTTCGCCGTTATCCTCAAGGCGCATCTCCGTGCGGCGCATGAGCCGGAGCCGTTCACCGACGATGCCGCCATCGCCGAGTGGGCGGGCATCCCGGTGACGCTCACCGCTGGGTCGAGCCGCAACATCAAGCTCACCCATCCCGAGGATTTTGCGCGCGCCGAGCGCCTGTTGCTGGGAGACAGCGCCATGGAGACACGAACCGGCACCGGCTTCGACGTGCATGCCTTCGCGCCTGGTGACGGCGTCTGGCTCGGCGGAGTGCGCATTCCGCATATAGCGAAGCTCGACGGGCATTCCGACGCCGACGCGGCGCTTCACGCCCTCACCGATGCGCTCTATGGCGCGCTGGGCGAGGGCGATATCGGTAGTTTCTTTCCCCCGTCCGACCCGCAATGGAAGGACGCCGCGTCGGCGCTGTTCCTCGCGCATGCCGCCGGGCTCGTCCGCGAACGTGGAGGGCGCATCGTCAATCTCGACGTGACGATCGTCTGCGAGGCGCCGAAGATCGGTCCGCATGTCGCGGCCATGAAGAGTGCCATTGCCACGGCTTGCGGCGTTGCTCCAGCGCGCGTCGCCATCAAGGCCACGACCAGCGAGCGGCTGGGGTTCGTCGGGCGCGGCGAAGGAGTGACCTCGCTTGCCACGGCCACCATCGAACTGCCCCGGGAGGATTGAGATGCAGATGCCGCCGGATATCGCCCGCCTTGCCGAAGCGGTGGTGACGGCCCTCACCGCCGAAGGCCTCACCATCTCCACCGCCGAAAGCTGCACGGGGGGCCTCATCGCCGGCGCGCTGACCTCTGTCGCCGGCTCGTCGGCGGTCGTCTATGGCGGTTTCGTCACTTATGCCAACGAAGCCAAGATCGCGATGGTGGGCGTGCCCTTCGGCCTGTTGCGCGCCCATGGGGCGGTGTCGAAGGAGGTGGCCATGGCGATGGCCGAGGGCGCCCTCGCCGCCGCCGGCACGCATCTGGGTGTCGCCGTCACCGGCGTTGCCGGACCGGGTGGCGGCAGCGCGGAAAAGCCCGTGGGCCTCGTCCACTTCGCGGTGGCCAGCGGCGACGAGACCCGGCACCTGCGGAAGGCGTTCGATCCTGCCTGGTCGCGCGAGCAGATCCGGCATGCGAGCGTCATCGAGGCGCTGAAGCTCGTCCAGAAGGCCGCGCGGTCCTAGTCCAGGCTCAGGCGCCCACGAGCACGAACACATTGCCGTCCGGCGCTTCCACTACCGCGACATGTCCCGATTCCGTGGCGAAGGGCGTTCGGATCCAGGTGATGTCCGGCCGCGATGCGAGTTCGGCATGGGTGGCGCGCACATCGTCGACAAGAAGCTCGACCTCCGTGACGGGCACCTCCGCATTATCGCTCAGCACAAGCTCCGAACTGGCCTGCTCTGGGAACTTGAAGCCGATGAGGCTGACCGGTGTGCCATCGGCGGTCATCCTGTCGATGCGCCATGCCTGGTTGAGGCCAAGCGAGGCATAAAAAGCCGCGGAGGCCGCGATGTCGCTGGTGTAGAGACTGATGCATTCGATTTTGCGAATCATCGCGTGGGCCCTTCGAACAAATCGGGAACACCGACGCTAGCAGCCACATGATCGGCGCACAATGGCTAGCCGAAGCGCCTGTCCGCCTCGTCCATGAAGGCGTCCATTATCTCGTCCTGCTTGGCGGCGAAGGCCGGCTCGGCCACGGCGGCGAGAACCGGGTTCGAGATCTTGAAGTCGATATCGAAGCGCACCCGGGTGCCCTCCCCTTCGGGCGAGAACGTCCATTTGCTGTCGAGGTGGGCGAAAGGGCCGTCCACGGCGCGCGCGGTGATCGTGCGGGCCTCGGGGTCCGCCTCGACGCGGCTCGTATAGGCCTGCATGAGCGGGCCGAAGCCGATCGTCATGCGCGCATATTTGACGTCGCCGGGCGCCCCGCTGTCGCGCTTTACCTGCATGTCGCGGCAATTCGGCACGAAGCGTGGATAGTCCTCGAGGTCGTTGACGAGGGCGAACATCAATTCGGGCAGGTGCGGTACGTGCCGCTCGAGGAACAGGTCAGGCATGCCTGGCGAGACGCGCCGCACGGAGCGCGGCAAAATCCTCGCCGGCATGGTGCGACGAGCGGGTCAGCGGACTCGCCGAAACGAGCAGGAAGCCCTTCGTCCGCGCCACCGTCGCGTAGGACGTGAATTCGTCGGGCGGCACGAAGCGGATCACCGGGTGGTGCTTGCGCGACGGCTGCAGGTACTGCCCAATGGTGAGGAAATCGACATCCGCCGAGCGCAGGTCGTCCATCAGTTGCAGCACCTCGTTGCGCTCCTCGCCCAGCCCCACCATGATGCCGGACTTGGTGAACATCTTCGGGTCGAGTTCCTTGACCCGCTGCAGCAGCCGGATGGAGTGGAAATAGCGCGCGCCCGGCCGCACCTTCAGATATTTCGAGGGCACCGTCTCGAGGTTGTGGTTGAACACGTCGGGCCTGGCCGCGACGACGATCTCGAGCGCGCCGTCCTTGCGCAGGAAATCGGGCGTCAGCACCTCGATGGTGGTTGCCGGCGTACGCGCCCGGATGGCGCGGATCACCTGCGCAAAATGCTCGGCACCGCCGTCGGGCAGGTCGTCGCGGTCCACCGAGGTGATGACGACGTGGTTGAGCCCCAGCTTTTCGACGGCATTGGCGACGTTCTCCGGCTCGGCCGGGTCGAGCGGCGTCGGGATGCCCGTCGCGACGTTGCAGAAGGCGCAGGCGCGGGTGCAGATCTCGCCCATGATCATCATGGTCGCGTGCTTCTTGCTCCAGCACTCGCCGATATTGGGGCAGCCCGCCTCCTCGCACACGGTCACGAGGTTGTTCTCGCGCACGATGCGCTGCGTCTCCTGATAGACCGGCGATCCTGGCGCACGCACGCGGATCCAGTCGGGCTTGCGCAGGACTTCCGTATCGGGTCGGTGCGCTTTTTCGGGGTGCCGCACCCGGCCTTCGAGGAGGGTAACCACTTGGCGCTCCTAGCCGGCGATCAGCCGGGCAACGATGACGACGATGATCGCCCCGACCGTCGCCGTGACGATCTGGCTGGCCCAGACGTTGCGGATCGGCAGGTTGATCCTGAGCGTCGTGAACAGATAACCGCCGACGAAAGCGCCGAGCACGCCGGAGATGAGATAGGTCAGCAGCCCCCCGCCGCCGACGATCAGGCTGGCGAGCCATCCGGCGACGAGGCCGATGACAAGGAAAACCACGATATTGCGCACCGTGTCGTCACGCATCACTTCGCCTCCGCTCTGGCGCTGGGGAACAGTCATGGCCCGGCCTCTCAACTTGCCCTGCTGACATATCGAGAGCGCGGACGCCGGATGCAAGGCGAAACAGCGCACCGGCCGCGAAGCCGGTGCGCCGATGAAGCCGGGCCGTTCCCGTCAGATCGTCGTGTGCCGACGTCCCGAGATCATCTGCCCGATCCAGATGAGCAGGCAGGCTCCGAGCACCGCGACGATAAGCTGCCCGAAAATGCCACCCATGGTCGCGCCGAAAATCAGCATAAGGATGAAGTTGCCGACTACCGCCCCGACGATGCCGAGCACGATGTTCATCAGCATCCCCATGCTGGAATGCATGATCCTCTCGGCGATCCAGCCGGCGATGCCGCCGATGATGATCGCCAGAATCCAACCAACGCCTACCATTCGATCTCTCCTTGATAAGGCTTGAGACCGAAAGAACGCCTGAAATTCCAGATGGATGCGTCATTTGCGGCAGAAAGGCGGGTGAATCGGGGACATGGGGCGCTATTTCGCGACGAGGCGCGCCACGACGATGACGATGATGGCACCGATGACGGCCGTGACGAGGTCGTTGACCCAGGCATTGCCGATGGGCAGCGTCACGTCGGCGAGCTTCAGCACATAGCCGCCGACAAGGGCGCCGATCACGCCGACGACGAGGTTGCGCAAGAGGCCGCCGCCGCCCAGCACGAGGCTTGCGATCCAGCCGGCGACGAGGCCGGTCAGCAGGAAGATGAGCAGGGACTGCATTTCGGGAGACATTTCGGCTCCTCCTAGATGTTGAGCGCCCGTCCGTAGGCGTCGAGCACGCTCTCCTTCATCATCTCAGACAGGGTGGGATGCGGGAAGATCGTGTGCATCAGTTCCTGCTCGGTGGTTTCGAGGTTCATCGCCACCACGAAGCCTTCGATCAGTTCGGTGACTTCCGCGCCCACCATATGCGCGCCGAGCAGTTCGCCGGTCTTGGCGTCGAAGATGGTCTTCACCAGCCCTTCCGGCTCGCCCAGGGCAATCGCCTTGCCGTTGCCGATGAAGGGGAAGCGGCCGACCTTGATCTCCCGGCCCGACTCCCGGGCCTTCGCCTCGGTCAGCCCGACGCTGGCGACCTGCGGCTCGCAATAGGTGCAGCCGGGCACCTTGCGCTTGTCGAGCCCGTGGACGGTCATGCCGGCGATGGTCTCGACGACGATCACCCCCTCATGCTCGGCCTTGTGCGCCAGCATGGGCGGGCCGGCCACGTCGCCGATGGCCCACACTCCCGGCACGTTGGTGCGGCCGTGGTCGTCGACGACGATGGCGCCGCGCTCGATCTTCACGCCCACCGTCTCGAGGCCGATATTCTCGGTGTTGCACTGCACGCCTACGGCCGAGATCAGCCGTTCGCCGGCGACCTCCTGCGTCGAGCCGTCCTTGAGCTCGACATGGGCGACGATGCCGTCCTTGGTCTTGTCGACCTTGGCCACCTTGGCCTCGGTCATGAACTTCATGCCGCGCTTTTCGAAGCGCTTCTTCACCTGCGCTGCCATCTCGGCGTCCTCGACCGGCAGGATCTGCGGCAGCAGCTCGATGATCGTCACCTCGGCGCCGAGCGAGCGATAGAACGAGGCGAATTCCATGCCGATGGCGCCCGACCCCATCACCACCAGCGATTTCGGCATCGCCTTGGGCGACATGGCCTCGAAATAGGTCCAGATGCGGTCGCCGTCCGGCTCGATGCCGGGCAGCACGCGCGGTCGCGCGCCGGTGGCGACAATGATATTCTTGGCCGTGTAGGTCCCTGCCCCCAGCGCGTTCTTGGGCGGCGGCACCTGCGGTTCCATCGCCTTCTTCTTGGTCGGCGCGACGGTGATGGTGTTGGCGGCGGTCAGCACCGCCTCGCCCCAGATGATGTCGACCTTGTTCTTCTTCATGAGGAACTGGACGCCGTTGTTCATCTGCGCCGCGATCTGGCGGCTGCGCTTGATCACGCCGTCGATATCGAAGCCGAACTTTTCGGCCGTCAGCCCGTAGTCCTTGGCATGCGTCATGTGGCCGTAGATTTCGGCCGAGCGGAGCAGCGCCTTGGTGGGAATGCAGCCCCAGTTGGAGCAGATGCCCGCCATGTGCTCGCGTTCGACGATGGCAGCCTTCAGGCCCAGCTGTGCCGCACGGATGGCCGCGACATAGCCGCCAGGGCCGGCGCCGATGACGATGAGATCGTAAGAGTCGGCCAAAGGGGCCTCCTAGAGTTCCAGAATGGATGTCACAAGCGGCGCCAGCCCCTCACCGATCGCGCGCGTGTTGCCGGCGTCGAGATGGACGCCGTCCGCCGGGTCCGCCGAAGCGACCGTCCCGGCATCGAAGAAATGGACGCCAAGCTCTTCGGCCCGGCGCGCATAGGCCGCGGCAAAACCCTGGGATTCCGCGATCACCGCCTTGCCGCCGAAATGGCCGATCATGTCGGCGTTATCGGTGTCGACGAGCGGCGGCGGTGCGACCAGCACGATCTGCGGCTGGGCCGCGCCCTGCTGGGCGAAGTGGCCGCGTGTTATCTCGACGAGCCGCACCATGCCGCGCGCCGCCTCCCCGACGGTGCGGCCGAGGAACGGCTTCAGGTCGTTGGTGCCCAGCATGATGATGACGAGATCGAGCGGCGCATGCGAACTCAGCAGCGTCGGCAGCAGGCGCGCGCCGTTCCTGTCGGCGTCGGCCTGCCAGTCGTCATGCACCGTCGTGCGCCCGCCCAGCCCCTCGGCGATCACCCGCGCCTTGCCGGCGAGCGCCGCCTCGAGCGCGCCGGGCCAGCGATCCTCATGAGCGTGCCGCGCACCGCCGGCAACCGGATTGGCGCCGTAGGTCAGGCTATCGCCGTAGCAGAGGATGGTTTTCATGCGAGCATCATCACCGGCGCTTCGATCAGCGTCTTGAAGGCGGCCAGCAGTTCGGCGCCGAGCGCCCCGTCCACGGCGCGATGGTCGCAGCTCAGCGTCACCGTCATGAACTGCCCGGTCTTGACCTGCCCCTTGTCGGCGTAGACGCGCTCCTCACCCACACCCACCGCAAGGATCGTGCCGTGCGGCGGATTGATCACCGCACCGAAATGCGTGATGCCGTACATGCCGAGATTGGAGATTGCCGAGGTGCCGCCCTGATACTCCTGCGGCGCGAGGCGCCGGTTGCGCGCGCGCCCGGCGAGATCCTTCACCTCCTCGGAGATCTGGCGCAGTGACTTCGTCTCGGCGGCCCGCACGACGGGCGTGAACAGTCCGCCCGGCACGGCCACGGCCACGCCGATATCGGAATGCTTGTGGTGAAGGATCGAATCCACCGCCCAGGTGGCGTTGGCGGTCGGCACCTGCTGCAGCGCCGCTGCCCAGGCCTTGATGACGAAGTCGTTGACCGACAGCTTGTAGGCGGGCTTGCCGTCCTTGTCCTTGGGGGCCGCCGCGTTGATCTCGGCGCGTGCCGTCATCATCGCGTCGATGCGACAGTCGAGCGTCAGGTAGAAATGCGGCACCGTCTGCTTGGCCTCGGTCAGCCGCGCCGCGATGATCTTGCGCATGCCGTCGTTCGGCACGGCCTCGTAGCTGCCTTCCTCGTACAGCGCGAGCACCTGCTGCTTGGTCATGCCCGTCGCCAGCGCCGCCGCGCCGGCTGCAGGGGCGGGTGCGGCCTTGAGCGGCGCCTTGCCGGCCTTTACCGCCTCGACATCGGATTTCACGACGCGTCCATGCGGGCCGGAACCGGTGATGGCGGAAATCTCGATGCCGGCTTCTTGCGCGAGGCGCCGCG
>PJUF01001697.1_pt1 | contig 10447 bp, 9 predicted proteins | sample 1512191 | NCBI WGS metagenome assembly PJUF01 (sample SAMN08177673, study PRJNA422409) | Feces metagenome, whole genome shotgun sequencing project. | isolation source: Chicken feces (3) enriched on wood chips | host: Gallus gallus | place: USA: Madison | collected 2015-01-15 | reverse complement strand
GTGGAGGCTACTGGATTCGAACCAGTGACCCTCTGCTTGTAAGGCAGATGCTCTGAACCAGCTGAGCTAAGCCTCCAAATTTGGAATATTCTTTTAATAAATGGTGGAGGCTACTGGATTCGAACCAGTGACCCTCTGCTTGTAAGGCAGATGCTCTGAACCAGCTGAGCTAAGCCTCCATTTATTCTTTTTATTCTTACTCCTCTGTGTGACCCTTCCGATGTAAATCGGAATGCTACAAACAGCTGAACTAAGCCTCCATTTATTTCAAAAGAACTCCCTTGTCTTGTTTGGGACTGCAAAAGTAATTTCTTATTTGATAAATGCAAAATAAATTTGAAATTATCCTAAAACTTCTTCCAAAACCTGTTTAGATTTTATGGTCAATAAGTTATCTAAATGAAGTCCATAATAATCTATCATATTGTTTAATAAATATTTACGCTTATCGTTATCAATTTTTAAATTTTCGAATTGCTGCAAGGGCATCCGCAATATTTCCACAAAAAACTCCAGGTATTGGGGCTCTATAAAAAAACTATGTGGAGGTTGTTGCCGGGTAAAAACACCATTTTTCAAATCGAAAAACTCGCTGGAGTCTGCATAACTTAGGTCTGGAAAAAAACCCAGAAACCTAGATAGCTTAGCCAAAAACACTAAATGGAAGTTGGCAATACCTTTTTCAGAATGGTCTAATAATTCTACCGAGCTGTAAATAAACTCAAATAAAACGGCATCATCCGTTTGCTCTTTTAAAGATTTATAGATTATTTCATTTAGGAAAATCGCAATAGAGCTTTTTACAATATCATAGGGGATACTTGTTAAAATGGGATAGCTTCTTGCGTCTGAAATTTTTTGAAGACTTCCGTTTGGCTTATGATAAACCACCATATCTAACAGATGTAAAGCCTGTAGCATGTTCATTTTAATTTTTGCTTTTGGCTTTTTTATTCCGTTAATCAGATAAGATTGTACTCCAAATTTCTCGGTATAAATTTTCGCTACAACGCTATTCTCAGCATAATCTGTAACCCTCAAAACTATCCCTCTGGTCTTATGCAGCATAATTCTTTTTTCAAAAGCTAAGGTAAGAGCTTTAAAATAAACAAATCGAGGAATTATAAGAAAAATATTTGCTACTAAAACCACTGCTGATTTAACATAGGAGTTTAGACGGTTATTATCTGAATAATGTTCAAAGAATCTTCGGTTTTTACAAGGAAGAGCTCAAAAGTAATAAATCATCAAATTAAAAGGACTCTCACATTTATTCAATAGGCCTTTTTTCGCCATATCTCTTAAACATAAATGCAATATAAAACGCTGTAGAAATGGCCAACGTAACTAATCCAACGCCTAAGAGATATTTACCATACTCTGGACTTAAAATATAAAACAGCACACCCGCTATTACCATAATAGCCGCACACCTAAAACTAGTTACAAACCATCTTAACATCACTTGTCTATTTTTAACCTACTTTATAGTAACAATTATCAAACCATTTTTAAATATAGACAGTATATACAAGCATAATAAGCTTGTAAGTTGAGATTGTTAATGCACAAAAATTTAAACAAACATGAATATCAGCATCTAAATAACTAACTTTGCACACTTTAAATTTTGGAGGCAAAGCGCTGATGTACAAAGAATATAAGCAACTCAATTTATCGCAAATAGGAAAAGAAGTTTTAGCTGATTGGAAAGACCAAAAAATCTTTGAGAAAAGTATTAACAACAGGCCATCTACAAAGCCTTATACTTTTTTTGAAGGCCCACCATCTGCCAATGGAATGCCGGGTATTCACCACGTAATGGCCCGTACTATTAAAGATATATTCTGTCGCTACAAAACATTAAAGGGATATCAGGTAAAAAGAAAAGGAGGCTGGGATACGCATGGACTTCCTATTGAGCTGGCTGTAGAAAAGTCTTTAGGTATTACCAAAGAAGATATAGGAAAAAAAATCTCTGTTGAGGAATACAACGAAGCCTGTCGTAAAGAGGTAATGAAATACACCGACGTATGGAATGATCTTACCGAAAAAATGGGTTATTGGGTAGACTTGGAAAACCCATACATCACTTACGAAAATGAATACATAGAATCTCTTTGGTGGATTTTAAAACAACTGCACCAACACGGATTTTTATACAAAGGCTACACCGTACAGCCCTACTCTCCGGCAGCCGGAACCGGCCTAAGTTCTCACGAGCTAAACCAGCCCGGTACTTACAGAGATGTAAAAGATACTTCGGTGGTTGCACAATTCAGATTAAAGAAAGACCAGATTCACCCGTTAATTCATAGAATTTTTGAGACTACGGAAGAAGACTCGGCAATTATTGCCTGGACAACCACGCCATGGACATTACCCTCTAACGGAGCTTTAGCTGTTGGCGAAAAAATCTCATATGTAAAAGTAAAAACCTTCAATCAATACACTCATTTGCCGGTAAGTGTAATTCTGGCAAAAGACCTTGTCTCTAAACACTTTAAAGCTGAAGGGCAAACCGCATCTTTTCAGGATTATAAAGCCGGAGATAAAATCATCCCCTGGGAAATTGCGGATGAATTTACCGGAACAGAATTGGTGGGCTTAAAATATCATCAATTACTGCCTTATGTTACTAATGAAGATTTAGAGCAAAAGGCCTTCAGGGTAATTCCGGCAGATTATGTAACCACAGAAGACGGTACCGGTATAGTCCACATTGCTTCTGTATTTGGCGCTGATGACTTTAGGGTTGCCAAAGAAGCGGGTGTTCCGGCCGTAATGATTAAAGACGAGAAAGGAAACGAGCTTCCTTTGGTAGATAAACAAGGGAAATTTGTGGCAGAGGTTACAGATTTCGCTGGCAAATATGTAAAAGAAGAGTTCTTTACAGAAGAAGAGCGTAAAGCTGCTGACTTTAAACCTACAGATGTTTTAATCGCCATCAAATTAAAAGAAGAAAACAAAGCTTTTGATGTAAAAAAATACGAGCATAGCTATCCACATTGCTGGAGAACAGACAAACCTGTACTTTACTATCCGCTAGATAGCTGGTTTATTAAAACAACGGCAATTAAAGAAAAGTTAGTGGCGCTTAATAAAACCATTAACTGGAAACCGGAAAGTACAGGAACAGGGCGTTTTGGTAATTGGTTAGAGAACTTGGTAGACTGGAATTTATCCAGATCAAGATATTGGGGAACACCATTACCAATTTGGAGAACTGCAGATGGCTCTGAAGAAATTTGTATCGGTTCTATTGATGAGTTGAATGCCAAAATAGATGAATCGGCAAAAGCCGGATTTATGCCAGAAGCTTTCTGCCTGAAAGACATGCACCGCCCTTATGTAGACGATGTAATTCTTGTATCGGCAAAAGGAGAAAAAATGTTCCGTGAAACAGACTTAATAGACGTTTGGTTTGATTCTGGTGCTATGCCTTATGCCCAGTGGCATTATCCTTTTGAAAATAAAGAAGCTTTTGAAAATGCCTATCCGGCAGATTTTATTGCCGAAGGCGTTGACCAAACCAGAGGTTGGTTCTTTACTTTGCATACCATTGCCGCTTTATTAAGCGAAACATCGCCAGAGATAAAAGCTGTAAATCTTACAAACGGGAACCAGGGAGTTGCTTTCAAAAACGTAATTTCTAACGGCCTGGTACTGGATAAAAACGGCAACAAAATGTCTAAACGTTTGGGCAATGCCGTAGATCCTTTTAGTACCATAGAGCAATACAGTGCCGATGCCACTCGCTGGTACATGATTAGCAATGCATCGCCATGGGACAACTTGAAATTTAACATAGAAGGTTTGGATGAAGTACGCAGAAAGTTTTTTGGTACTTTATATAATACCTATGCTTTTTTTGCGCTTTATGCTAATATAGATAAGTTTAAATATAACGAAGCGGATATAGCTATAGAGAAAAGACCAGAGATTGACCGCTGGATTATCTCCCTATTAAATACTTTAAGCAAAGAAGTAGACGACTATTACAGTGATTTTGAACCGACAAAAGCAGCTAGAGCAATCCAGAATTTTGTAGATGAGCATTTGAGTAACTGGTACGTTCGCTTATGTCGCCGCCGTTTCTGGAAGGGCGATTATACCGAAGATAAAATCTCGGCATACCAAACCCTATACACTTGTTTGGCAACTATTTCTAAGTTGATGTCGCCTATTGCTCCTTTCTTTGCAGACAGGCTTTTTAACGATTTAAATGCAGAAACCCATAAAGAACAGGTAGAATCGGTTCATTTAGCAGACTTCCCTGTTTATCACACAGAGCTGGTAGATGCCGACCTGGAAGAAAGAATGCAGTTGGCTCAGGATATTTCGTCCATGATTCTTTCTCTTCGTAAGAAAGTGGGCATTAACGTTCGCCAGCCATTAAGCAAAATTTTATTACCGGTTTTAGATAGCAGTTTCCAAAACAAGGTAGAAAAAGTTAAAGAGTTGATTCTTTCTGAGACCAACATCAAAGAAATAGAATTTATAACAGACACGGCCGGTATCATCAGCAAAAAAACAAAACCAAACTTTAAAGCCCTTGGTCCTAAGGTTGGTAAGCACATGAAAGCTGTAGGTAATTTCTTGTCTAACCTATCTGACGAACAGATAAATCTTTTAGAGGCAAACAAAAGCATTGTTTTTGATGTTGATGGACAAACTTTCAATATCCCGATTGAGGATATCGAGATTATCGCGGAAGATGTACCCGGATGGCAGGTTACCAATATTGGCAGGTTAACGGTAGCACTGGATATTACCATAAGCCCTGAGTTGCGGGATGAAGGTATTGCCAGAGAAATCATTAACAGAATTCAGAACCTTAGAAAAGACAAAGGTTTTGAAGTAACTGACAAGATTAGCGTAGTATTACAAAACCATCCGTTAATTGCAAATTCTGTAGATAAAAATAAATTATATATTTGTGCTGAGACCCTTACAACCGAGTTAGCCTTGGAAAATATTACTGAAGGTGATAGCATAGAAATAGAAGAAGAAAAGTTATTTATATCATTAAAGAAAAGTTAGAGCTATGGAGAATGTTGCTAAAAACCGTTACTCAGATGCAGAATTACAAGAGTTTAAAGAACTGATTACTGCAAAGTTAAACAGTGCAAAAGAAGAATTGACTTTATTGGCAAACTCTTTAAGCACTCCAAATGCAAATGGCACAGACGATACTGCCGGTACATTTAAAACATTGGAAGATGGCTCTGCAACATTAGAAAAAGAGCAGATTAACCAGCTGGCTGCCCGTCAGAAAAAATTTATCGAAAACCTGGAAGCTGCATTGGTAAGGATTGAAAACAAAACTTACGGTATTTGCAGAGAAACAGGAAAATTGATACAGAAGGAACGCTTAAGAGCTGTGCCTCATGCTACTTTAAGTATGGAAGCTAAATTAAAACAGAATTAATGAAGGGATATACAAAACCCATTATTCTAATTCTGCTCATTGTAATTGCCGACCAGGTATTAAAAACCTGGATTAAGACAAATATGTTTATTGGGCAGGAATTTGAGATTATAAAGGATTTTTTCATTATCCATTTTACCGAAAATAATGGGATGGCATTTGGAATGGAGTTTGGCGGCAAAGCAGGAAAACTGGCTCTATCTCTTTTTCGTATAATTGCTGTTGCCGGTATTGGCTATGGCCTGCATTATCTGATAAAAAACAAATATCACCGCGGGTTTATTTTATCCGTTGCACTGATATTTGCCGGCGCCTTAGGAAATATTATCGACTCTGTGTTTTACGGAGTAATCTACGGTTATGAAGAATTATTTCATGGCCGCGTAGTAGACATGTTTTATTTCCCTATCATTAGAGGACATTTCCCAGATTGGTTTCCTATATGGGGAGGCGAAGATTTTCTGTTTTTCAGACCTGTATTTAATATAGCAGATGCTGCCATTTCCATAGGTGTCATCATTATCTTACTTAGGCAGAAAGTCTATTTTAAAGAAGAGATAAAAGAAGAACCTACTCCTAACAGCGAGGTGGTTGAAGATTAAAAGAAATAAAAAAAAGCCTCTCTGGTAAAAGAGAGGCTCTCCCATCGTTTGGTTTAGTACGCTTTGCGATAAAGCTCTTCAATTTCTTTAACAGAAGTAGAGCGTGGATTTCCACCCGTACAAACATCATTAAAAGCGGCTACTGCCAGCTCAGGTATATCACTTTCCTTCACTCCTATTTCGCGTAGTTTCTCTGGGATGCCTACACTAGCCGATAAATTTTTAACAGCAGTAACAGCAGCGATAACACCTTCTGCATCGCTCAATTTTTCGGCATTTGCTACGCCCATTGCTTTAGCTATTAGCTTGTATTTGCCAACAGCCGGAGATTCTGCATTATATTCCAACACATAAGGTAACAGTAGCGCATTTGCTACACCGTGTGGCGTATCGTAAAATGCACCCAGCGGATGTGCCATAGAATGCACAATTCCTAAACCCACATTAGAAAAACCCATGCCGGCAATATATTGTGCCAAAGCCATGCCCTCTCTCGCTTCTTTATCTGATGGCTTATCCACTGCATTCTTCAGATGTTGATGTATAAGCTCCATAGCCTTCACTTCAAACATATCGGTAAGTTCCCATGCACCGGGCGTAATAAAAGATTCTATAGCGTGGGTAAGGGCATCCATTCCCGTAGCCGCGGTTAAGCTTTTAGGCATAGAATACATCAGCTCAGAATCTACAATTGCTACGGCCGGAATATCGTTGGGATCTACACATACCATCTTCTTTTTATTTTCCTCGTCGGTAATTACGTAGTTAATAGTTACCTCTGCCGCTGTTCCGGCAGTAGTGGGCAACGCAATAAGTGGCACAGATTTATTTTTAGTAACTACTACACCTTCCAAAGATCTCACATCGTAATGCTCTGGATTGTTGGCTATAATACCGATAGCTTTTGCCGTATCAATAGCAGAACCTCCTCCTAAGGTTATAATAAAATCAGCTTTGCTATTTTGATAAGCCTTTACCCCAGACTGTACATTTTCGATAGTGGGATTGGCCTTTACATTGTCGTACACTTCATAAGCTATATCGGCGGCAATTAAAATATCTTCAACTTGTTGAGCTACGCCATGCTTAATCAAATCTTTATCTGTTACCAGGAGTGCTTTTTTTAAATTTCTTTTATTTACTTCGTTCACGATTTCTTTACGTGAACCTGCACCATGATAAGAAGTTTCGTTTAGAATAATTCTGCGAGACATAATAACAGTTTTTGTTTACCTGTTAAATGTAAGCTCAATAAGTACCTTATCATATGATATTGGTTATCTTTTTATGTGTTGTAAAACATAAGATTATAGATAAGTATAAATAGGGTGGCTTACTCTAATTCTAAGCAAACAATTTATTCGCAGGCTGTTGATTTTTCAAATAAAAAGCAGTAAATTCATTTAAATTTCAATTATAACTCCTATTACCATGAAATCTTTAAAACACTTTCTACACGGCAACCGCAGAGAACTGATTACCATTAAGCCCGATGCAACAGTTTTTGAAGGTTTAACCTTAATGATGCAGCATAACATTAGTGCGATATTGATTGTAGAAAACGACAATCTTAAGGGCATTTTTACAGAACGGGATTACGCCAGAAAGATAGCCCTGCAGGGAAAAACTTCTAAAGAAGTAATATTGCATGAGGTAATGACAACGGATTTAATTACAGTTAGCCCCGAAGACAGTATAGAAAACTGCATGCAGATAATGACCAATAAGCATATCAGGCATTTACCGATTGTTGAAAATCAACAACTGCAAGGAATAATTTCTATAGGAGATTTGGTGAAGCTTGTTATAGAAGACCAAAAACAAACCATTGTAGAACTGGAAAGCTACATTAGAGGATAATTTAGTTAGTATTGAGATTTTGAGTAGTGTTTGTTGAGACTGTTTCAAAGAAAAAGCTGTATGAATTCTAAAATAAGGTCATAGATTCCAACACGTCTAAAAAAAGTGTGTTTAGACTGCAATGATTTTAGAATTCTTTAGGGAATGGAAGGCCTGGTTATACGGGATCTCGCTTAATACTATAACCGAGCCAGTGAAATCCCTAATCGTATTTTCAGCTATCAAATCAATTAGATCACCAAACGTTCTACTACCCTATCGTTAAGAATATGCTCCTGCACAATTTCTTCGACGTCTGATAGCTGTACTTTTCCGTAAAAAACACCTTCGGGATACACAACAACCGACGGGCCTTGTTCGCAGGTTTCAAAGCATCCGGCTCTTTGGGCTCTTACTTCTGCCAAAAGTCCGTTATCTTTTACAGCTTTCTTAAAAGCCGCTGTAAGGGCTAAACCATGCTCTTCGCCGCAACAAACTCTGCCACCGGCCGGGCGCTGATTAGTGCAAATAAAAATATGTTTCTTATATTTCATAACAATTTAAGGTTTCTGCCACAAAGAAACCAAAATATCTACTTAGGTTGAATTTTATGGCTAAAAAAATTTTAATTACCGGGGGCACCGGCTTAGTGGCCACCTACCTTACTAAAAAGTTAATTGAAAAAGGGTACAAAGTTGCTCATTTAAGCAGGAACAAAAACGTCAGCAATGAACAGGTGGAAACCTATTTTTGGGATGTAAAAAATAAACAAATAGACGAACACTGTATAGATGATGTAGACGCTATTGTGCATTTGGCTGGTGCCGGAATAGCCGATGAAAGATGGACAGAGAAACGCAAAGCGCTGATTATAAAAAGCCGTACAGAGTCTATTTCTTTGATTTATGAACTGATGAGAAAAAGGCCCAATAAAATACAGAGCGTAATTTCTGCATCGGGATCTGGTTATTACAGCGATCGTGGAGACACTCTATTAACAGAAAATGAGCCTCCAAAAGACGATTTTATTTCCCAATGCTGTGTTTTATGGGAAGAGGCGATAGACAAAGGCCAGCAATTGGGTTTGCGTACTGTAAAACTAAGAACGGGATTGGTGCTGGATAAAAAACGAGGTGCATTACCTAAAATGGCTCTACCAATTAAATTTGGGTTGGGCGCCGCCCTTGGAGATGGCAAACAATGGGTTTCATGGATACATATTACCGATGTGGCAGACATGTACATACATGCCATTGAAAACGAAAATCTTTCTGGCGCTTATAACATGAGCTCGCCGCAGCCCATAACCAATAAAGCACTGAACAAGGCCATTGCCGGCACTTTAAACAAGCCCTTATGGCTACCCAATATTCCAAAAACAGCTTTAAAATTAGTATTGGGAGAATTAAGCACAGTCCTTTTAGGAAGCACCAAAATGGACATAAAAAAGATACAGGATACCGGGTTTAGATTTAATTTTCCGGAGATTAATGCTGCGCTGAAAGATATTTATGGAAGATAAAAAAATAAACATTTTCTGGTTTAGGAGAGATTTGCGCATACAGGATAACGCTGCTTTATACCATGCTTTGAAAAACAGCAAACCGGTACTTTGCATTTTCCTATTTGATACGGATATTTTAGATAAACTGGAAGATAAAGACGATGCCAGAGTTACTTTTATCCACCAAACGGTTTTAGAACTTCAAAAAGAGTTGGAGTTGAATGGCTCTTCACTACTAATTAAATATGGAAATCCTCTGCAAATTTGGGAAAAACTGCTCCAAGAATATACGATTGAAAAAGTTTTTGCCAGTAAAGACTATGAACCTACTGCTATTAACCGCGACCAGAAAATTAGTGATTTATTAAAATTAAATGGAATAGATTTCCTGAGCTATAAAGACCAGGTGATTTTTGAAAAAGAAGAAGTTGTAAAATATAGCGGCGAGCCTTATGTGGTTTTTACGCCTTACAAAAAGAAATGGCTAGAAAAACTAAAGGATTTTCACATTAAATCTTACCCGTCAGAAAAATACCTGGACAATCTGCTAAAAACAGAAAAATTAAACGCTCCTACTTTAGCAGATATTGGATTTAAACGCTCCAATAAGCAATTCCCGGATAAAGAATACAAGAATATCCTGGCTAATTATCATCAGGATAGAGATTTTCCGGCAAAAAAAGGAACTTCAAAAATAGGGCTGCATTTACGATTTGGAACTGTAAGCATCCGTATGCTTGTTCAAGATGCGTTGAATGAGAATAGTACAACCTGGCTAAGCGAATTGATATGGCGTGAGTTTTATTTCTCCATTTTATGGCATTTCCCACATTCTGCTAGTCAATCTTTTAAAAAAGAATATGATAAAATAAGGTGGAGGAACAACGAAGACGAGTTTAAAGCATGGTGCGAAGGTAAAACGGGCTACCCTATTGTTGATGCCGGCATGCGGCAACTTAACGCCACAGGCTTTATGCACAACCGGGCAAGAATGATTGTAGCCAGCTTTTTAAGCAAACATTTATTGATTGACTGGCGTTGGGGTGAAAGGTATTTTGCCCGTAAACTTTT
>PJUF01001696.1_pt1 | contig 10455 bp, 11 predicted proteins | sample 1512191 | NCBI WGS metagenome assembly PJUF01 (sample SAMN08177673, study PRJNA422409) | Feces metagenome, whole genome shotgun sequencing project. | isolation source: Chicken feces (3) enriched on wood chips | host: Gallus gallus | place: USA: Madison | collected 2015-01-15 | reverse complement strand
TGGCTGGCGACGAGATCGGCGGCCCGCTGCGACTTGGCCCTGGCCGCGTCGAGCGTCTGGCCGTAGCCCTGCCAGCACAGGAAGCCGAAGACGGCGAAGATGATGACGACGAGCGCCGCGCTCAGCGCCACCACGGTATCGGCGGCCTCCCAGCGGCGGCCCAGCAGCCGTCTTGGCGTGCGCGGTCCGTCGCCGCGCCTGCCGATGACGGCATCCGCGGCCTGCTCCCCCGCTGCTGTCACGGCATGCCTCCGCTGAGGGTCTCGATGAGGGTCAGCAAGCGGGGCTCCTGATAGGGCTTGGATATGAATTCGACGCCGCTCGGCAGCTCCGCGGTGCCCACGCCGGTCTTTCCGGAAATGACGAGGAGCTGGATGGGCGGCCAGCGCCGCCGCACGTAATGGGCCAGCCGCACGCCGTCCATGGACCCCGGCATGTCCACATCAGTGACCACGACCCGCACCTCGCTGTCGCCCTCGATCCGGCGGATCGCGTCGTCGGCGTTCGACGCCTCCACGACGTCGTAGCCGGCGTCTTCGATACTGCTCACCATGCCGAGGCGAATGATCGGTTCGTCCTCGACGACGAGAATTTTCATGAATACAGCATGCCCCAACCCGTGCGCCTCAATGAAGAAAGCGGCATTTGGTTGCAAATGTCAGCAAGAAAATCCTTGCCTTGGCGGCGCGCCCGGGCAAGCGCGGCACCTCGTCGCGGGGCGCCCTGCGGCGCCCGCAATCCTGAGGCTCGGCGTCAACTTAACTTGACGAAGTTTAGAACTCTTATAAACTAGGAGACCTAACACCGAGGAATTCCATGCGACTCACACGCCAGACCAACTACGCCATCCGCACGCTGGTCTATTGCGCGGTCAACTCCCCCGAGCTGAGCCGTATCGCCGATATCGCGCGCGCCCACTCGATCTCCGAGCTGTTCCTGTTCAAGCTCATCAAGCCCCTTGTCGAGGCCGGCCTGATCGAGACCGTGCGCGGGCGCAAGGGCGGCATCCGGCTCGGCCGGCCCGCCTCCGAGATCACCATGCTCGATACCATCAAGCTGACCGAAGAGAGCTTCGTCATGGCCGAATGCTTCGAGGGCGGCACCGACGTCAACTGCCCGCTGGTCGACAATTGCGACCTCAACGGGGCGCTGCGCGAGGCGCTGGGCGCCTTCTTCGAGGTGCTCGACAGCTACACCATCGCCGATCTCGCCGGCAAGCGCCGGCACCTGCGTGCCCGCCTCGGTCTCGAGCTTGAGGATCTGGCCGAGTTGACGCAACACTAGCCAACTCTGGCCGGCGCACGCCGCGCCGGCGGCCTCTGGCTCCGGGACGCCCTTGCCCGAAAGACTGCGTGACCTGCTGGGCCTTGGCGCCGCGCTGCTCGTCGGCGCGGCGGTGTTCTTCGTCTATTGCGGCTGGTGGGTGCTGCTCCCCACCAATATCGCCTGGCTCGACACCGGCGACCGCGCCATGCACCAGCTCGGCTGGATGTTCTACCGCGCGGCGCCGTGGGAGTTTCCGCCCGGCCGCAGCCCGCTGCTCGGCCTCGAGCTCGCCAATTCGATCGCCCTGGTCGACGGCCTGCCGCTCTTCGCCATCCCCTTCAAGCTCGTCGCCGCCTGGCTGCCGACGCCGTTCCAGTATTGGGGCGCCTGGCTGTTGGCGGTCTTCGTCCTCCAGTCCGCCTTCGCCTACAGGCTGGCCCGCGAGCTCGGCGCCGGCCGGCGTGTCGCCCTCGCGGCGGCGGCCTTCGCCCTCATCACCCCGGCCTTCCTCTTTCGCGTGCCCATGCATATGGCGCTGTCGGGTCATTTCGTGCTGCTCGCGGCCCTGTTTCTCTATGTGCGCCGCGACGCGCCGGCCGGCTGGATGTGGCCGCTGCTGGCGGCCGTCACCGCCGCCATCCACGGCACGCTGCTCGCCATGGTACTGGCGCTGTGGTTCGCCGCGCTGCTGGAGCGGATCTGGCGCGGGCGTTTCGGCGACCTGCAGGCCGTGCGCGAGACCGCCCTCGTCTGCCTCGCCACCGCCGCGACGCTCTATCTCGTCGGCTTTTTCGGTACCGGCTCCTACGGCACCTACGGCTATGGCGCCTACAAGCTGAACCTGCTCTGGCCGGCCCTCACCTATGGCTGGTCGCAACTGGTCCCCGACCTGGCGCATACCCGCTTCGATTATGAGGGGCTGAGCTTTCCCGGCATTGGCATTGCGGCGCTGCTCGTCGTCGCGGCGCTGTCGGGTGCCCTTCTCGGCCTGCGGGCCGCCGCGACGCGCCGATGGCTGCCGCTCGCCGCCATGCTCCTCGCCCTCATGATCTTTGCCGTCTCGAAGACGCCGAGCTTCGGCCCCCACGATCTTGCCGACATCCCGGTGCCGCCGCTGGTCGACGCCCTCGGTTCGGCCTTCCGCTCGACCGGCCGCTTCGTCTGGCCGCTGCTCTACCTGGTCACCATCGGCGCCGTCGTCCTCGTCGGGCGGCGTTTCCGCCCGGCGGTGGCGCTGCCGCTGCTGCTGCTTGCGTTCATCGCGCAGGCCGTCGATTCGGCGCCGGCCTGGCGGGCCTTCGCCGCCGGCATGGCGCGACCGGCGCCGAGCTGGCTGACGCCGCTCGTCTCGCCCTTCTGGGAGCGCGCCGCCGACGCCGGCTATCGGCGCCTGCGGGCCATTCCCATCGAAGGCGGCTTCGGCAGCGACTGGCAAGCGCTGGGCTATTATGCCGTGACCCACGGCATGGACACCGACATCGCCTATCTCGGCCGCGTCGACGGCGCGGCGCACGCCGCCCTCGCAGCCGCCAAGGTCGAACTGCTCGAGACCGGTGCCTTCGAGGCACACACGCTCTACGTGCTCGGCCTGCCCGCCGCCCTCGCTACGTTGCGCCACCTCGAACCGGGCGATCTGCTCGCCACCATCGATGGCCGCATAGTCTTCGCGCGCGGCGGTGCGGAGCTGATCGAGGGGCTCGGCATCGCCAACACGCCCACCGAAGGTGGCCGCTGGCTGCCGCCTGTGGCATATGGCGGCTCCCACTCCCGCTGACCACATGTGTCCATGGCCGCCGCTCCCATCCTCACCCTGCAATCGATACGCCTGACGCTCGGCTCGAGCCTGCTGCTCGACGGCGCCGAACTGTCGGTGCTGCCCGGCGACAAGATCGCCCTGGTCGGCCGCAACGGCTCGGGCAAGTCGACCCTGCTGCGGATCGCCGCCGGCCTCCTCGAGGCCGATGGCGGCCGGCGCTTCGTGCAGCCGGGCGCCACCATCCGCTACCTGCCGCAGGAGCCGGATCTGTCCGGCTACGCCACGACGCTCGACTATGCCGCCGCCGGCCTCGAAGGCGGCAACGATCCGCATCGCGCCCGCTATCTGCTCGAACATCTCGGCCTCACCGGCGATGAAGACCCGCGGCGTCTGTCGGGGGGCGAGGCGCGCCGCGCCGCGCTGGCCCGGGTGCTCGCGCCCGAACCCGACATCGTGCTCCTCGACGAGCCCACCAACCATCTCGACCTGCCCGCCATCGAATGGCTCGAAGCCGAGCTGGCGGCGCTGCGCTCGGCCCTCGTCATCGTCAGCCACGACCGGCGCTTCCTCTCCGACCTGACCCGCGCCACCGTGTGGCTCGACCGGGGCGTCGCGCGCCGGCTCGACCGGGGCTTCGGCGCGTTCGAGGACTGGCGCGACACGGTGCTGGAGGAAGAGGAGACGGCGCGTCACAAGCTCGACCGCCAGATCGTGCGCGAGGAGCACTGGCTCACCTATGGCGTGACCGCTCGCCGCAAGCGCAATGTGCGTCGCCTGCAGGGGCTCGCCGACCTGCGCCGCGAGCGGCGCGAGCAGAAGGGCCGGGTCGGCACCGTCAAGCTCGCCGTCACCGAAGCCGACCTGTCCGGCCGGCTCGTGCTCGAGGCCGAGGGGATCTCCAAGAGCTTCGGGGAGCGCCCGATCGTCACCGACCTTTCCATCCGCGTCGTCCGCGGCGACCGCCTCGGCATCGTCGGCGCCAATGGCAGCGGCAAGACGACGCTGTTGCGCCTGCTGACCGGCGTGCTGGCGCCGGATGCCGGGCGCGTCCGCCTCGGCAGCAATCTCGAGCTCGCCGCCCTCGACCAGGGGCGCGCCAGCCTCGACGCCGCCTCGACGCTGAAGGAGGCGCTGACCGGCGGCGGCTCCGATACGCTCATGGTCGGCGGCCAGCCCCGCCACGTCGTCGGCTACATGAAGGATTTCCTGTTCACGCCCGAGCAAGCCGGCACCGCCGTCGCGAAACTCTCGGGTGGAGAGCGCGGCCGGCTGACGCTGGCCCGCGCCCTGGCGCTGCCTTCGAACCTTCTCGTGCTCGACGAGCCCACCAACGATCTCGACCTCGAAACGCTCGACCTGCTGCAGGAGATGCTGGGCGACTATCCGGGCACCGTCATCGTCGTCAGCCACGACCGCGACTTCCTCGACCGCGTGGCGACCAGCCTGCTCGTCGCCGAGGGCGACGGGCGCTGGACCGAATATGCCGGCGGCTATTCCGACATGGTGGCCCAGCGCGGCGCCGGCGCCGGGGCGCCGGCGGCGACACGCCCGGCGCGGGGCCAGCGCGCCGGCCTGCCTCCCATAGCGGCGCCCGCCGCCCGCCAGAAGCTCTCCTTCAAGCACAAGCACGCGCTCGAAACGCTGCCCGGCCAGATCGCGCGCCTTGACGCCGAGATCGCCACCCTCGGCGCGCGGCTCGCCGATCCCGCCCTCTATAGCCGCGATCCCGCGGGCTTCGCCGCCGCCTCCGAACGCCTCGCCGCCGTGCAGGCGGCCAAGGCGAAGGCCGAGGACGAGTGGCTGGATCTCGAGCTGCTGCGCGAGGAGATCGAGGGGTAGACGTTCCCCTAGAACGGGATTTCCGGCACCTGCAGGATCTGCAGGTCCTCCGGCTTCTCGCCGCGGATGCGGCGGAGCAGCAATTCGCCCATCTGCTGGCCGGCCAGCGTGATGTCTTCGGTGATCACGTCCACCTTGGGCCGCACCAGCGAGAAGATGCCGCTCATCTGCTTGGTCACGACGTCGGCGTCGCGGCCGATGATCCGGCCGGCATCGGAGATGCCCGCGATCACCGCCAGCGCCACGGCGTCGCCGGGGCACACATAGGCGTCGGGCGGATTGCCCCGGGCGATCCGCTCCACCGTCGCGCGGCGGATCGCCTCGGCGCTGTCGTCGAGCGTCACCTCCGTCTCGAACTCGGTGGCGATGCCGGTCTCCGCCGCCGCCGCGACGACGCCCTGCCTGAGATGCGTGCCGAAGGTGAAGCGCGACGGCGCGCCGATCATCGAGACCAGCCTGCGCCCCTTGGCATGCAGGCGTTTCACCGCCGCGTAGGCGAAGGTGAAATTGTCGTAGTCGACATAGGGATGGGCGCCGACCGTCTCGGTGCGCCCATGCGTCACGAACGGGAAGTCGTTTTCGAGCAGCAGCTTCACCCGGGCATCGCCGGGCTCGGTGCGCGAGAAGATGACGCCGTCCGCCATCCGGTTGCGCAGCACGTACTGCACCGGGTCGAGCGGCGCGCCGTCGCGGAAGCCCGGCGTGATGACGAGATGATAGGGCGTCCCGCGCAGCGCCGCCGTGATGCCCGCCACCAGCGACTGCGAGAAATTGAGGATCTCGTCATGCGGGTCGAGCACCAGGCTCACCACATGCGTGCGCCCGGTCTTGAGCCTGAGCGCCGTGCGGTCGGGTACATAGCCGATCTCGGCGGCGATCTTTTGCACCCGCTCGCGCGTCTCCGCGCTCAGTTCGGGCGCGTTGTTGAGGGCCCGCGAGATCGTCGTGATCGCAAGCCCGGTCATTTCGGCGATAGTGCGCAAGGTGGGCTTGCCCGAGCGGGGTACGCCCCGCTTGGCTCGCCGCTTTTCCTGCGGCTCAGGTCCCGACAAGTTTCCCTCCGTAGCAACGCCCGGCCGTCCCCGCGACCCCCGTTACGGCGACAAGCCGCACGGGCAGGTGACGTTGCGAAGGCTCACATCAACAGATCATGCAATCGATTTCAAGCTTTCTCGGATTCGGCGCAATTGGCCGAAAGTCGGACGCGTCGTGGGCCGCGAGGCGCGCCGCACCGGCCCCGGCGCGGGGAAGCGCTTTGCGTATTTTCGCCGCCGCCCGCCAAACCAGTTCGACGCCATGGCTTGCACGCCGGCCCGAAGCGGCGCATCTTGCGGGGTGACGAGACAATCGTCACGGAGCGGCTTGCGGATCGGCCAGTGCTGCCTATCTGAGAGCCAGGTGTCTGGCCTCGCGCCCATCGGCGCCGGAACGGAAAGGGACGGAAGAATGTTTTTCATCGCTTCGCTCAAGCCCCGAACCGCGATTACGGCCAAACACGTATGCGCCTCCAAAGAGTGTCAACGAAACTGGCGAATGTGACCCGGGCCGACCCGACCGTCACACCCCCTTCTTACAGTTCCGCTAACACCCCGGCCGCCGCCCATCGGCGCCGCAGGAGGTCTGTTCCATGCAGCACCAGACGATTTCAAGACCGCCCGCGTCGAGGCCCGTCGCCATAGAGGTCGACGGCGAGCCCCTCGGCGTCGTCGTTCCCGCCGAAGACGGCTACCGCTTCCTGGCGGTCCGCTTTTCGGCCTTTGCCCTCGACGGCCAGGTGTTTGGCTCCATCGAGGAGGCCCGCACGATCATCGGCGAGGCGATCCACGCCGAGGCTGCGCCCTGAGAGGGCGCCCGTAGAACCCGGTTTCATCCGGCGCCGGCTCGCCCGGCCGAAATAAAACCCCCGCCGTCGCCGGCGGGGGTTCGTTCTTGCGCGGCGCTCGGGCTTACTGGGCGGCCGGGGCGCTCTCCAGCAGGGGCTCGGACGAGGGCGCCGGCGCTTCCGACGACAGCACTTCCGACATCACCGACGAGGCTTCCGAGGCGATCGAGCTCATCACCGATTCGACCGAGGAGGCGGGGGCGGGCTCCGAGGAAGCCGGGGCGGGCGCTTCCGACGAGGTCACGACGGCTTCGCTCGAGGAGGCGGGCGGGGTATCGACGACGGTCGTCGCGTTGTCGCGATTGAAAATCCAGATCAGGCCGATGATCACGATCACGGCCACGATAATGATAATCCAGGTATTGCGGTTCATGGGGGTTGCCCTTCGTTGGAGGAGGCTGGAGCGGGAATTCTGTCTTGGTGCCTTGACGCTTTGCCGCTTCCCGTGCCGGCGGCCAGCAGGTTCTCATCCGTCATTGGCGGCGTTCAGGTCCGAGGGGGTCTTGCCCTCGTCGTCTGCGGCGTTGCCGCCTAGCGCACTTTCGACCGCCTCGGCAAGGGCCAGGACGTCCAGAGTGCCTTTTATCGGATAGGTGGCGAGCCTGCCAGCGTCATAAGAACCCGTGCCCACATGCCCCTGTGCCGACAATTCGCTCAGCAGGGCGCGGAGCACGGGCCCCGCCGGCACGGCCTCAGCCATTCCCGTCGACCTGGATCCCGTTGGAATCGACGGTGACCTGCAGCGAGGGCTGCTGCGACTGCTGGTAGAGCATGTAGCCGCCCAGCGCGAGCACCGCCACCACAAGAACGCCGATCAAGGTGTAAAGTCCGCTTCTATTCATAATGATTGCCCCTGAGAGTGTGACTGAAAGTGTGACACATTTCGGGCAGGAACGCGGCGCAGCCCCAAAAGGTTCAACCGCGTCCCCGACTCGTTGCGCGGCCGCGCAAGCCTCTGGCCAGCGCTGCCCGATAGCGGCATTGTGGCGCGACCGCCGCAGAGGGGTTTTCATGGACCGTGCGCTGTTCGAAGATCTGTTCCGCACGGCGGTTGCGGCGGCCGATCCCGGCCGTGCGGTTCTCGCGCACCTGCCGGAGCCGCCGCGCGGGCGCACCGTCGTCGTCGGCGCCGGTAAGGCCTCGGCCGTCATGGCGCGCGCCTTCGAGGCGGCCTGGGACGGGCCGCTCGAGGGGCTCGTCGTCACCCGCTACGGCCATGGCGTGCCCACGGCCCGCATCGAGATCGTCGAGGCCGGCCATCCGGTGCCCGACGAGGCCGGCTATCTCGCCGCCCGGCGCATGATGGCCATGGTGCACGGGCTGTCGCGCGACGATCTGGTGGTGGCGCTGATGTCGGGCGGCGGCTCGGCGCTGCTGCCCGCACCCGGCCCGGGCCTCGGCTTCGACGACGAGCAGGCGGTGACCCGCGCGCTGCTCGCCTCCGGCCTGCCCATCGGCACCATGAACCTCATCCGCAACGAGCTGAGCGCCATCAAGGGCGGCCGGCTCGCGGCGCTGGCCGCGCCGGCGCGGGTCGCGACCCTCGTCGTGTCCGACGTCGCCGGCGACGATCCTGCCCTCGTTGCCTCGGGGCCGACAGTGCCCATCGGCGGCTCGCGCGCCGCGGTCCGCCATCTCGTATCGCTGCACCGCCTCGCGCTGCCCCCCGCGGCGCTGGCGCTGCTCGCCTCGCCCGATAATGAAGCGCCGCGTCCCGACGATCCGCGCTTTGCCGGCAACAGCGTCGCCGTCATCGCCTCGGCGGCGCTGTCGCTCGAGGCGGCCGCCCGGCGCGCCGCCGAGCGCGGCCTTGCCGCCCATATCCTCTCCGATGCCATCGAGGGCGAGGCGCGCGACGTGGCCGGGGTGCTGGCCGCGCTGGCGCGCGAGATCGCCGGGCGCGGGCGGCCCTTCGCCCGGCCGGCGCTGCTGCTGTCGGGCGGCGAGACCACGGTGACGGTGCGCGGCGGCGGCCGGGGCGGGCGCAATGGCGAGTTCCTGCTGGCCTTCGCGCTCGCCATCGACGGCGTCGCCGGCATCGCGGCGCTGGCCGCCGACACGGACGGCATCGACGGTTCCGAGGACAATGCCGGCGCCTTCGCCGACGGCACCAGCGCGGCGCGCATGCGCGCCGCCGGCCTCGACCCGCGCGCCGCGCTCGCCGGCAACGACGCCTGGAGCGCCTTCCACGCCGTCGGCGACCTCTTCGTCACCGGACCGACCGGCACCAACGTCAACGATTTCCGCGCGATAATGATCGGCTAGGAGTGAGCCCATGGCAGGCAAGGCGACAGGCATTGGCGGCGTCTTCTTTCGCGCCCGCGACACGGCGGCGCTGGCGCAATGGTACGAGACCCATCTGGGCGTCGGCGGGTTCTGGCAGCAGGAAGCGGGGCTGACGGTGTTCGCGCCCTTCAAGGCGGACACCGACTATTTCCCCGCCCACCGCCAGTGGATGATCAACTTCCGCGTCGACGATCTCGATGCGCTGCTGGCCCGGCTGAAGGCCGCGGGCATCGCCGCCGAGACCCGTCCCGACGAATGGGACACCCCCGAGACCGGCCGCTTCGCCCGCATCGCCGATCCCGAGGGCAATCCCATCGAGCTGTGGGAGCCGCCGCCGGCCTAGCCGGGGCGGCGCTTCATGTCGGGCAGGAATATGGTGAGCAGCCCTAGCAGCGGCAGGTAGCTCGTGAGCTGGAACACCATCTCGACGCCGTGCACGTCGGCGAGCGCGCCGAGCAGGGCCGCCGCGATCCCCGCCATGCCGAAGGCGAAGCCGAAGAACATGCCGGCCACCATGCCGACGCGCCCCGGCATCAGCTCCTGGCCGAAGACCACGATCGCCGGAAAGGCCGAGCTGATGACGATGCCGATGATCACGACGAGGACGATCGACCAGGTCAGATCCGCATAGGGCAGGGCGAGCGTGAACGGCACCGCCCCGAGGATCGAGAACCAGATGACGAATTTCGAGCCGAACCGGTCGCCGATCGGCCCGCCGAGATAGACGCCCACCGCCGAGGCGGCGAGGAAGACGAACAGCATGATCTGGCTCGTCTGCACGTCCACCCCGAACTTCTCGATGAGATAGAAGGTGAAATAGTTGACGATGGCCGTTGCGTAGGCGTGCTTGGAGAGCGTCAGCAGCACCAGCACGACCAGCGCGATCCGCGTCGTCCGCTGGTCGAAGGGCAGGCGGGTATCGGCCGGCTGGCGGCGGGCCGCCTCGCGCAATTGCCCCGCATACCAGCGCCCGACGCGGCTCAGCACCACGATGCCGAGCAGCGCCGCGATGCCGAACCACGCTATGGCGCTCTGGCCGCGCGGCAGCACGACGAAGGCGGCGAGCAGCGGCCCGGCGGCGGCGCCCGCATTGCCGCCCACCTGGAACGTCGATTGCGCGAAGCCGTGCCGGCCGCCCGAGGCGAGCCGCGCCACCCGCGAGCTCTCCGGATGGAACACGGCTGAGCCGAGCCCGATCCCCGCCGCGCCGGCGAGCAGCAGCCAGTAATCCTGCGCAAAGCCGAGCATCACCAGCCCGACCAGCGTGAAGCCCATGCCCACGGCGAGCGAATAGGGCTGCGGCCGGCGGTCCGTCTGCACCCCGATGATCGGCTGCAGCAGCGACGCGGTCAGCTGGAAGGTGAAGGAAAGCAGCCCGATCTGCACGAAATCGAGCCCATAGCTCTCCTTGAGAATGGGATAGATT
>PJUF01001691.1_pt1 | contig 10458 bp, 9 predicted proteins | sample 1512191 | NCBI WGS metagenome assembly PJUF01 (sample SAMN08177673, study PRJNA422409) | Feces metagenome, whole genome shotgun sequencing project. | isolation source: Chicken feces (3) enriched on wood chips | host: Gallus gallus | place: USA: Madison | collected 2015-01-15 | reverse complement strand
GTTTGATTTTAAAGCATCTTTTTCTGATTTGTTTTTAGAATATAAAAGCTGGCGTTTTGTGTCAGATAAAAAAGCATATCACGAAATTTTGGAGCGTAGCAATATAGACCCGAATAATGACGTAGATTTTTTCCCTTTGTATAGATGGGGCAATGTTCAGCCAGATAAATGCGAAGAAGAAAGTAGCTCTGTTTCAAGTTTGGTTGTCTATATTTTAGCATCAATTTTTTTTGGAGTAAACACCTATACTAAATGCAACCTTGAAAGTTTGATTATTTAGTTACTCTATTTATCTCAACTAAAATCTTATGAAAAGAATGATATTTTGCGACAAAGCTTACTCTAGGTGGGCCGTACTATTTATAGATCTATTTTTTATGACATGGGCTTTTACCATTTCAACCTTGTTTATCAATAGATTTGAAACAGAAGCTGTTCTAAATGCTAATTTTTTTATTTATCTAATAAATTTTGGAATCGTTTCTTCAATGGTATTCTTCCTGATGCGTATCCATAACGGTATAATCAGATACTCAAATACAGAAGATATTCTTAGGATTTTTAAGGCTGTAATAATTGTTAGTGCCGTTTTTCTGTTTGTAGAAAAAATATTTATTTCACCTTATTTTAAGATAGAGTTTAGGCTGCTAAATTTTGTGATAGTTGCCAATTTCTTTCTAAGTACCACTTTGTTGGTTATTCTAAGGATTGGTGTTAAAAGTTTATTTGCCTATTTAAAAGATATGGAATCAGACAAAATAGAAAATATTTTGATTTATGGTTCTAATAAAAAAGCAATACTAATTAAGCAGGCTTTTGAGTCGTGTTTAGAAAAACAATATAAAATTATAGGTTTTATTGATGACTATTCTGATAGAGTGCATAAACACATAGAGCAAAAAAAAGTCTATCCGTCTTCTTCCATAGCCCTATTAAAAGAGAAGTGTAGCATAGATAAAATGGTGGTTGTTAATGAAGATCTTAATATTGAAGCTAATAAAAATGCCGTGAAAATATGTATGGAGTTGGGTATTAAAGTAATTTCTGTGCCGCCGTCTTCTAAATGGGTTAATGGGCAATTAAGCTTAACCCAAATTAGAGATATAAATATCGAAGATCTTTTACAAAGAGAACCTATTAATCTAAACAAAGAAAATATTTTCAGAGAAATGGCTGGCAAAAGGGTCTTAGTTACCGGTGCTGCGGGTTCTATAGGTTCAGAAATTGTGAGGCAGCTTTTAAACTATAAACCAGAATTAGTAATTCTCTGCGATCAGGCAGAAACGCCTTTGCATGAGCTACAGTTAGAATTAGAAGACACAGATAGCAATTTGCCTACCAAAATTTTTATGGCTAATATTCAAAATTCAAAAAGAATCAGAACGCTTTTTAATACATATTATCCGGAAATTGTTTTTCATGCGGCAGCATTTAAGCATGTGCCCATGATGGAAAACAACCCTTCTGAAGCAATTTTAACAAACGTATTAGGTACTAAAAATCTGGCAGATATATCATTAGAATTTAAGGTGGAAAAATTTATAATGATTTCTACAGACAAAGCAGTAAACCCTACCAATATTATGGGAGCATCTAAACGTCTGGCAGAAATGTACATACAATCTTTAAATTTTTACCAGGCTAAAGAAGTGTCTATAGAAGATATATTTCATTTGCCCGCAAGTAAGAATGTTACCAGATTTATAACCACACGTTTTGGCAATGTTTTAGGATCAAACGGTTCCGTAGTTCCCCGCTTTAAGCATCAAATAGAAAAAGGAGGACCGGTTACTATTACCCATCCTTTAATTACCAGATATTTTATGACTATACCAGAAGCAGTACAATTAGTGCTGGAAGCATCTGCAATGGGTAAGGGTGGAGAAATTTTTATATTCGATATGGGTAAACCCATCCGTATTGTAGATATGGCTATGAATATGATAAGGTTGGCAGGATTAGTCCCTAATAAGGATATTAAAATTGTTTTTACAGGTCTTAGGCCCGGAGAAAAACTTTACGAAGAGCTATTAAATGAACAGGAAAGTACCATCCCTACTTATCATGATAAAATAAAAATATCTAAAGTAAGTAACCTTCATTTCTTTTACGTAAAGAAGGTTATTGAAGAGATTTTAGAGATGAATGACTCTGAATGTCCTTTAGAAATGGTTAAGAAAATGAAACAGGTAATACCCGAGTTTAAAAGCAATAATTCTATTTATAACAAGCTGGATGAGGTTGTTGTAAGTTAGCTTATGTGATGATATATGTCAACGGTTAAGTTGATGTCAGTCAGTGTTTTGTAATGTTTGAAATTATTAATTTGTTATACAATTATTGGAGGGATTAGTGTTCGCAGAGATTGATAAGCCCTCGATACTCTGCTCTGTTTGAATATAAATGTTATTAGGGGATGAATGTTTAATTTTAATTTTATTTAATGATGAATAAAGGTAAAATTGTAGAGCTTGTAATTCGCAGGAATAGCTTAAGCATAAGCGAATTGTCCAGAAGACTACACGTAAGTAGACGATCCATTTATAATTGGTTCGAACAATCAGAATTAAACCTGGATGTTATCTGCAAAATAGGTGAAGTCTTAGATCATGATTTTTCGCTTGATTTTCCAGATTTATTTAACACTAAAGAATCTAAGTTATTTGACGCCAGAAATTTTTTAGGAACTCAAGAAGAAACTCAACAAAACTCGGTAAGCTATTGGAGAAATAAATACATAAACCTTTTAGAGAGACATAATGAAATGTTAAGTGATCATTCATCTGTTTCCAAATTTATATAGAATATGAAGAAATCATACACCTTTCTGTTGGTGAAGATATCTAAAAAATAGTCGTAAAAGGCGAGAGACATTTTTTAGATATCTTTTTTAATTCAAAAAACTGAAATTAAGATCAATATTTTAAAGATCTCAGTTTTTCTTCGTTCAGAACTATAATCCTTCCATTATCAACAACATCAATTAACTGTTCTGTTTTAAATTCTTTCAAAGTTCTAATCATAGATTCTTGTGATGAGCCTACAATATTGGCTAAATCATCTCGGCAAATATCTATTATATATTTGTTGTTGTAAGTATCTTTAAACTTGTCTATGATTCTAATTATTCCCATGGCCACTTTTTTTCTTAACGAATTATAAGCCATATTAATTAGAACACTTTCATTTAGCGTTAAACGTCTAGAAAGAAGATTAATAAAGTACCTAGCAATAGCGGTATTTGAGTTTACTTTTTGCAGAAACTCCTGTTTAGGCACTAAGCTAAGCACCGTATCTTCCATTACCTTAGCGCTTTTATAATAATTACACTCCTCAAAAATTTCGGTATAGCCAAAAAAATCTCCCTTGCTATAAATACTGGTTATTAATTCCTTACCCTCCTCATTAACTAAAAAATCCTTTACTTTCCCCTTTTGTACATAATATAAGAAAGTTGGCCGCTGCCCGGTTGTGTATAATATATGTTTCTTTGTAAAATGTCGCTGTTCGTGTTCGTCAGATATAATGGGAATAGCCGCTTTATTGTTTTGGAATGAAAAAAAGTCACTTTTTTCAGTTCCATTTTCTTTTAGTAATTTTTGTTTTAGATGCTCACTTTTTGAAAGTCTTATACTAATAGCGTTCAAAAGGTCTGCGCTATTTATTGGTTTTACCAAAAAGTCGTCTGCACCCAGACTCATTCCTTTTCTTTGACTCTCCAGTTCTGAATCTCCTGTTATAAAAATAAAAGGAATATCACAGGTTTTAGGGTTGTTGCCTAAAATATGAATAACACCGTATCCATCTAAATTAGGCATTTGTACATCACACAAAATTAAATTGGGGTTTTCTTTTAAAGCCATTTCAATGCCTTTTTTCCCATCGTTGGAGCTTATTACTTTGTATCCCGATAGGCTGAGCAATAAACCAAGATCATCATTTAACATTTTGTCATCTTCAATCAGTAAAATTTTTTTCATACGATTTAGATTAGTGTAACAATAAGAACGTTTTTATGAATATTATTTACAATTTATCATACGGTTAGGTTTTGTTAGTTTAGTAGAATTCTAAATATAATTATAAATATCATAAAATCAACTGATGCTAATCATATATTGTTTTGATTTTTGTCAAGTTCATTTATTCGCTAATCATATGAATAAATCTGGTTCATAATCGCAAATCTTTACTATTTTAGCCCCTCGTTATTCTTCAATTTAAAATGATAGTTGTAATACAGTGTACAGATCAGGTTGGTTTAGTGGCTGCAATTTCGGGCGTAATGGCAAATCATGGTATAAATATAGTTACCATGAGGGAGTTTGTAGATACCCTGGAGAAGCGCTTTTTTGCCAGGTTAGTAGTAGAGCCTTATAAGGATATAGAGAAAATACAGGTTTCTCTTAAAAACGCTTTGCCAACAGATGCTTTGGTAGAAATAAAGCCCTACCCAGAGAAGAAAATTGTAGTACTGGTTACTAAAGAATACCATTGTTTAAGTGATATTCTGGTAAGAAATCATTTTAAGACTTTGGGCGCTAGGGTAGAAGCCGTAATCGGGAATTATGAAGTTTTAGGGAATATCTGCGAAAGATTTGATGTTCCGTTTCACTATATCAGCCACGAAGGGAAAGAAAAGGCAGATTACGAACAGGAAATAAAGCAGAAACTCGGTCATTACGTTTTTGATTATCTGGTGCTGGCAAAATATATGCGCATACTTTCTCCGGATTTTGTGGCTTCATTTCCAAACCGGGTCATTAATATCCACCACTCTTTTTTACCGGCTTTTATAGGCGCAAATCCGTATAAAAGAGCTTTTGAGAGAGGCGTTAAATTGATTGGAGCTACCGCCCATTTTGTAACTAACGATTTAGACGAAGGACCAATAATTGTCCAAAAAACCATACCCGTAAACCATAATCACTCTGTGGTAGATATGGTTAGAGCTGGTAAAGAAATAGAGGCTTCTGTACTGGCTAAAGCGCTGCACCTGGTATTTGAAGACAGGGTATTGGTTTTTAACAATAAAACAATAGTGTTCGAGTAGGTATAAGATCAAACGCAATCAATGTATCTGTTTGTTTTAGCACTGATTTTTCTTTGCTGGCAAAGGAGCTTTTTTTTAAAATCCAAGATTCGTATTAGCAGGTTTGGCAGATACAACGCTGTCTACCACAAACTCGCTGGTGCCGCGCCACGGGAGCGAGTTAAAATATTCTTTATAATGCAGTTCTAAATAAGAGCCCGCATTGCTGTTTAATTCTTCTGCAACTTTTTCATCCGTTACAGAAAACCTAAACTCGTTAGAGCTGATTCCACCGCCGGCGCCGGGCCGTAAACCAGATTGTATAAGCCTGCCTTCGTAGGTTTTAAACACATAGCCTTTTTTTACAAAATAATTCAGCTGCCCGGCTTTTACACCTTCACCAAAAACAAAATAATACCTGTAGTAAAAAAATGCCAAACCACCTATAACAAGAAATAGAATAAGATACAAAAAGAATTTACTTCTCTTTTTCTGCGGAGTAGGAGTAGAGCTGGTTTCCATGCTGTGTTATTTTGCTAATCAACACAGTAACAGAAGAAATTGTTTGCATCTCACTAATCTATCTTTTTAATCAGGTTATCAATAACTCTTGGAAAATGAAGATGTTCTAATTGCTGCCCCTTAAATTTTATCATTTCCAAATCGTCGCCATCTTCAATTTTAAATTTAGCCTGATAAATAATTTCGCCTTCATCAAAATGTTCATTTACATAATGGATGGTAATACCAGACTCTTTTTCTTTATTTTGGAGAACAGCCTGATGCACAAAATCACCATACATGCCTTTGCCTCCATAAGCCGGAAGTAGCGCCGGATGAATATTGATGATTTTATTAGGGAAAGCCGCCAGTAAATTTTTAGGCACTAGCCACAGAAAACCTGCTAATACAATCAGGTCTATATCCAGGTTTTTTAGAATATCAACCACATTGTCTGTTTCTCGAAACTCTTTTCTATCAAAAATATGCGTGGGAATCTCAAAGTTGTCGGCTCGTTGCAGTACATAAGCTTCGGGGTTATTGCTTAGCACAATAGAAACCTCTGCGTTGTCACTTTTTTTAAAGTGCTCCATTATTTTTTGGGCATTAGAACCCGACCCGGATGCGAAAATAGCGATGCGTTTCTTCAAAATAACGTTTTTGCTTCAAATATATACTTTTTGGATATATGCTGGCATAAATCTATTAAGAAAAGTGTATTGGAATGTTAAAAAATTATGAAAGTAATAAATTTTAGGTATATTTAAGTGTTTGTATTGATAAACTATTAATAATCGCCATTGTAAACTGTTTTTTTTGAAGTTTATTGATGATTTTATTGATAAAATTATATTTTTGCACCCACCGAAAAAAACTACATTTAAATATAAGTCATGCTTGAAAACAAAGACTCGTTAGAAATTATCAGGACGAGGAATGCTTCTGAACCAGAATTTTTACAAGCTGTAACAGAAGTTGCTGAGTCTGTCCTACCTTACATTGAAAAACATCCTACTTACAAAAACAATAAAATTTTCGAAAGAATTGCTGAGCCTGAGAGGGTAATTATGTTTAGGGTGCCTTGGGTAGATGATAAAGGTGAAATTCAAGTAAACAGAGGTTACCGTATTCAGATGAACAGTGCAATTGGTCCGTACAAAGGCGGTTTACGTTTTCATCCATCTGTAACTTTAAGCGTCCTTAAATTCTTAGCTTTCGAGCAGGTTTTCAAAAACAGCTTAACAGGTCTTCCAATGGGAGGTGGTAAAGGTGGTTCTGATTTTGATCCTAAAGGAAAATCAGATAATGAAGTAATGCGTTTTTGCCAAAGCTTTATGACAGAATTATCTCGTCACATTGGTGCTAACTTAGACGTTCCTGCCGGAGATATAGGCGTGGGTAAACGCGAGATTGGTTACTTATTTGGCCAGTACAAAAGATTACAGAATGAGTTTACCGGAGTTCTAACTGGTAAAAGCATAGAGTGGGGCGGTAGTCAAATTAGGCCAGAGGCTACAGGTTACGGATTGGTTTATTTTGTAGAGGAAATTTTTAAAACTAAGGGAGAAACTTTATTAGGTAAAACTGTAGTGATCTCTGGTTCTGGAAACGTAGCACAGTTTGCTGCAGAAAAATGTATTCTGCAAGGCGCTAAAATATTAACCATGTCAGATTCTGCTGGTTTTATTTATGATCCCGAAGGAATAGACCTGGCTAAACTGGCTTATATCAAAAACCTTAAAGATACTTTAAGAGGAAGAATTAAAGAATATATTAACGATTATCCGCATGCTCAATACTTCGAAGGTGAGAAACCTTGGGGTGTTAAATGTGATATCGCTTTGCCAAACGCAACTCAGAACGAGCTAAACGGAGAAGACGCAGAGAAGCTAATTGCTAACGGATGTTTCTGTATTGCAGAAGGCGCAAACATGCCATGTACGCCAGAAGCAGTTCAGGCGTTTCATAGAGCAAAAGTATTCTATGCACCAGGAAAAGCAGCTAACGCCGGTGGTGTAGCAGTTTCTGGCTTAGAGATGGCGCAAAACTCTTTACGCTACAATTGGTCAAGAGAGAAAGTAGATGCTAAATTGAAAGAAATTATGCATGACATTCACGCTATCTGCGTAAAATATGGAACAGAAGACTGCGGACATGTTAACTATGAAAAAGGTGCAAACATTGGCGGTTTCGTAAAAGTTGCTGATGCAATGATTGCGCAAGGCGTTGTTTAATCTGCCTAAATCATAAAATAAAAAAGGTCTTTCTATAGATGTAGAAAGACCTTTTTTATTTTACAACGCTAATAGTTCAAACGCGTAAGTTTTCAACTGAAATCTTTCTCTTTCTAATCTTTAGTCTTTCGTTCCAGCTTTTTTCGAAAGTAAAATAGCTCTTACTGAATCCCTCCATTTAGATTTCATATCTTATTTATCTCCATGTAAAACCTAAGAAAATATAAATTAAACAATACACTGCTATAAAGATTTATACCTGTATTTAATGTGTTGCAAACCAAATTATTAAATCTAACCCGAGTTGGGGATAATAAAATTAACCTAAATTAGGGATAAGATAGAGGTGAATTTAAATAAAGCAGTGCTTTTAACCATCTGCAAAAAAAAATCTTACTACCACAAATTTATATTAATTTAATTTTTTATCTTATTTTAGCATAGCTAAAGAAAGCTCTATTTCCAAATATCCCTTCTCTTTTTTGGATCTGGTTAAAGAAAGGTAACTGCTTCCTGTTTTTATAGGTTGCACATAGAATTTACCCAATAATCTCATGAATATTTCTCCGCTCTAACGTAGGATAAACGTAAGATAAACGTAGGATGGACGTAGGATGGGTGTAAGATGGAGTTTCCTGTCCATTCTTATCCTATTCTCAAATAACAGGTTAATGCGTTAATTGTAAACCGGCTATTCACCTGTTTTTTTGTTATTTCGATTTCATGCCTGGCTTAACCCGAATTCATGTTAATCTATATTGCTGAATATTCTTTGAAAAATATTTCACATTCTATTGATTATCAAAAAATAAAATCTACCTTTGCATTCCTTTTTTGCAGAAAGTGTGTGAAGTCTTTGTGCAAAAGGAATTGAAAATTAATAATTAAACATTTAAAATTATTTAATGCCAACCATTCAACAATTAGTTAGGAAAGGTAGAGTAGCTCTGGAGGATAAGAGTAAATCCCCAGCGTTGGACAACTGTCCACAGCGAAGAGGCGTATGTACCCGTGTATATACTACTACCCCTAAAAAACCAAACTCAGCAATGCGTAAAGTAGCCCGTGTACGTTTAACAAACGGAAAAGAGGTGAATGCTTACATTCCGGGAGAAGGACACAATTTACAGGAACACTCTATCGTATTGGTACGTGGTGGAAGAGTAAAAGACTTACCTGGTGTACGTTATCACATCGTTCGTGGTGCTTTAGATACTGCTGGTGTTGCTGGACGTAACCAACGTCGTTCAAAATATGGTACTAAGAAACCTAAACCAGGACAAGCAGCTGCTGCACCTGCAAAAGGTAAAAAGAAATAATTAAACGGAGGAAAGAACATGAGAAAGTCGAAACCAAAAAAGAGAATCATCCTGCCTGATCCAAAGTTTAATGATACCTTGGTTACCAGGTTTGTAAATAATATGATGTATGACGGTAAGAAATCTATCGCATACGATATTTTCTATAAAGCTATTGAATTAGTAGAAACTAAAACCAGCGAAAACGGTTTAGAGCAATGGAAAAAAGCTTTAAACAACGTAATGCCAGGTGTTGAAGTTAAATCTCGCCGTGTAGGTGGTGCCAACTTCCAGGTTCCTACAGAAGTAAGACCAGAGCGTAAAATTGCTTTAGGTATTAAATGGTTGATTACCTACTCTAGAAAACGCGGTGAAAAAACCATGATGGAGAAATTAGCTGGTGAAATTATCTCTGCAGCAAAAGGCGAAGGTGCTGCGGTTAAGAAAAGAGAAGATACTCACAAAATGGCAGAAGCCAACAAAGCATTCTCTCACTTCAGATTCTAATATAAACAAAAGTTATATGGATTAATAATGACTACACCGATTATGCTAAGCGTACAATCGGTGTTATCATTTAATCGGTGTAATCTCATCATAAAAACACAATGGCAAGAGATTTAAAATATACTAGAAATATCGGTATCGCTGCCCATATCGATGCTGGTAAAACTACAACTACAGAGCGTATCCTTTTCTATTCTGGTGTTAACCACAAATTAGGAGAAACTCACGAAGGTTCTGCTACTACAGACTGGATGGCTCAGGAGCAAGAGCGTGGTATCACTATCACTTCTGCTGCGGTAACCGTAGACTGGAACTACAGAGGCCAGAAATATCACATGAACATTATTGATACTCCCGGACACGTTGACTTTACCGTAGAGGTAAACCGTTCTTTACGTGTATTGGACGGGTTAGTGTTCTTGTTTTCTGCAGTTGATGGTGTTGAACCTCAATCTGAAACCAACTGGAGATTGGCTGACAACTACAAAGTTCCTCGTTTAGGTTTCGTTAACAAAATGGACCGTTCTGGTGCAGACTTTTTAAAAGTTTGTAAACAAGTTAAAGAAATGTTAGGTTCTGAGGCTGTAGCGCTACAATTACCTATAGGTGCAGAAGATGATTTCAAAGGTGTTGTTGACTTAATTAATAACAGAGGTATTGTTTGGAATGAGTCTGATAGAGGAATGACCTTTACAGAAGTGCCAATTCCTGACGATATGCTTGATGAAGTTGCCGAGTACCGCGAAAAATTATTAGAAGCAGTAGCTGGTTATGACGAGTCTTTAATGGAGAAATTCTTTGAAGATCCTAACTCATTAACTGAGCGTGAAATATTAGATGCTTTAAGAGCTGCGGTATTAGATAACTCTATCGTTCCTATGGTTTG
>PJUF01001680.1_pt1 | contig 10503 bp, 9 predicted proteins | sample 1512191 | NCBI WGS metagenome assembly PJUF01 (sample SAMN08177673, study PRJNA422409) | Feces metagenome, whole genome shotgun sequencing project. | isolation source: Chicken feces (3) enriched on wood chips | host: Gallus gallus | place: USA: Madison | collected 2015-01-15 | reverse complement strand
CGGCCCCCTGCTGCTCCAGCACCAGCAAAGCGCGCTGGATGGCGCCGATCGAAGCGGTGGTCACGTTGCCGTAGCGCCCCGAAACTTCCTTTGCCCGCTCCTGCATGTCGACCAGCAGGGCCCGCAGGTCCTTGAGATCGAGCAGCAGCAGCCCTTCCTCGTCAGCGAGGCGGAAAGCGATGTTGAGCACGCCTTCCTGCGTATCGTTAAGATCGAGAATGCGGCTGAGGAGGACAGGACCCATTTCCGATATCGTCGCGCGCACCGGATGCCCCTGCCGGCCAAAAAGGTCCCAGAAAATCACCGGGAACACGTCGTCGGCATAGTCGGTAAAGCCGATATCCTCGGCGCGCTTGGTCTGCCAGCCCTGCGCCTGGCCCATGCGGGAAACGCCGGACAGATCGCCCTTGATGTCGGCGGCAAAGACCGGGACACCGGCCGCGGAAAACCCCTCGGCCAGCACCTGCAGGCTCACGGTCTTGCCAGTGCCGGTGGCGCCAGTGATCAGCCCGTGGCGATTGGCATATTTGAGGTTGAGATATTCCGGCCGGTCGCTCACGCCCAAAAAGATCTTGCCGTCCACGAGCATGCCACACCGCCTGTTGGTCAATCGTCAGGCGTTTATAGCCGGGCAGGACACGGCCGAACAGGGCAGGTCCCACCCTGTCCCCATCGGACAAGATCTCGACCTTGCCATTTGGCAGAAAAAGACCTATTTATTGCCAAGGAGGTCACAAACATGCTTCACGAATTGCCCCGTACCGAAGCTTTGCCTAGCAGCGCAGCGCTGACGGAGGCGGAAACCGCCGCCATGGCGCGCGCGGTGGTGCGGCTGTTCGAGCATTGGCAGTTGAGCGATGCGGAAGCCCGCGACATTCTCGGCGGCCTTGCCCCTCGCACCTATGCGCGCTGGAAGGCCGGCGAAGTTGGCCGCATCGATCGCGATCTTGCCACCCGCCTGTCGCTGCTCATGGGCATACACAAGGGCCTGCGCTATCTCTTTACCGACCCGGCGCGCGGCTATCGCTGGATCAAGACGCCCAATGCCGACCTGGGCGATCGCAGCGCGGCCGCCATCATGAGCGAGGGCAGCATCTTCGCGCTGGCGCGGGTGCGGCACTATCTCGATGCCGAGCGCAGCGGCTGGTGACCCCCGACCTCGCAGTCGCGCATGTGGCCTGGCCGCGCGCGTTCCGCCTCATCCGCTCCATCCACCCGCCTATCGATCTTTTCGAGGACATTGCCGACCCGCGCGACTGGGAAGCCCTCGCCTCCGCCGAATCCAAGACCAATCCACGGCTCTGGGAGCATCTGGGCCGCCTCGACCTCGTCCCGCCCGAACGCCGCGTCAGCGGACCGGGCGCGAGCTACCTGATGGCGCCCTTCGTCCATGTCAGCCGCGACCGCCCGGGGCGGTTCACCGATGGCAGTTTTGGCATCTACAGCGCCGGCAATGCCGAGGAAGTCGCGATCCGCGAAGTCGCCCATCACCATGCCCGCGCCATGCGCGCCAGCCGGGAAGCGCCGGGCTGGACCTCGCAATTCCGCATGCTGGTCAACCGGCTCGACCTCGACCTGCATGATGCCCGCCCGCTGGACGCCGTGCATGACCCCGACGACTACTCGTCATCCCAGCCCCTCGGCAGAGCGCTTCGCGATGCCGGCAGCAATGGCATCGTCTATCGCAGCGTCCGCTGTCCGGGCGGCGAATGCGCCGCCATCTTCTGGCCCGACCTCATGCCCGCCCCGGTCCAGGCCGATCATTTCGATTTCCACTGGGATGGCGCAAAAGTCGACCGCATCCGCAATTGCGGCAGCGGCGCGATCTTCGGGCTCTAGAACCCCACCGCCCGCAATTCCCCGACCACGGTGCCGCGCACGTTCTTCGCCGGCTGGCGCGCAAACTGGGCCAGCACCTCTGCCTGCGCCGCATCGGGGTCGGCATATTTCAGCAGCAGGCCGGCGACCATGGCGTGGCTGGCTGCCATGTTGCCGTCATCGCATTTGAGCGCATAGCCCCAGCCCTTGTCGCGGATGGCGCCGCATTGCACGCCCTCGGCCCCGCCCTTCTGCATCAGGCGGCCCTTGAAGCTCTCCATCACCAGCGTATCGAGATGCCCCGTGCCAGCCACGAGATGGGGATGAATGGTGGCTGCGTCGAACAATTGCTGCGCGCCGGCGGCATGTCCCGCATCGAGCCCCTTGCCCGTCGCCATGCGCGCAAAACCGCGCGCCCAGGCACGGAGCGGCGCCGCCCATGTCGGGATCGAACAACCATCGGTGCCACAGCGATCCTCGGTCAGGTCCTCGCCGATCACATATTCCACGGCCGCCCGCACGGCCTTTTGCACATCGTGCTCGCGCTCCACATAGCCCGCCGTCGGCACGCCCATGGCCAGCGCCACGCTCAGCATGCCCGAATGCTTGCCCGAGCAGTTGTTATGGAGCGCACTGGGCGCAGCACCGGCCGCGCGTAGGGCCTCGCGCGCCTTGCCATTGGTGGGCATATGCGCGCCGCATTCAAGATCGGCGGCCGACAGGCCCATCCGATCGAGAAAATGCGCCACATTGCTCACATGCTCGTCCTCGCCATGATGCGAGGCACAGGCCAGCGCCAGTTCCTCGGCACTGTGGTGAAAGCGATCGACGGCATGCCGATCGAAGATTGCCAAGGCCTGCATCGACTTGATGGCCGAACGCGGAAAGACCGGCCGCTCCACGTCGCCGCCCGAGGCAATCACCCCCCCATCCGCATCGACGATGATGAATGCGCCGCGATGACGGTTCTCCACCCAGTTACCGCGCACGGCTTCAGCGAGAATGGGATTGGCGTCCATGGCAAGGCTCCGGTGTCTGCTGCCCACACGAACAGCAAGAGCATCGGCGAAAGTCAACCTGCACGATCGGTTGCCGCGCGGCTGCTTCGCCTGGCTCCGGCGTTGGCATGGCGCCAGATCGGCTCTAGTGTCGGCTCAACCATGAGGCAGGAGGCGAGACATGACCAAGGTTCTGGTAACGGGCGGCAGTGGCAAGCTGGGCAAGGCTGTGCTGCGCGATCTGGTCGAGCATGGCTATGATGTGCTCAATCTCGACCAGCAGTCGTTGGCCGAGCCCATCTGCCCCAGCGTGCGTGTGGATCTGAGTAATTTTGGCGAGGTGGCCGGCGCCATTCTTGGTGGCGTCGACGAGCGCGGAGGTCCCTTCGATGCCGTTGTGCACCTGGCCGCCATTCCCGCGCCCGGGCTTGCCGCCAATGCCCGCACGCTTTCGAACAATGTCACCGCCAGCTACAATGTCTTCGAGGCCTGCCGCCTTGCCGGCATCAAGAATGTCGTCTTTGCCTCGAGCGAGACCGTGCTCGGCCTGCCCTTTGATACGCCCCCGCCCTATGCCCCGGTCGACGAGGAATACTTCCCCCGCCCGGAAAGCGCTTATTCGCTGGGCAAACTGCTCGACGAAACCATGGCGGCGCAATTCTGCCGCTGGGATCCGGACCTCCGCATGGTTGGCCTTCGCTTTTCCAATGTCATGTATCCCGAGGACTACAAGGCCTTTCCGGCTTTCGACGCCGACCCGATGAAGCGCAAATGGAACCTCTGGGCCTATATCGATGCCCGCGACGGCGCCCAGGCCGTGCGCCGGGCCATCCAGGCCGATTTCAAGGGCTTCGAGGCCTTTATCATTGCCAATGCCGACTCGGTCATGTCGCGCTCCAACATGTCGCTAATGGCGGAGGTCTTTCCCGGGGTCGAGCAGCGCGGCAATATCTCCACCAACGGAACACTGCTCTCCATCGACAAGGCCAAGCGTATGCTGGGCTATTCGCCGCAATATAGCTGGCGCAACGAGGTGAAATAGCCCGGACGGGTCATTGCATATGGATTGCGCATTTTTGCCACTTGCGCTTTTTCTGAGCACACGCCTTAGTGAGGGCGATGCCGAGCCCCGATCTGTCCATCCTCATCATCGACGAGAATCGCATTCGCGCCTCGATCATCGAGGAAGGCCTGCGAGAAGCCGGCTATGGACGTGTCGCCATCATTCATGACGTCAACGAGGTCGGCCGCACCATCGAGCAAACCACGCCCGACGTCATCTTCATCGATCTCGAAAATCCCAAGCGCGATACGCTGGAGCATTTCTTCTCGTTGAGCCGGGCGATCCAGCGGCCCATCGCCATGTTCGTCGACCGATCCGACGGCGCAACAATCGAAAAGGCGGTCGAGGCCGGGGTCTCTGCCTATGTGGTGGACGGGCTCAAGAAAGAGCGCGTCAAACCCATCCTCGACATGGCGATTTCACGCTTCAATGCTTTCTCGCGGCTTACCCGCGAACTCGAGGAGGCACGTAGCGCCCTTGAAGAGCGTAAGATCGTCGATCAGGCCAAGGGCATTCTGATGAAGACCAAGGGCCTTTCCGAGCCAGACGCCTATGCGCTGTTACGCCGGACCGCCATGAACCAGAACCGGCGGCTCGTCGACATAGCGCAGAGCCTTGTCACCGCGGCCAGCCTGCTCGGGCCATAGGAGCGACCGCAGCCATGTCCCTTCCGCACATCACCGCCGGCTTCCTGCCCCTGCTCGACAGCGCCCTTCTCGTGCTTGCCCTCGAAATGGGCTTTGCCGAAGAGGAAGGCTTCACCCTCGCCCTGACGCGCGAAACCTCCTGGGCCAATATCCGCGACCGGACAGCGCTGGGTCATTTCGATATTTCGCTGGTGCTGGCGCCGATGCCCATCGCCGCCAGCCTCGGGCTGACGCCCATCGCCAAGCCCATGGTCGTGCCGGTGATGACCGGGCTGGGCAATAATGCCATCACCGTCAGCGCCGACCTTTGGGCCGCCATGGCCGATGCCGGCGCGCCAGGCGATCTCGTTGCCGGCCCGGCCGGCCGCGCCTTGGCGCAGGTCGTCCGCTCAGGCCGCAGGAAACTTCGCTTCGGCGTCGTGCACCAGACCTCGTCACACAATTACGAACTGCGCTACTGGCTCGCCGCCAGCGGCGTAAGGCCCGACGTCGATATCGAAATCGTCGTCCTGCCGCCGCCGCTCCTGCCCGAGGCTCTCGGCGCAGGGAGCATCGACGGCTACTGCGTGGGCGAACCCTGGAACAGCGTCGGCGTCGCGCGCCATGGTGCCCACATCGCCACCACCAAGGCCTCGATCTGGCAATGGAGCCCGGACAAGGCTATCGGCATGCGGGCGGACTGGGCCGAGCGCCATCCGGACCTGGTCGGCGCCATCGTGCGGGCGATCTATCGCGCCGGCGCATGGTGTCAGGCGGCAGAAAACCGCCTTCGGGCGGCGACGGTCATGGCCGGACCGGCCTATCTGAACCTGCCCGTCGACATCGTCCAGCGCGCCTTGACCGGACAGATCGACACCGGCACACAGACCATCGGCGTTGCGGATTATTTTGTGCCCCATGCCGGCGCCGCGACCTTTCCCTGGAAGAGCCACGCGCTCTGGTATTACAGCCAGATGGTGCGTTGGGGCGAAATCGACGACAGCCCGGCCCATGCCGATGTCGCTGCCGCCACGTTCCGGCCGGACCTTTATCGCACCGCCCTCGCATCGCTTGCAGTTCGTGTTCCGGCGACGGATTACCGCCGGGATGGCGACAAGGATGCGCCCTACGCTATCGCAGCACTCAATGGCCCGATGACCCTCGGGCCGAACCGGTTCTTCGACGGGGCAGTCTTCGATCCGGATTGGCTCGATGCCTATATTGCCGCCCAGCGGCTCTAGCACACGCAATCACCACATTTCTCTTCTGCACAAGATTCAGGCACAGTGCTGCCGAGGCATACGCATTGCTTCTTTAGGCCGGCTGAGCCACGTCCTTCCGCGCAGTTAAAACTCTGATCCTATTGATAAATTCGAAAGGGCATCAATCTGGCATGCTTCGTGCAATGAGGTGTGCGACAGGGCTCCTCCCAAGACGCTCTTCATAGTCGACGTCCAGCGTTGGGCGTCCAAAGGCAAGGCTGCCAACTGGTGCGAAACGGCTCATGGTCGTCTCGTCTCCCGTTGGCAGCCTTTTTGTTTTCCCGCTCGGTGCAACTGGAGAATGCGATGACCCTGACGACCACCACCCGCCGGACCTTCCTGAAGGGCGCCTCGGCCACGGCCGCCACGCTGCTGGCCGCCAGGACGCTCTTTCCCGCAGGGGCCTTTGCCCAGGCGGCCGGACCGGAAGTGAGCGGCGCAAGGCTCGGTTATATCGCGCTCACCGACTCCGCACCGCTGATCGTCGCCAAGGAAAAGGGGATGTTCGACAAATATGGCCTGCCCGACATGGCCATCGCAAAGCAGGCGAGCTGGGGCGCCACGCGCGATAACATGGCGCTCGGCTCGGCCAATGGCGGCATCGATGGCGGCCATATCCTCCGGCCCAAGGTGCACCTTTATTCTTCCGGCGCCGTCACGCAGAACAACCAGCCCTTGCCCATGTACACGCTCCTCAACCTCAACGAGGACTGTCAGGGGCTTTCGGTGGCACAGGAATATGCCGAAACCGGTGTCGGCATTGATTCAAGCCCGCTCAAGGAAGCCTTCGCCGCCAAGCGCGCCGCCGGCGGCGATCCATCGGTCGCCATGACCTTCCCCGGTGGCACGCATGATCTCTGGATCCGCTACTGGCTGGCCGCAGGCGGCATCGTTCCCAATGTCGATGTCAACGTCATCGTCGTGCCACCCCCGCAGATGGTGGCCAACATGAAGGTCGGCACGATGGATGCCTTCTGCGTCGGCGAGCCGTGGAACGAGCAACTGGTCAACCAGGGTATCGGCTTTACCGCTGCGACCACGGGCGAACTCTGGTTCAACCACCCCGAAAAAATCCTGGGCATGCGCGCCGACTGGGTCGATGCCAATCCGCAGGCCACCAAGGCGATCCTCATGGCCGTCATGGAAGCCCAGCAATGGTGCGAAGCCATGGAGAACAAGCAGGAAATGGCCGAAATCATCGGCCGCCGTCAGTGGTACAACGTACCCGTCGCCGACATCATCGGGCGCATCAAGGGCGACATCAACTACGGCAATGGCCGCGTCGAGACCGGCACCGATCTCTACATGAAGTTCTGGGGCGAGAACGGCGCCGCCTCCTATCCTTGGAAGAGCCTCGATACCTGGTTCATGACCGAGAATATCCGCTGGGGCTATTTCCCTGCGGATATCGACGTCAAGGCCATGGTCGACAATACCAATCGCTCAGACCTCTGGCTTGAAGCCGCCAATGAACTCGGCATTTCCGGCCTGCCCTCGGGCGACAGCCGCGGTGTCGAGACCTTCTTCGACGGCAAGGTCTTCGACCCCGCAGACCCCCAGGCCTACCTCGACAGTCTCGAGATCAAGACGCTGGCCTGACGCCTTTGGCCTGCGCTCCGGCGCTGGCCCCACCGTGATTTTTCGCAAGGGAGAGCCCCATGACCCTGCCCGCCACCACCGACAGCAATGTCACCGCACTGCCCTTCAAGGGCAAATCCGCCATCATCGCCACTATCGCACCGGCACCACGCAGGTTCGACTACACCGCAATGGGCGCAAATCTGGCCAAGACCGTCGTGCCGCCCATGATCGTTCTCGCTATTCTGCTCATGGTCTGGCAGGTCATCTTTTCCCAACCCGGCTCGTCCTTGCCGCCGCCCAGCGAAGTCTGGGCACAGAGCTACGACCTGATCATCGATCCCTTCTTCGTCTATGGATCGCAGGATATCGGTCTTGGCCTGCGCGTCCTCACCTCGCTGCAACGCGTTGCCATTGGTTTCGGCCTTGCTGCCGTGGTCGGCATCGCGCTGGGCGCCCTGGTCGGGCAGTCGATCTGGATGATGCGCGGCCTCGACCCGATCTTCCAGATCCTGCGCACCGTACCGCCACTCGCCTGGCTGCCGATTTCGCTGGCTGCCTTCATGGATAGCGGCCCCTCGGCCATTTTCGTCATCTTCATCACCGCCATCTGGCCTGTGATCATCAATACCGCCGTGGGCGTGCGCAATATCCCGCAGGATTACCGCAACGTGGCTCGCGTGCTGCAGCTCAACCAGTTCGAGTTTTTTACCAAGATCATGGTGCCCGCCGCCGCGCCCTACATCTTCTCGGGCCTCAGGATCGGCGTCGGCCTGTCCTGGCTCGCCATCGTCGCGGCGGAGATGCTCACCGGCGGGGTCGGTATCGGCTTCTTCATCTGGGATGCCTGGAACAGCTCCCGCCTCACCGACATCATCGTGGCCCTCGTCTATATCGGCGTTGTCGGTTTCGTCCTCGACCGGCTGGTGGCCCTGGTCGGCACCCTCGTCACCCGCGGCGTCAGCGCCAGCTAAGGACATTACCGATGACCTACCTGCAAATCTCCGCCGTCGGCAAAACCTTCACGCGCGGCACCGCCACCACCGAGGTCCTGCGCGACATCAACCTTGAAATCGAAAAGGGCGAATTCGTCTCCATCATCGGCCATTCGGGCTGCGGCAAGTCGACCTTGCTCAACCTCGTGGCTGGACTGGCGGATGTCACCACCGGCGGCATCATCCTCGAAAATGCCGAGGTCCATCGCCCCGGGCCCGACCGCGCCGTCGTGTTCCAGAACCATTCGCTGCTGCCCTGGCTCACCGTTTACGAGAACGTCAACCTGGCCGTTGCCAAGATCTTTGGCCGCAGCAAGTCCGCGGCCGAGCGCCATGAATGGATCATGGACAATCTCAATCTCGTGCAGATGGCCCATGCCAAGGACAAGCGCCCAACCGAGATTTCTGGCGGCATGAAGCAGCGCGTCGGCATTGCGCGGGCCCTCGCCATGGAGCCCAAGATCCTGCTGCTCGACGAACCGTTCGGCGCCCTCGACGCGCTGACCCGCGCGCATCTGCAGGACCAGATGATGGAAATCCACCAGCGCCTGGGCAACACCATGATCATGATCACCCATGATGTCGACGAGGCCGTGCTGCTTTCCGACCGCATCGTGATGATGACTAATGGCCCCGCCGCCACGATCGGCGAAGTACTCGCCGTCCCGCTCGAGCGCCCGCGCAAGCGTCTCGAGCTGGCCGGCGACCGCACCTATCTCAAATGCCGCGAGGCGGTTCTCAAATTCCTCTACGAACGCCATCGCTTCGTGGAAGCGGCGTAAGGAGGTCGGCAATGGACATCCTTGCCCCCGAAGTCCTCCCCGCAGCCACGCGCACCGAACGCCTCGTCGTGATCGGCGCCGGCATGGCTTCCGGCCGCGCCCTCGAGCATATTTTCGAGGACGCACCGGGCCGCTACGACATCACCCTGTTCGGCGCAGAACCCCGCGGCAACTACAATCGCCTGATGCTTTCGCCAGTCCTAGGCGGTGAGAAGCAGTATGAACAGATCATCACTCATGACGCGGCCTGGTACGCTGCCAATGGCGTCACGACGCGCTTCGGCGAAGCGGTGACCGCCATTGATCGCGAGCGCAAGCTCGTCATCTCGCGCTCCGGCGAAACGCCCTATGACAAGCTGATCGTCGCCACCGGCTCTGCCCCCTTCATTATCCCCCTCCCGGGCAAGGACCTGCCCGGCGTCATGGCCTTCCGCGACCTCGACGACGTCAATGCCATGGTCGAAGCCGCGCAACGCCCCAATGCCAGGGCCGTCATCATCGGCGGGGGCCTGCTCGGCCTCGAAGCCGCCGCCGCCCTGCGCCTGAGGGGCATGGAGGTCGTCGTCCTCCACATTGCTGGCCATGTCATGGATCGTCAGCTCGATCCGGCCGCCGGCTACCTCCTGCAGCGCGATCTCGAAGCGCGCGGCATCAAGGTTCACTGCAAGGCCCAGACCAAGGCCATTCTCGGCCAGAACCGCGTCGAAGCGGTCGCCCTCGAAGACGGCACGATCTATGGCGCCGATATCGTGGTCATGGCCGCCGGCATCCGTCCCGAGACGCGCCTCGCTGTCGATGCGGGTCTCCATGTCGAGCGCGGCATCGTGGTCAATGACCAGATGGTCACCTCCGACCCTGATATCTTCGCGCTCGGCGAATGCGTCGAGCACGAGAAAATCGTCTATGGCCTCGTCGCGCCCCTCTACGACCAGGCCAGGGTGCTGGCCAAGACCCTGGCCAAAAACGACGCTGCCTTCCGCCCCGTGCAGACCGCCACGCAGCTCAAGGTCACCGGCGTCTCGGTCTATTCGGCGGGCGATTTTGCCGATGCCGAGGACCGCGAGGAAATCGTTCTGCGGGATGCCACCGCAGGCATCTACAAGCGTCTCGTGCTCAAGGACGATCGCGTCATCGGCGCGGTGCTTTTCGGCGAAACCAGCGACGGCCCGTGGTTCTTCGACCTCATCCGCAAGGGCACCGACACCCGGGAGATGCGCGATACCTTGATCTTCGGCCAGGCCTATCAGGGCGGTGCCGCCCTGGACCCTATGGCGGCCGTTGCAGCCTTGCCGGATGATGCGGAAATCTGTGGCTGCAACGGCGTCTGCAAGGGAGCGATCACGGGCGCGATCGTCTCCAAAGGCCTTTCCGATCTCGATGG
>PJUF01001673.1_pt1 | contig 10528 bp, 9 predicted proteins | sample 1512191 | NCBI WGS metagenome assembly PJUF01 (sample SAMN08177673, study PRJNA422409) | Feces metagenome, whole genome shotgun sequencing project. | isolation source: Chicken feces (3) enriched on wood chips | host: Gallus gallus | place: USA: Madison | collected 2015-01-15 | reverse complement strand
GATATTCCTGCCTCATTTACTTCACTTGGAATCCGGCTGGAAGCTTTTGAAACTCTTGTTTGTACATTCACTGCGGCTTGTTGCGGGTCAACTCCTGCTTCAAAATTTACGGTTATGCTTCCTGAACCACTGTTACTGGCTTTTGATGATATATAAGTCATCCCGTCAGTCCCGTTGATGGATTCTTCAAGTGGAAGAAGGACGCTTTCTGCTACTGTTTCGGCATTTGCACCAGGGTATGATAAGCTTACAGAAACACTGGGAGGTGCAATTTCAGGAAAACGCGTAATGGGAAGCAATTGGCTCCCCATCAATCCTAATAAAACAATTAATATGGATATAACTGCCGAAAAAATCGGCCGTGAAATGATTCTCTTTAACATTTAAACTATTTTTGAGGAATTACGGTCATACCTTCAGAAAGTTTATTAAAGCCGGTTGTAACAATAATATCTCCGATTTTTAGTCCTTCTTTTACAATAAAGTTTTTACCTGCGGTCCCATCTGTTTTTATATCTTTCATAACTACTTTGTTGTTTTCATCTAACAGATATACAAATGTTTTATCCTGAATATTGGAAGTAACCTCTTGGGGAATCTGTATAACTCCTTTTTTTGTTTCCTGTATTTTAATTGTTCCCGAATTCCCAGATCTCATCAGGTCTTCTGAATTTGGAAAGCTTGCACGGAGAGAAATGGCTCCCGTACTTCTGTTGATTTGCCCGCTAATAGCGTCAATTTTACCTTTTTCTCTGTATTCAATACCATCGGCAAGAAAAAGTGTAGCTTCTGGCAGCAAGGTCCCTCCTGTTCCGTTGTTGTTAGTTGAGTCTATCAGTCCGCTTTGGCTTTTGGAAAAATATAAATAGTCGGACTCACTCATAGAGAAATAAACATATACTTCACTTACATCAGATAAAAATGTCAAAGGTTCTTTGTCTCCTCTGCTCACCAAATTCCCGATTCGTTTTGGAATCCTTCCAATATAACCACTCACCGGCGCATGTATCACAGTAAAGTTTAAATTAATTCTGGCCGACCCTACCGCTGAAGAAGCCTTTGCCAAAGAAGCTTTTGCTATTTCATAATTGGATTTAGCTGTTTGGAGCTTTACAGGTGCGATTACTTCATTATCAATAAGCGGTTGTAACCGGTCTATCTCTAGTTGTGCATTTTTAAGTTTTGCTTTTTCAACATTTTCATTGGCCACGGCATTGTTATAAACCTCACGATAAGCAGACCCGTCTATCTTAAACAGCGCCTGACCCGCCTGAACATAATCTCCTTCATCTACATATATTTCCTGCAAAATACCTTCAACCTGCGGACGAATTTCCACATTTATCTTACCTTCAATATTCCCCATATAATCCTTGGTTATAATGGCTGTAGCCGTATCTACTTTCAAAACAGGCAAGGTTAAGTCATTAGACTCTTTTGATTTGTTCTGATCACGGCAACTAAAAACAGAGTTTGATAAAAGAAGTATTAAGGCCACCTTACAAAATGTATAATTTAGTCTCAACATGTTCAAAATTTAAAATATTAAAAGCTATCCATTAACAATTATAGTACCATACTAAGAAGTGTTACAATTACTCCTGTTTTTTTATTATTCCTTACCGTTGTACATTTTGAAAATTTTATCATGAAAACCGTCAATTCGAGTAGAATTCTGAAAGAATTTTATATCGATAATCAGGTTTTTGAAGATAAAATTCTATTCTCGATACAATTTTTATCATTTTGTTCTGAAAAATCACTCGAATTGACGAATTTATTTCAAAATGAACAACGGGTTATTCTTTAATTACAATAATAAATTTAATCTTTTGATTACATTTTCAAATTTAAGTTAAATCATTCCTAATTTTAATTATTACATTTATAACCTTTTAGTTAATTAAACGAAATTTATATGAAAAAACTTTATTTCATTGCGCTTATGGCTTGTTCGGTCAATTTTGTGTGGGCACAAAATGACCAGCTTCTACATAAGGCAAAAAATTATTTGTTGCAAAATGCGCAAAAATTAGAATTACAATCTTCTGATTTACAGGATTTGTATTTGGTAAATGATTATACAGATAAAAAAACAAATATTGAACACGCCTATGTTCAGCAAAAATATTCTGGCTTTCCCATTTACAATGCCATAGCCAATTTCACTTTAAAAAATGGCGAGATTGTTTATATGACACATACGCTTGAGGGTAATCTGGGGCAAAGAACTGGGAACCAGCAAGCCGTTTCAGATTTAGATCAATTTGCAGCATTGGTTGCACAAAATCTAGGATTTACTTTGAATCATAATGCCAGAATTAATCAGGAATTCACAAATGAATTAATGTATTTCCCAACTGAAGATGGCAAGCTTAACCTCTCTTGGATCATACATTTAAACGTCCAAACAGAGGAAGAAACACAAATCCTTGAAGTTGTTGCCAATGCCCAAACAGGACAGGTTTATAGCCAGCATAATCATTTGTTAAGCTGTAATTTTGACCATGGCAGTTTTTCCAATCCTTTGACTGATAAAAAACAAAGTAAAAATATCGATTGGTTAAGCCAGCAATATTCCACATCTAGCTTATTAGATGATGGTGCTCAATACAGGGTTTATAAATTACCCACAGAAGCACCTACATTTGATGAAAGAGATTTGGTTATTTCACCTGCAGATCCGGATGCTTCCCCTTATGGCTGGCATGATACCAATGGTGTCGAAGGCGCCGAATTTAACAATACACAAGGAAACAATGTGACTGCTGTAAATGACCAAAATAGTGCCGGTCTAAGCTGGTTATATGGCGGCGGAGCCTATACTTTTCAAGGATTTGCAGAAGGTGGGAGCAGTCTCTCTTTTGATTTCCCTCTTGATTTTGACACTAACCTTTATAATAGTGCCGAGGCATCTACCACCAATTTATTTTATATGAATAATATGATGCATGATGTTTGGTACCAATATGGGTTTACCGAAGAAGCAGGGAATTTTCAAGTAAATAATTATGGAAATGATGGAAATGATGGTGATCAGGTATGGGCATTCGGGCAAACAGGCGAATCATTAGGAGAAATGAATAATGCGCGTTTTGGAACACCTCCTGACGGACAGAATCCCTATATGATTATGTTTATGTGGGACAACAATCAAGGAGACGATCATTTGTTTTCTGTAAATACAGCAGGAGATTACCAGGGAAATTATAGCGGCGTTCTCGCAGGGTTTGGTGGCGCGTTACCCATTCCTGCCATCACAGAGGATTTGGTTGTAATTCAAGATGATAATTCAGGTGGAGAAAGCACAGATGCCAATGACGGATGTGACAATATAACGAATGGCGCACAATTAAATGAAAAAATTGTTTTGATCAGACGTGGGCAGTGTGATTTTGTTGTCAAAGTCAAAAAAGCACAAGACAATGGTGCAAAAGCGGTAGTTATGGTAAATAATGTAGCCGGAGCTCCTATTGTAATGGGAGGAGACGACAATACCATTACCATTCCTTCCGTCATGATTAGAAATACAGACGGAGACCCTATTATTGCCGCTCTTTTAAGTGGAACCCCATTAAATGGCTCGGTTCCGAAAGAAGGTCATTGGGACGGTTACCAGGACGGAACGCTTGATAACGGAGTTGTGGCTCACGAATATGGACATGGGATTTCCAACAGATTAACAGGGCCACCTACCAATACAAGTTGTTTAAACAATGATGAACAAATGGGAGAAGGATGGAGTGATTATTTCGCCCTTGTTATGACCATGCATCCCGGAGATGAAGGCACAGACGGAAGAGGGATGGCAACTTATGCCGCCGGTCAGCCTATAACAGGAAATGGAATCAGACCAACGCGTTATTCAACCAATATGTCTATTAATTCATCTACTTATGATAGAATTAAAACAGCAGCCGTTCCTCATGGAGTAGGTTATGTATGGGCCACTATGCTTTGGGAAATGACCTGGGAATTAGTAGATGAATATGGTTTTGACCCTGATTTGTATCATGGAACAGGAGGAAACAACCTAGCCATGCAGCTTGTAATTGATGGCTTGAAAATGCAACCTTGCAGCCCGGGGTTTGTAACAGGTAGAGATGCTATTTTGGAAGCCGATGCGGTAAACAATGAGGGTGTAAACCAATGTAGAATCTGGAGAGCATTTGCTAAAAGAGGGTTAGGCTACAGTGCAACACAAGGAAGCTCAAATAACGTGAGTGATGGTGTGGAAGCCTTTGATATGCCACCAACCGATGTGCTTGATTGTACGCATTTAATGGCTACTTCTAATCTGGAAAATTCTCAGGCAAGCTTATATCCGAACCCAACACGCGGTGAGGTTTACATTTTAACTGAAAAAGCATACGGTGACTCTCAAATAAAAGTGACTGACCTAACCGGAAAAATCGTCTTCCAGACAACGGCAGATTTTGCGACCAAAAGAGCTACAATTGATGTAAGCAGTCTTCCGACAGGTGTTTATGTAATCAGTATTAAAACAACCGATGGGGTTATTACCAAAAAATTAATCAAAAAATAATTAAATTGTAATGTCCTGAAAAAGTATACAGGATTAAATAAATAAAATTAATTATGAAGCAGTGCAGATAGTTTTATTTGTACTGCTTTTTCTTTTGTAAGATTTAGATATTCAATTCGTTATAAATTATTTAAGAAATCGAAATTTCTAAATTGTAAATCTGAAACTATTTATACCAACTACTGTATTTCACATAATTATTGGCAATCCTTTCAATTTCACCTTCTTTAAGTGCTTTAGAAACCATACCGATTTTTTTGGCAGGAATTCCGGCCCATAGTTCACCTTCCTTTATGTGGGTACCCTGCGTTACAACTGCACCGGCGGCAACAATCGAATAAGACTCCACTACACAATCATCCATCACAATAGCGCCCATCCCAATCAAAACATCGTCATGAAGCGTACAGCCATGGACAATTGCATTGTGTCCAACCGATACATTGTTTCCCATAGTCGTTGGGAATTTTTGATAGGTGCAATGAACCATTGCATTGTCTTGAATGTTTACTTTGTTTCCCATTTTGATAAAATTGACATCACCACGCAAAACCGCATTATACCAAATGCTGCAATCATTGCCCATTTCCACATCACCTATAATGACAGCGGTTTCGGCTAAAAAACAATTTTCCCCAAATTGTGGATCCTTCCCTAATAATTCTTTTACTAAAGCCATAAAATTAAACTATCAATTTCGGGTTAAATATAAGCAAAGATGAAGTACTTTTGCAGTATGATGAGAGTTTATATAGACCATACACCCAATCCAAACATTTTGAAATTTGTTTGTGATGAGACCTTAACGGTTGGAGCGCTTGAGTTGAGCAAAAATGACCCTGCGGAAGATTCACCTTTGGCGCAGGAACTATTGCAATTTCCATTTGTATCTAAAGTTTATATTACAGCTAATTTCGTGGCGGTTCAGAAAATTGACGGGATTGAATGGGAAATGGTGGCTGATGAAATAAAAGAATTGGTAAATAAACATTTGGAAGAACAAACCATCTTAACCCGCCGCCAAAAAGAAGATCCGTTTACTTTATATATTGATTATACACCCAACCCGGCTGTGATGAAATTTGCCAGCAATAAAATGCTTTACAAGGGTATTGCAGAAGCAAAATCAATTGATTATGCAAATGAAATCCCGTTGGCCAAAGAATTGTTTGCTTTTCCCTATGTAAAAGAAGTTTTTATCAGCGAAAATTATGTTTCGGTGACCAAAATACCAGAAGCCAATTGGAACGAAATCTCATTGGAGCTACGTTATTCCATCTTAGAATATTTAAAATCCGGGAAAACAATCGTAACGGAAAATTATGTTCCCTCCCACAATCAGGTGGTAGATGAAGCGCCGGCAAAAGAATACTCCGATGCCGAATTGCAGATCAAAGATATCATTACCGAATACATTCAGCCGGCAGTTGCGGGTGATGGTGGTAATATCGAATTAATTGAATTTGAAGAAGCGACCAAAACCGCCAAAATGCTGCTTCAGGGCGCCTGCTCTGGTTGTCCGTCTTCTACTATCACGCTCAAAAACGGCATTGAAACGATGCTAAAGGAAATGATGCCCGGAAAAGTAGAATATGTGGAGGCAATTAATGGATAAATTAACAGTCCAAAAATAGAAGTCTGTAATATCTTTACAGGCTTTTTTTATACAAGAACTTTAATTATTTATATTGATTTTCATGAAACTGTTATTTGAACGAAATTCTGTATACCAAAAATAAGATGAGCTTCGTGTTTTTAATTAATTTTAGTCTTTTCGTGTACTTAAGAAACAATCATTAATGAAATTTGACAAATTTATACCGGCCATAGTTTTTGTGGTTTTACTTGCATACCTATTACCTGAACTGGGAAGTGACGGCAGCCCTATACCTTTGGACTCTATTGGTACGATGGGGGTTTCTCTTATTTTTTTCTTTTATGGATTGAAATTAAGCCCTGAGAAAATCAAAGTAGGTTTGAAAAACTGGAAACTGCACATCTTGGTGCAATCATCTACATTTGTACTTTTCCCGATTCTCATTATTATATTTTATCCATTTATTAAAACAGAAAATAATCAAACAATTTGGTTATCGTTTTTATTTCTTTCAGCTCTACCCTCAACCGTCTCCTCCTCTGTAGTGATGGTTTCCCTTGCTAAAGGAAATGTTCCAGCCGCAATTTTTAACGCCAGTATATCTGGATTAATTGGAATTATTATCACCCCGCTTTGGATGGGATTATTTCTCCAAAACCAATCTATAGATTTTGACTTGAGTTCAGTCTATTTAAAACTTCTGATAGAAATTTTAATTCCGGTAGTTTTAGGCCTTTTCTTACAAAAATGGTGGGGAAAATATGCAATTCGTTATAATGCTTATTTGACATTGTTTGATAAAACCATCATCTTGCTAATTATTTTCAAAAGCTTTGCAGAATCTTTTAAACAAAATATTTTTCAATCAGTCAATATCCTAAACTTAATCTCAATCTTAATTTTTGTTCTCATTTTATTTTGGCTGGTATATTTCATTACAGGTTATCTTTCCAATAGGCTTCATTTTAATCGTGAAGATAAAATAACGGCCCAATACTGCGGGACTAAAAAGTCTCTGGTTCATGGAACCGTATTCTCTAAAATCTTATTTCCTGAAACTGTCTCATTGGGAATTATCTTGCTTCCTCTTATGGTTTTTCATGCCATGCAGATTTTTATCATCAGCATTATAGCTACTCGAAGAGCAAAGGAAATGAATCATTAAATATTAGAATCTTTGTACATTCGTATATATGATTTCAAAATACATTTTATTCTTTTGTATACTGTCTTCCCTGTGTTTCCCTCAGGAACAAATCATTCAATCAATTCCTTACACACGTTCTATAATTGACTCCTTGACCTCAGAATCCTTCTCCGGACGCGGTTATGTGGACAATGGTATGAACAAGTCTGCGGAATTCATTGCCGGTGAATTTGAAAAATTCGGCTTAAAGAAAATTAATAATTCCTATTTTCAGGAATTTACAATGCCCATCAATGTCATTCAAAATGCCGAATTGACCTTAAACGGAAAAGAATTGAAATATGGTGTAGATTTCATCGTAAAACCCAATTCCAAAAGCCAGGATTTCCACAAAAGGGATATTTATTATTTTGATCCGACGGATTACGCCACTTCCCTACAATTTGAATCCTCCTTTATCGATTTTATTTACCGGGATATGGCGGCTCAAAATGGAAAACATGTGGTTTTTCCTCCACATCAGTTTGAAGTAGATTCACTCAACCAATATTATAAAAACTGGGCTTCATTTTACAAACCGGAAGAAAACCGAAACCGGGCCATCTTCTATTTTTCTAAAGATAAATTGACCTCTTCACTTTCACAAATTCAGGATAGTGTTTCGCAATTTATTGTAAAAAATAATTCTTACAGTAACGGTTTAATTATTAATCATTATAAAATTGAAAGTGAGTTTATTGATGAATTTGAAACAAAAAATATAATTGGTGAAATAGAAGGCGAAAACAATGATTCCTTGATTGTGATTACCGCCCATTTTGATCATTTGGGGAAAGTAGGAAATGTCTATTTTCCGGGCGCAAGTGACAACGCCAGCGGAACCGCATTTTTGCTGGAATTGGCTAAATATTTTAGTCAGAATAAACCTAAGTATTCATTGGTATTCATTGCTTTTGCGGCCGAAGAAGCCGGTTTGGTGGGCTCAACTTATTTTGTTGAGAACCCATTAATTGATTTGAAAAAAATCAAATTCCTGTTGAATTTCGATATCATGGGCGCAGGAGAAGAAGGCATTCAGATTGTGAACAGTGCAGTTTTTACCAAGGAATATGATTTACTAAATCAAATCAATTCAAAAAATAATTACGTCAAACAAATCAAAAAACGAGGCGAAGCCTGTAATTCAGACCATTGCCCGTTTTATGAAAAAGGTGTCCCGTCATTTTTCACCTATACTTTGGGCGGGCCGGGACATTACCATGATATTTTTGATACGGCTGAAACCCTGAATTTATCTGATTTTGAAGATTTACAAAAATTATTTATTGAATTTATTGAGATTTTGTGAAGTTTATAATCCTAAAACTATCAATATATTTTCTTTTACCTTCTTGGTTAATTCCTTAGGTAAAACACCAATTCTTTTCGTAAGTCGTTTGTTATCAATCGCTCTGATTTGATCAATCATTATGTCACAGTTGCTGGAAACACCTCCTTCACCTTTTTCAATGTGTACCCTGAGAATTTGTGCCTTTGATTTGACATTGGTTGTTATGGGACAAATTAGGGTAGACGGATGAGGCAGCTCATTTAACAAATCAGTTTGAATAATCAATACTGGACGTGTTTTCCCAGCTTCAGTACCTATTTGCGGATTCAAATCAGCAATCCAGATTTCATATTGGTTAATCTTCATCATCCAATTCTTCAAATTCGTTTAAAACCAACATTGACTCTTCGCTTACCATTTCAGATTCAATCTTCAACTGATGTTTTAATAACTTTGTTTTCTGAACTTTATTATAGAATTCTATCGCATCATTTATATAACGATTTCTTGAAATTTTCATACCGGAAAGTATTTCTTCCGTATTTTCAAAAATATTGGCATCTATTTTTAGTGATATGTTTTTCATATTTAAATAGTATATCACAAAATTATATATTTTTGTTTGAATTTCAAAGATAACTTTAAGATTTTATCGCTACTAAACTATACACCATTGGGATTTTATCCCCAAATTTCCTTATTCTGAATTTCCCCTTCTCCGATTCTTCCCCACCTGAAAAAATATCATAAGGAGAATAGTCATATTCCTTGAAATGACTAATTTTTAAACCATTATTAATCAATGAATTAATTACTTCACTTAAAGAATGATTCCAACTTATATCTTCAATTTTTTCAGAAAAATTCCCATCAGTATAAGATGAATCTTTTACCTCAACTATCGGTTTATCTTTGAAATAATTGTATGCAATTTCATTGAACTCATCATTGAACATCCAGACAAAAGGATGAAACTCGACAATCAGGAATTTTCCATCCGGTTTCAGGAAATGCGAAATCACCTTGGCCCATTTATCCAAATCGGGCAGCCAGCCGATGGTTCCGTAAGACGTGAAAACGATGTCAAATTCCCCATCTAAATGATTGGGTAAATCATACACATCACAACAAATAAATTTTGCATTGGTAGTGTCTTTCCCGGCTAATTCTTTTGCAAATTCTATCGCTTTGTCGGACAAGTCCATACCTGTCACTTCTGCTCCCAATCGCGCAAGCGAAATAGAATCCTGCCCGAAATGACATTGTAGATGCAAAACCGATTTTCCTTGCAGATCACCCAAAAGCTCTGTTTCTATGGAATTTAACGAAGATTTTCCTTCCAGAAATCCTTTTACGTCATAGAATTCGGAACCGATGTGCAATTCCGCACGTTTGTTCCAGGAATTCCGGTTTTTGTCTAAATAATTTTCTTCCATTTCAGTTTTTATTTTACCTCTTGCAACCTTGTCAAGGTTCTATTCACAATGAAGATTAACCTTGACAAGGTTTTTTATGAAAAATTAGTTTTCGTTTGAAAGCGAATACGGAACTTCATTTTTACCGGAAGCCCAAGACTTATTGGGTTTATCACTCATTTCAAAATACAAAGTACCTCCATTGGTAATTTCTTCAAAATCAATATATGCTTTTTCAAATTTCTTCCCGTTGTACCAGGCTTTGTTGATGTAAAATTTGTCAGCAGAATTTTCATTCTGCTGAATGACAAAATAATTTCCGTTCTCCAATTCAATTATAGCCTTTTCAAATAATGGTGCGCCCAAAACATATTGATTTACAGCCGGTGTAACCGGATAAAAACCCAACGCACTGAAAATATACCAGGCGGAGGTTTGTCCGTTATCCTCATCACCACAGTATCCGTCGGGTGCTGAACTGTATAGCCGGTTT
>PJUF01001668.1_pt1 | contig 10566 bp, 9 predicted proteins | sample 1512191 | NCBI WGS metagenome assembly PJUF01 (sample SAMN08177673, study PRJNA422409) | Feces metagenome, whole genome shotgun sequencing project. | isolation source: Chicken feces (3) enriched on wood chips | host: Gallus gallus | place: USA: Madison | collected 2015-01-15 | reverse complement strand
CCCGCGTCATGGTGCAGGTGCCGGGCTTTGGCGATTCGACCCGTCTCAAGAACATCATTTCCCAGACCGCGCGCCTGACCTTCCATATGGTCTATCCGGGCATGACGGCCGATCAGGCCGAGGCTCAGGGGCTGCCGGTCGGCACCATGATCCTGCCCAGCCAGGATGGCGGCCGCGAACTGCTCTACGAAGACGTCTCCATCGGCGGCGAGTCGCTGGTCGATGCGCAGCCCGCTTATGACCAGCAGCGCGGCATTCCCGTCGTCAGCTTCAAGTTCGACACGCGCGGCGCCATCACCTTCGGCGAGTTGACCTCGCGCAATGTCGGCCAGCGCTTTGCCATCGTGCTCGACGACACCGTCATCACCGCCCCTGTCATCCAGCAGCCGATTACCGGCGGCTCGGGCCAGATCAGCGGATCCTTCACCACCGCCTCGGCGAACGATCTTGCCGTGCTGCTGCGCGCCGGTGCACTGCCGGCCAGCCTCAACGTCATCGAGGAGCGCACCGTCGACGCAAGCCTCGGTGCCGATTCCATCCAGGCAGGCCTCACCGCCGGTATCGTCGCCTCGGTGCTGGTCGTCAGCTTCATGATCATCGCCTATGGCGTCTGGGGCGTGTTCGCCAACGTCTCGCTGATCCTCAATATCGTGCTGATCTTCGCCGCACTGTCGACGCTCGGCGCCACGCTGACACTGCCCGGCATTGCCGGTATCGTGCTCACCATCGGCATGGCCGTGGACGCCAACGTGCTGATTTACGAACGCATGCGCGAAGAGCAGCGATCGGGCAAATCGCCGCTGCAATCGATCCATGCGGGCTTCGAGCGCGCCTGGGGCACCATCATCGACTCGCACCTGACCCAGCTCGTTGCGGCCGTGGTGCTCTACTTCATGGGCTCAGGCCCAGTGCAGGGCTTCGCCGTCACCCTCGGGCTCGGCATCCTCACCTCGCTCTTTACCTCCTACACGGTCACCTCCTACCAGGTGAACCTCTGGTACAAGCGCACCCGTCCCAAAACCCTCAAGATCCAGCATTTCCGCTTCATCCCGGACGGCACCAAAATTCCGTTCATGAAGATCTCGCGCTACGTCATCGCGCTCTCGATCATCATGTCGCTCGTCTCGGTCGGCGCGGCCTTCACCAAGGGCTTCAACCTCGGCATCGACTTCGTCGGCGGCACGGCCATCGAGGTGCAGCATGTGGGCGGTCCCGCCGATGTGGGCCGCGTGCGCGAATTGCTGAGCGATCTCGACTTGGGTGAAATCCAGGTTCAGGGCTTTGGCACGCCGGAAGACGTGCTGGTCCGCGTCCAGGCGCAGGAGGGCGGCCAGTCTGCCGACCAGGTCGCGGTGCAACAGGTGCAGGACGCTCTATCTGGCGACAATTACGAAGTGCGCCGAGTCGAGGCGGTCAGCGGCACCGTGTCCGGCGAACTCGCCTGGACCGGCACCATCGCCGTCATCATCGCGCTCGTCTGTATCCTGATCTACATCTGGTTCCGCTTCGAGTGGCAGTTCGCCCTGGCTGCGGTCACGACGACGTCGCACGACATCATCATGACCATCGGCCTGTTCTCGCTGACGGGGCTTGAATTCAATCTCAGCTCAATCGCCGCCGTGCTGACGCTGGTCGGCCTGTCGCTCAACGAGACGGTCGTGGTGTCCGACCGTATCCGCGAGAACCTGCGAAAACATCGCAAGATGCCGCTGCCCGAACTGATCGACCTTTCGATCAACCAGACCATCGTGCGAACCTCGCTGACCCAGTTCACCGTGCTCCTGGCACTCGTGCCGCTGGTGCTGTTCGGCGGCGAAGTGTTGCGCAGCTTCACCATCGCCATGACCTTCGGCTCGCTCGTGGGCATGTATTCCTCGGTCATCATCAACGGGCCGATCCTCATCAACTTCGGGCTCAAGCAGAAGTCCGAAGAGCAGGAAGCGGCCGAAGCGAAGCAGAAGCAGAAGGCCAACGACGGCGCATCCGTCTAGGAACGGCTGGCCGTCGCGGGCTTTCAATGAACGGCACCACCGGGCTCGACCCGGTGGTCCAAGCCATCGCCGCGACCGCAGGCACCAGCAAGATCGGAGGAGCGATCCATGTCCGACCCCGTTGACGAGCGCCTGACTGCCCATTTCCCCCAGCAGGTCGGCATCGATGCCTATGGCAATGGCGGTTTCCGCTTTGCCGACATGTCCCACAGGGGCTCATTGCTTTGCCTTCCGAACGGCATGTCGGGCTGGTCGGTCGCGACCGCAGCCGATCTGACGCTTGAAAGCCTTGCGCCCGTGCTGGAGCAGGCCGACCGGATCGACGTTTTGCTGATCGGGCTCGGAAGCGACATTGTCGCCATCGATCCTGCCATCCGGGCGGCGCTGCGGGAGCGCAGGATCATCGTCGAACCCACCCAGACCGGCGGGGCGATCCGCACCTACAATGTCTTGCTGGCCGAAGAGCGTGCCGTGGCCGCGGCGCTGATTGCGGTCGAGCACGCGCGCTGATGGCAGGGGGCAGTCACGACTTTGCCGCCCAGTCTTTGCGGGAGCACGATCGCGACCGCTACCTGGCGACGCTCGTCCTACCGGCGGCCGCGCGTCCGGGCATCACGGCGCTCTATGCCTTCAATGCAGATATCGCCACCATTCGCGAGCGCGTCTCCGGCCCGCAGCCCGGCGAAATCCGCCTGCAATGGTGGAACGACGCGCTAACCGGCAATGGTCACGGTGAGGTGCGCCAGAATCCGCTGGCGGACGTCTTGCTCGACACCATTGCCGAATATGGCCTCCCGGTCGGCACGCTGCAGCGCCTGATTGGTGCGCGGCGCTTCGATCTTTATGACGATCCCATGCCGGACCTCGAAACCTTCGAAGGCTATGCCGGCGAGACCGCTTCCACCCTCTTCCAGCTTGCCGCCATGATCCTCAACAAGGGCCAACCGGTGGAGCAGGGCGATGCTGCAGGGCATCTTGGCGTTGCCCAGGCCATGATCGGCCATCTGCGCGCTTTCGGTCATATGTCGTCACAAGGCCGGATCATGCTGCCCTGGTCGATCCTCGAAGCCAATGGGGTCCAGGAAACCGAACTCTTCAGGGGGCAGGACAGCGAGGGGCTGCACGCCGCGCTTAGCCAGATATCGGAACTGGCCCAGGCTCACCTCGACAAGGCGCGCCCCGCCATCGCTGCGCTCCCATCGTCGCTTCGCCCGGCTTTTGCCGCCATCAGCCTGCTCGAGACCCAGTTGGCGAAATGGCAGCAGAGCGGAGCAGGGGCCTTCTCACCACCCCTCGACGATCCCGACTGGCGCAAGATCGCGCGGCTGACCTGGTGGGCATTGCGCAACCGCTAGCCTCGAGGCGCCGGGGGCCTGGCCCAGCGCAGCGTTACCGCTCGGCGACCGCTACGAATTCTCCGACCAGCCGCGCGGCAACTTTCCCGTCGAACAGCAGCTCTGCCGTCACGTTGAGACGGGCTTTGCCACGCCGCTCCAGCATATGCAGAAAGCTTTCCCAATCTGCGCCGACCAGCGTGGCAGCGGCGCGGACGCAGCCTTGGACCGGCAGCAGATATTCCACCTCTGTTCGATGGATCACCAATTGATTGGCGATGCCTTCCGCCTCCAGCCGCAGATGCAGTACCGACCACGCGGCGAGCAGACCCAGCGTCGAGACGCTGCCACCGAACATGGTGCCATGGACGTTGATATTGGGGTCGAGCGGCGCCTCCAACACCACTTCTGCAGCGCTCGCGGACACAACCGTCACATCCATTGCCCGCGACAGCGGGATATTGCGGTGAAGGTAGTCCGCGAGCGCCGCTCCGGTCATGCCCAGGCCTTGAGATCTTCGAGCGCCCGGCTGGTAATGGCACGCCGCTTGGCAATGGTCTTTTCCGGCCCGCGCCAGCGCTTCACACCTTCGGGCTTGGTGATCGTCACCTCGGGAAAGAGGCCGAAATTGACGTTCATCGGCTGAAAGCTGCGCGCGCCGCTATATCCCTCGGCCTCGATATGGCCGCCGGTGATGTGGCCGATCAACGCGCCGAAGGCCGTGGTCGCGGGCGGAATGGCCAGCGAGCCGCCAAGCGCTTCGGCAGCGGTCATGCGCCCGGTGATCAGACCCACCGCTGCGCTTTCCACATAGCCCTCCACCCCGGTGACCTGACCGGCAAAGCGGACACGCGGATCAACCTTGAGTTTAAGATCCGGCGACAGCACCTTGGGTGAGTTGATGAAAGTGTTGCGGTGCAGGCCGCCGAGGCGCGCGAACTGTGCGTTTTCCAGCCCCGGGATCATGCGGAAGATCTCGGTCTGCACGCCGTAGCGCATCTTGGTCTGAAAACCGACCATGTTCCACAGCGTGCCCAGGGCATTGTCCTGCCGCAACTGCACGATGGCATAGGGTTTGACGGTCGGATTGCGCGGATTGGTGAGGCCGACAGGTTTCATCGGGCCGTGACGCAGCGTTTCGACACCGCGTTCCGCCATCACCTCGATGGGGAGGCAGCCGTCGAAATAGGGGACCTTTTCCCAATCCTTGAATTCGTGCAGCGGCGCGGTCTTCAGCGCTTCGACGAATGCGAAGTACTGGTCCTTGTCCATCGGCAGGTTGAGATAATCGGCGCCGGTGCCGCCGGGCCCCGCCTTGTCATAGCGCGACTGCTTCCAGGCAATATCGTGATCGATGCTGTCATAGTGCACGATCGGCGCGATGGCGTCGAAGAAGGCCAGCGAGTCCTCGCCTGTCTTCTCCAGCACCGCCTCGGCCAGAGCCGGAGAGGTGAGAGGGCCCGTGGCAATGATGACGTGCTTCCACTCGCCCGGTGGCCAGCCTGCGATCTCTTCGCGCACCACAGTGATATTGGGATGATTGCTGATCGCCTGGGTGACGGCGCCCGAAAATCCGTGGCGGTCCACCGCCAGGGCGCCGCCGGCGGGCAGCTTGTGCTGGTCGGCCGCGCGCATGATCAGCGAATTGCAGCGCCGCATTTCCTCGTGCAGCAGGCCGACGGCATTCTGCTCGTGGTCGTCCGACCGGAAGGAGTTGGAGCAGACCAGCTCGGCGAAGGAGTCGGTCTCGTGGGCGTCAGTGCGCTTGATGCCGCGCATTTCGTGCAGCACGACCTTGGCACCGGCCTCGGCGGCCTGCCAGGCGGCTTCGGAGCCGGCAAGGCCGCCGCCGATGATGTGAATGGGTTCGTTTGACATGGCGAGCGAGATACCAAGCCCGCCATGTCCCGGCAATCGAAGATTATGCCGCGCGGCGCTCGTGACGGCCTTCGTTGATCTCCTCCACGATCTTGGCGCAGAACGCATCGAGGTCGCCCGGATTGCGGCTGGTGATCAGGCCCTGGTCGGTGACGACCTGGCTGTCTTCCCACCTGCCGCCGGCATTGATCACATCGGTCTTGATCGACTTGAACGAGGTGACCTTGCGATCCTTGACGATTCCGGCTTCGACGAGCAGCCAAGGCGCGTGGCAGATGGCCGCAACCACCTTCTTCTGTGTCCAGAAGGCCTTGATGAGGTCGATCACCTTGGGCTCGACGCGCAGCAGGTCGGGATTGATCTGGCCCCCGGGCAGGACGAGCGCATCGTACTGGTCGGCCGAGACGTCGCCGATGACCTTGTCGACGGGCACACTATTGCCCCAGTCCTTCTCATCCCAGCCCTTGATTTCGCCGGCTTCGAGCGACACCACATGCACGGTGGCACCGGCTTCGCGCAGCTTGTTCAGGGGGACTTCGAGCTCGGACTGTTCAAAGCCATTGGTTGCGACGATCGCGATCGATTTGCCATTGAGGTCTGGCATGGTCTGCTCCTTTTCGTTGCGTGTAGGCGGGCAACGAAGGGGCATGGGGTTCGTTCCGGGCAACGCCGATCACAAGAGGCGGCAGAAACGAAAACACCCGCGTCTCAGAGAGAAGCGGGTGTTCGGTTCGAAGCGATGATGCCGTCGATCTTAGAGAGTGTTGGCATGATCACGAGCGACGCGGCTGATGTCGGTGCGCGAAATGCCCAGATCGTTGAGCTGACGGTTGTCGAGAGCGGCGAGCTCACGGACGGTCTGCTGGTAAGCGGCCCACTTCTTAAAAGTCTTGCGAATGTCCATTTGGAAGTCTCCTGTCGTTTGCAAGGAGAGATATAGTCCGAGCCAACCCCACCGAGCAGATAGAGATTGGTCAAACTTGCCATGCGTTTTGTGCAAGGCTTAGGCAGTGCCCATTCATTCATCGTTCACACTCGTGACGCGTTCGTGGCCGCCGGAGGGCGATCCGGCGGCCACACAGGGCGTCACGACAGAAAAATCACTCAGCGGTCGAACAGCGACCGCGTCATCTTGGAGAAGTCCGGACCGGAAATCCCCAGAAAGTCGGCCTCACGCGTTGCGGGAACGTCCATTTCCCGCAACGTCTGCTTGATGTCGACCATGCGCCGGAGGCGCCAAACGGCACGTACAAACATGAGCAGCATTCCTTGCGGTTATTACTGACCACTGGGATCATGAGCCGCTTCGCCCGGTGCCGCTACACCCAAACGGGTAGGCGCATCATGCGCTCATCGCATGGATCGATCGCCGAAATGTCGCATATGTCGGCCTGAGCCCGCGGACGCTGGATTGGCGCCCTTCACCAAACGTTCACCATGATTTCCCTTGTGCGATGCGTGCCAAATCAACACACTCCGGCCAACTGATTTGGGGATTCGACCGTGCGGCAAGGCGCGCATGTCATTGTCGTGGGGAATGAGAAGGGTGGCTCGGGCAAATCGACCACGGCTTTCCACCTGGCTATTTTTCTGCTCTATCAGGGCCACAAGGTCGCTTCGATCGACGTGGACAGCCGGCAGCAGACGCTGACGCACTATGTCCGCAATCGCCGCGACTGGGCCCGTGCCAAGGGCCTGAGCGTCCCGCACACCACCCATTATCACCTGCCGCTCGCGCGCGGCGACTCGGCGCGGGAAAATCACCGCATCGAATTCGATCTCTTCCGCCAGGCCGTGGGCGAGGTCGAAGCCAAGTCCGACTTCATCGTCATCGATACGCCAGGCTTCGACACCAATCTGGCCCGGTTGGCGCATTCGCTGGCCGACACGTTGATCACGCCGGTCAATGACAGCCTGATCGACCTGTCCGTCATGGCGCAGGTGGATCCGGTCACCGGCGAGCCGCGCGAGCTCAGCCACTATGCAAGGCTGGTGCAGCGCGCCCGCTCCGAGCGCCTTTCCATCGACGGCCGCAACATCGACTGGGTGCTGGTGCGCAACCGCATCTCCATGCTGTCTTCGCGCAACATGCGCCAGGTGCAGACCATGCTCGATCGTATCGCCATGCGCCTGGGCTGCCGTGTCGCGGACGGCATTGCCGAGCGCGTGATCTTCCGGTCGCTGTTTTCGACCGGCATGACCGTGTTCGACCCGCTGGATGACGAGCTTCTGGGCGGCGTGCCGTCCATGTCCCATATGAGCGCCCGCCAGGAATACCGGGCCCTGGTCAATGCGCTGAACCTGCCCGCCAGCCAGCGCGCCGAAGCGCGCCGCGAAGTGCTTGCCGGGGCATCGAGCGACGTCAATCGCTTCGCTCACATGGCACGAAGCGATTCCTGAATTTTCCGATCAGCCGCGCGCGTAGGCGACCTTGCGGGTCGTTTCCGCGGCCATGGCTGTCTCGCGCGAGTCGTAGATGGCGCGGGCCTCGACGATGGCGTGGTGATTTTCCGCCGACCAGTCCCAGAGCGCACTGATCGGCACCTGCAGCGTCTTGCCCAGTTCGGTCAGGCTGTATTCCACGCGCGGCGGCACTTCGGGATAGATGGTGCGGGTGACGAGACCGTCGCGCTCGAGATTGCGCAGGGTCAGCGTCAGCATGCGCTGCGACACGCCGTTGATCATGCGCTTGAGCTCGTTGAAGCGCAGCGTGCCGTTGCGGCCCAGCATGCCCACGACCATCACGCTCCACTTGTCGCCGATGCGGTTCAGCACATCGGACATGGCCGAGCAGTTTTCGATTTGCGAGGTGTCGGTGAGCGGCATCGGAGGCTCCTGCATAGGTAACTCAGGCACAAATATAGAGGCAGTTACTGGAATATACCAGCCCTGATCCGGAAAGCCGTTGACACCGCGATGCCGCCGCTGTCTCTCTCCGCCCCATTGCCCGAGGAGACCCAGCCATGAGCCGTATCGAAAATCTCTTGTCGCAACTGACGCTGGAAGAAAAGGTGTCGCTGCTTTCGGGCGAGGATTTCTGGTCGGTTCCAGCCGTCGAACGGCTCCGCATCGGTAAGCTGCGTGTGACCGATGGGCCCAATGGCGCGCGCGGTGGCGGTTCGCTGATCGGCGGCGTCAAGTCCGCCAGTTTTCCGGTAGGGATTGCGCTCGGCTCGACCTGGGACGTCGCGCTCGTCACCGAAATCGGCGCGGCCCTGGCCGACGAGGTCAAGTCCAAGGGCGCGCATATGCTGCTTGCGCCAACGGTCAACATCCATCGCTCCGTCACCAATGGCCGCAACTTCGAATGCTATTCGGAGGATCCCATTCTCTCGGCCGAGCTCGCCGTCGGCTATATCTGCGGGCTGCAGGGGCAGGGCATCGGCGCCACCATCAAGCATTTCGTCGGCAATGAGAGCGAGATCGAGCGCACGACCATCTCGAGCGAGATCGGTGAGCGCGCGCTGCGCGAAATCTACCTCATTCCCTTCGAATGGGCAGTCAAGAAGGCTGGCACCTGGGGGGTGATGAGCTCCTACAACCGGCTCAACGGCACATTCACGTCCGAACACAACTGGCTGCTCTCGACCGTCTTGCGCAACGAGTGGGGCTATGACGGCATCGTCATGTCCGACTGGTTCGGCTCCCATTCCACCGCGCCCACCGTCAATGCCGGTCTCGACCTCGAAATGCCGGGCCCCACCCGCGACCGCGGCCAGAAGTTGATCGATGCCGTCAATGCAGGCGAGGTGAGTCCGGAAACACTGGACCAGCGCGTCGGCGCCATGCTGCGGCTGATGGAGCGCGTCGGCTCACTCGACGATTATCGCCCTCATGAGGAGCGCGCCGAGGACAGGCCGGAACACCGTGCCCTCATCCGTCGGGCCGGTGCCGCCGCCGCCGTATTGCTCAAGAACGAGAATGCGCTGCCTCTTGTGGGCGAAGGCACGATCGCCGTCATTGGGCCCAACGCCGGGACGGCCCAGATTATGGGTGGTGGTTCGGCCCAGCTCAATGCGCACTACCGCGTTTCGCCCTGGCAGGGACTGGTGGCTGCACTCGGCGAGTCGCGCCTCACCTATGCCGCAGGCTGCACCAATCATCGCTTCGAGCCGGTGCTGCGCGGCGACATGAAGGTCGAGTACTTCGCCAACCAGACCCTGGCAGGCGAACCGGTCCATGTGGGCAGCATGGAAGACGCTCAGGCCTTCTGGGTCGGTCATGTAGCCGAAGGCAAGGTCGATCCGCTGCATTTCTCCGCACGCATCCGCGGCAGCTTCACGCCCGAAAAGTCTGGCCTGCATCGCGTCGGCATCTATGCTGCCGGCTTTGCCAAGGTGTTTGTCGATGGCCGGCTCGTCGCCGACGCCTGGACCAACTGGACCAAGGGCCGCACCTTCTTCGAGGAAGGCTGCGACGAAGTGCTGGGAGAGATCGAGCTCCGGGCCGGCCATGCCCACGATATCGTCATAGAATTCGCCACCAAGGATTTTGCTACGCTCGGCCTTGCCGCCTTTGCCTGTGGCATCGGGCTGCCCTTGGGCGATGACGCCATTGCCGAAGCCGTTGCGGCGGCTCGCGAGGCGGAAACGGCAGTGGTCTTCATCGGCCGCAATGGCGAATGGGACACTGAAGGCAGCGACCTCGACGGTATTGTATTGCCCGGACGCCAGAACGAACTGGTCGAGGCCGTTGCCGCCGCCAACCCGCGCACCATCGTTGTGCTGCAGTCAGGCGGCCCGGTGGAAATGCCCTGGGCCGACCGGGTCGCCGCCGTGCTTTCCGCCTGGTATCCCGGGCAGGAAGCAGGCAATGCCATTGCCGACGTGCTGACCGGCGCGGTCGAACCGGGCGGCCGCTTGTCCCAGACTTTCCCGGTACGCTGGGCGGACAATCCCGCTCACAGCCAGGATCGCGAAGTCTATCCCGGGCTCGAAGGCAAGGTGCGTTACGAAGAGGGCATCTTCGTCGGCTATCGCCACTATGATCGCCTCGGCATGACCCCGCTTCATCCCTTCGGCTTTGGCCTTGGCTACACCAGCTTCACCCTATCCGACCTTGTCCTCGACGACGCCGCTTTCGAAGGCGACGGGACGGTGAAGCTGTCGGTCACGGCGACCAATACCGGCGGGCGCGCCGGCTCCACCGTGATCCAGGTCTATGTCACCGACGATCATGCCGGCGAGCCAAGGCCGGCCAAGGAGCTCAAGGCGTTCGACAAGGTCCATCTCGATCCCGGGCAGTCCGCCACGGTCACCTTGCAGCTCGATGCCCGCGCCTTTGCCTGGTACCGCGAAACCGCCAGGCACTGGCTGGTGGAAGCCGGCAGCTTTACCATCCGCGTTGGCCAGTCCTCCGCCGAT
>PJUF01001666.1_pt1 | contig 10571 bp, 4 predicted proteins | sample 1512191 | NCBI WGS metagenome assembly PJUF01 (sample SAMN08177673, study PRJNA422409) | Feces metagenome, whole genome shotgun sequencing project. | isolation source: Chicken feces (3) enriched on wood chips | host: Gallus gallus | place: USA: Madison | collected 2015-01-15 | reverse complement strand
CCTTTAGGAAAGCAAAGGCCGGCATGGCTCCTTCGTATTTAATGCCTTGGACCTTTTGTCCTTTAAGACCATGTAAAAGCAGTTTTAATAGTGTCTTGGGGTTCCCGTTCACCAGTTTAGACTGTGCCAATGGGGGGAATGTGTTGGTCAGTCCTTTGCCATCGGCTTTGTGGCAGGATGCGCAATAGGCATCGTATAAGACCTGACCGTTTTTTTTCTCCAGGGCGTCATTGCCAGCAGCTTGTGGCTTCAGCACCGGAGCGGTCGCCCTGTCTGAAAGGCGGAGGCGATAGATTACATCATCATCCGCTTTCGGAAATCCCTTTTGTGGGTTCCAATCGCGGTTACTTGAACAAAAATATATATCGCCATTCGGTAACACCAATACTGAACGTAGACGACCGAGCTGGTCTTTAAATAAGATCTGCTCGTCGATTATGTTCTTTCCATCCGCCGATAATTTCAGAATGCGTAAAGACTGATTTTTTAACGTGGCCAAAATGAGGCTATTTTGCCATTCAGGAATAGTTTGTAAGCCATAATAAGCCATTCCCGAAGGTGCGATAACGGGTGTCCAGGATTTAATAGGCTCAGTTCTGGGGCTTCGTTTTGCAATGGCTTTTTCTTTTTCGGTATCGATTTTACCTTCAATCTGCGGCCAGCCATAATTTTTGAGCGGTTGGATGAGGTTGATTTCGTCTTCAATGGCATCGCCATGCTCAGATGAATAGATGGTGCCCTTTGCATTATAGGTCAGCCCCTGCATATTACGAAAGCCCCAGGCATAAACATAGCTGTTTGGGATAGGGTTGTCTGCTGGTATGCTGCCATCTAGGTTGAGCCGTAAGATCTTTCCGTTTAAAGAGCTGCTGTCCTGCGCAAACGTATCGTTTGCTGCATCTCCAGTTGCCCAATAAACTTTCTCATCGGTCGAGACAATGACACGCGAGCCATTGTGTCCCGTATTGCCCGGTATTTGCAGCATCAGTTTGGGATTGGATAACTTTCCGTCAGCACTGTAATGGTAACGGTATAAATTTGAAAAAATAAGACTGTCTCTTTTGCTGGTATAAGAAAGATAGAGAAAGGCCTGTCCGCCCTCTGGCTGATATAAGGACATGCCCAATAGACCTAGAGTCCGTTGATGGTAAACATCTTTTAGACTGTCAACCAAGCTTACACGCTTTGTTCGGATATCCAGTTTCCGGATGCTTCCGTCAATTTCCGAAAATAGAATGGTCTGATTGAAACGATCGTACTGCAAATCCCAAGGAACCCGGAGTCCGCTCGCCTCTTTGGACAAAGAAAGTACACTTTCCTTCAGTTGGATACTATTGATTACAGGCGTCTCTTTTTCTTTGTCGCTGTAACAGCCGTGCAAGAACGGTAACAGTATCAATAGCCAGCCATATTTTATTTTTTTTCTCATTGTCGGTCAATGGTTATTTTTTGATTTATGTGGTTAGGTCAAAAATAGTTTATTATAAATAAATATACAAAAAATAAATTATTTTGTATACAATTTTATATGTGAGATTAGAAAGGTGTATGTTATGGTGTGCTGTTGTAGGTTGTCGAGCTGATGATAATGGTATTTTTCCCGTCTCTAAGAAAGTTGTTTTTGTAAAAAAGTAAAAAAAATATTGAATTGTATACAAAAAATATATATTATTGTATTCACTATGATGAAGTGAAAATGTAGTACTTTGTTTTGATAAAACAAAACAAAGTACTACATTTTAAAATTGCCAATAAACTAAAGAGCTTATAAATCATTTATTTAACCACTTTAACCTGAGTATTCATGATACTAAAACAGATTAAAATCCGGGATGTAATAAACAGGAATTGTCTTTTGGTCGGGTTTCCTTTTATTTCCGCAGCAGCATTTGCTGCTGCGCCGTCTTTTCATTCTTATGTAAAGGTCCCGATTCAGCGTACTCTTCCTTCAGTTGGAGGAGCGGTAAATTTTCAGCAGCAGGTCATTGGGCAAGTGCTCGATGTCAAAGGTAACACTTTGGCTGGTGTGGAAGTGCGTAATCTCAAAAATTCGGCGGTAACAGTGACTGATCAGGAGGGGCGTTTCCGACTGAGTGCAGCCGCTATGGATCAGCTTCAGTTTCGGCTCATCGGCTTTAGTACGAGGGTAGTGGCGGCAAAGGATGCCGAGGTAATGGTACTTGAGGCAGTCGAGAGTACGCTGGACGAAGTGGTGGTGGTGGGGTATGGTCAGCAGAAGAAAGAGAATCTGACAGGCTCGGTTTCCAGTGTGAAGTTTGATGAATCGACGGTAAGCCGCCCAAATATGAATTTGGCATCTGCGTTAGTGGGTAAAGCCTCTGGGCTCAATATCGCGCAGACTTCGGGCAGTCCAGGTGCAGAAGGCTTTGATCTGTTGGTACGGGGAAAGGGCACCATGAATGATGCTTCACCGCTGGTAGTGATTGACGGTGTGCCCGGGGCATTAAACGATGTCAATCCCAATGATGTCGAAAGTATTTCTGTGCTGAAGGATGCATCGTCTGCGGCGATCTATGGTTCGCGTGCCGCCAATGGTGTTATTCTGGTAACGACCAAACGTGGTAAGGGTGAGGATTTTTCGGTGACATACAATGGTTATTTCGGGCGACAACAGGTAGCGAAAAATATTGACTTTATTACCGATATGGCTACCCATATGGAATTGGTGAACGAGTCTGAAGGTCGTGAAAAATACAGTCCGGAGTTAATTGATACTTGGCGTAAAGAGTCTGCAGCTGGTAATCCGTTGTACCCTAATACCGACTGGTATAAAGAAATGCTGCAGGCGTCGCCGCTGACTGAGCATACGCTGTCAGTTCGCGGTGGCGGCAAAAAGGGTAATTTCGCGATGTCGCTGGGTTTTCTGGATAATAAAGGGATCGTAGACAATTCGGGTTATAAGAAATATGATTTCCGGATCAACGCGGATACCAAAATCAAAAATGTGCTGACCTTAGGTGGAAATGTCTTCGGTACCTGGTCTAATCGACAGCCGCTGGATGTGAGTAATTTTTTTGCCGCAATCCGCAATACTACTCCGGGTGTAATACCCCAATATGAGGACGGAAGGTACGGTGGAGAGATGTTTCCCGGCTTGCCACAGGGTGCCAACCCGAGAGCTTATGTGGATAATATCCGCGGCGATTACGAACGGCAAAAGTTAGGGCTAAAGTTTTTTGGTATTCTGAATTTGATGGAAAATCTAGAATGGGAAAGCAGTTTTGGCTTTAATTATAATAATAACCGGAACTGGGAATATGTGCGGCCCTATTCCTTATGGAATTTGCAAACGGGATTGGAATATCAAAAGAAGCCGAGCGTTAGCAGTCTGTTCAACGGGAGTATCCGAAATTATACCACTGTATTGAATTCACTACTGCGCTATCATGAAACAATTGCGGAACAGCATCATTTGGCTGTGCTAATAGGTTTTGATCAGCAATATAACCGGATGGATAAGTTTGACGCGAAAAAGAACGATATATTGGGTGATGATGCAATCTATATTTTGGATGCGGGTGCGAATCTCGAAGCTATCAATGGTTCGGGTACCGATGATGCTCTACAGTCTTATTTTGGTCGCGTGAACTATGATTTTAAAGGAAGATATCTGTTTGAGGCAAACGCGCGCTATGATGGTTCATCCCGATTTGCAAAAGAGAACCGCTGGGGATTTTTTCCGTCGTTTTCGGCTGGATGGCGACTGACGGAAGAGGAATTTGCGCGGCCGTTAAAAACAGTCTTCGATGAAATCAAAATCCGCGGTTCATGGGGTAGGCTCGGTAACAATAGGATTGGGGATTACACTTATCAAGTTGTCTATGGATCTTACTTATATCCTTTCGGAGGTCAGCTAACTCAGGGTGTTGCGCCCAAGGAGATTGCTAATAGCAAGATCCGGTGGGAGACGACAACGATCTCCAATATAGGTTTGGATCTGGCGCTGTTAAATAATAGACTGACATTCAGTGCTGAGTATTTTGATCGAAATACATCGGATATCTTGACCAAAATTCCTATTCCGATGGTGATGGGCAACTTCTCGCCGCCTTGGCAGAATATTGCCGAAATGCGCAATAGGGGCGTCGATTTTCAGGCAGGATATTTTGCAAAAACCGGAACGGACTGGTCCTACGGTATCAGTGGGAATGTATCATTTTTGAGTAATAAGGTGTTGAAATTCAATGGTAATAAGTCTATCAATGAAAGTTATATAACGATGGAAGGTAAGCCTTTCAACAGTTTCTATATGCTGGAGTTTGACCGGATCATTCAAGAGCAAAGTGAGATTGATCAGCTGAAGGCCGAGGGGTATACCTTTGGTACTTACGTGGGTGGAGAACCGAAGCCAGGGGATATGTTGTACAAAGATGTTAATGGCGATAAAGTGTTTAATGAAGAAGACCGTGTTGTAAAGGATTATTCGGGATTGCCAAAAGTGACCTACGGTTTGAATATCAATGCGGGTTATAAAGGTTTCGATCTAAATGTTGTGGCGCACGGCGTAAGCGGGGTGAAACAGTATTGGGGAAACGACGGTTTCAATACATTTAATATTAATGAAGGTTTCCTGCAGAATGCTGAAATTTTGAATCGCTGGACGCCTGAGAACCATTCCACCGAATATCCGCGTCTCCGTACCTCGGGCAGTGCACTCAACACGGTGTACAGCGACTATTGGCTGCATAATACCTCGTTTTTGAGAATTAAATCAGTGCAATTGGGTTATGCGTTGCCAAAAGAGATGTCAACAAGGTTTAAAGTGGAACGTTTCCGTGTTTTCGCCAACCTGGAAAATTATTTTACATTCACTAAGTTCAAGGGGTATAATCCTGAAAATGCCAGTATTTCCTATCCTTTAATGAAGCAGTGGGTGATCGGTTTAAATGTAACATTTTAAGATGAAAAGCCATGATTAAAAAATATAATAAGATAATAGTTGCGTCACTCGCACTTGTTTTTTTGAGCTCCTGTAGCGATTTTTTGGACCGGAACTCTTTGGTCGGTTTGTCTGAAGAGAGTTTTTGGAAATCTGAACAGGATGCTGTGATGGGGGTAAACACCTTGTATCATGCGAATAGAGAATTTACCAATAGTATTGTCATTTATGGGATGATGGATGATTTTACCGATATTTCGTACCAGTCTTTTGCGACAGGGCTGACGACAGGTGTGTTTCCTGCTAATGCGGGTTTCTACCTGACGTCCTGGGGAATATTTTTTAAGGGCGTGTACAGGGCGAATACAGCATTGAAAAATATTCCAGCCATCAGTATGAGCGAGGCGGTAAAAAAAAGAAGTATAGGCGAAGCGAAATTTTTTAGGGGATATTTTTACTTTAAATTGTGGGATTATTTTGGAGGGGTGCCTTTGTATGATACACCTGTCAATGTGGACGAATCCTATAAGCCGCGTAATACAGATAAAGAGGTGTATGAGTTTATTGTAAAGGATATGACCGAAGCGTACGAGGCTCTGCCGGAGGTGTATGATGCTTCAAATAAAGGACGTGTGACTAAGTGGGCTGCGCTGGCAATGCGTGGTAAAGCGCATCTCTGGGCAAAGGAGTATGCGAAAGCTGCAGCAGATTTTAAAGAGCTGATGGAGAAAAGCGATCGCAGGCTGCTGGCCGACTTTCATACGCTGTTCCGGGTTGCCGGAAATAATAATAGTGAAGTGATTTTTGATGTTCAATATATTGCTGAACAGGGGCATGGGATTGCGACTGACCGTAATTACGGAAATGCACGCGGGGCGACCACGGGATCGCAGCGGACCCGGCCAACACCGAAGCTTGTCAATGCTTTTGAAATGGAGGACGGTACACCTTTTGACTTCGCGAACTATACCAATGCAAATGGTCAGCCATTCAATCCGAACAGTGTCGAAGACTGGAAAGATGAGGCTTCTGTCCGTAAGCTGTTTGAAAAGCGTGATCCGCGTCTACAACAGTCAATTGTGGTGCCATGGTCGACGTTTGTTGGGCGTGGTGGTGTTGCCTATCTGTATAAATTTCCAGTTGCAACCACAGATCCAAATGCTTATGTACCGGTATGGACAAATGGAAGTTATGCTTGGCGTAAGTTTGTGGAGACAGGCTCTGTTTATACCTTGCAGGATAATATGCCTCAGAATTTTCCATTGATCCGCCTGGCCGATGTGCTGTTGATGTATGCAGAAGCAAGGAATGAAGTGCTGAGTGCTCCCGATCAGACGGTATATGATGCGGTAAATGCAGTCCGTAAAAGAGCTAAGATGCCAGATTTGCCGTCTGCTCTTACAAAGGAGCAAATGCGTGAGCGGATACGGCATGAGCGGATGGTGGAACTGGCAGGTGAGGGGCAGCGGTACTCAGATATCCGGCGCTGGAGGATTGCAAAGGATGTTGTGGATAAGGTCTGGATGACTGATTTTAATGGGACGCAAATCCGGCAACGTGGATTTCCGGATCATTATTACCTGTGGCCGATTCCCCAAGCTGAAAGAGATGTGAATCCAAGCCTGACCCAGAACCCGGGCTGGGAGTAGACCGGTTTCTGTCTGTTATTTAAATATTGTGTTCTATTTTTTTTTGTAATGAATTTGATAAAAAGGTGTGTTTCTTTGTTTCTGATGCTACTTGTGATGTCAGCTTCCTATGGTCAGGACAATGCAGCTTCGGTGGACCTGAGCTATGGCCGCTTCAATAAAAAGATGGTTGTGTCCGGAAAAATCCGAGGAAAAAAGGGCTGGTGGCTGGCTTTGGCTCCCGGGGCGGGTTATCCTGCCCGTCCGGCGGATATCGAGGTAACGCTTGCTGTGCCCAAAACAGGCTGGTATATTCTCGAGACTGAGTCAGGGCCTGTGGATCCTGAACGCCTAAAGCAACAGGATACCACAGGGATGTTAACAACGGTTGCCTATTTTCAGCTGGGTAAACAACGGGTGACCAAGCGTATAGTATACGACAAGCTGAAGGGTGGACGGCAAGAACTGGGTAAATTTGAGCTGTCCAATACGGCAGAAAGATTAAAAATCTGGCTACCTGCTCATTTGGTGTTGTATGGTTTGCGTATCAAGCCTTATGTCCCGCCGGTCGCTCCTCTTGAAGCGATCCGTTACCAGCCTGCTGTTGTACCGTCAAAAGAGAGACCAAGGCTATGGGTGAATAAAGAGAGTCTGCCGGTTGTCCGCGGACGGCTTTTGTCGGCGGAAAATGCTCCGGCCTGGGCAAAGGTGAAAGCTCTCGCTCTGGAACCGTATCGGTTTTTGACCAATAACCAGCAAGAGATGTTTTACGACGAGGTGCTGGAGCGTGTCATCGAACAGAAAGCGTTTTATTACCTGATGACGCAAGATGAACGTATTGGCCGTGAAGCTGTAGATCTGGTATCGCGTTATCTGTCGGTTTTGCAATTTGGAAACGTGACATATGGCGATATCACCCGGGAACTGGGGCGTGCGATCTATATTGGAGCGTTGGTCTACGATTGGTGTTATCCATTATTGAGTACAGATGTCAAGTTTCAGATGCAAAAGGACTTTAAGAGGCTGGTTATGGATATGGAGGTCGGCTGGCCTCCGTTTTATGGTTTGGAGAGTATAATTAATGGGCATGGAAATGAGGCGCAGATCTGTCGGGATATGCTCTCCTGGAGTCTGGCTGTTTATGATGAAGACCCTGAACCTTATCAATATGTTGCATATACAGTACTGGAGCAATTGATACCAATGCGCAAGTTTGAATACCAATCACCGCGACATAATCAGGGGGTAGACTACGGCGGTTACAGATTTGGCTGGGAGATGCATGCGGCCTGGCTGTACTACCGCATGCTAGGGCATGCTGTCTTTGACGATAATATCAAGAATATGCCTTACTACTGGCTGTATATGCGTACTCCGGATGGTAAGATGCTGCGTGATGGGGATATGTTCAACGTGAAGTACAATTCCAGTGACGATTTTTATTGGAAAAATCCGCAGACGATGCTGCTCTGTTATGCTTATTCAGGGAACGCAATGATAAAGGCTGAATTCTTAAAACAGGGAGGTCTGCCGGATAATCCGGTATTGTTCCTGTTGTTAAATGATCCTGGTCTAAAAGCTGATTTTGATCGTTCAAAATTGCCCTTGACCAAAGATTTTGGACCTGTCCTCGGGTCTATGGTGGCTCGTACGGGCTGGGGAGAGGAAAAAACGAGTAGTGATGTTATTGCTGAAATAAAAGGTGGTGGTTATCATTTCGGGAATCATCAGCATGCCGATGCGGGGGCTTTACAGATCTATCATCACGGTATTCAGGTCGGCGACCTTGGCCTGTATCTTTCGTATGGTTCACCTTACGATTTTAACTTTAATAAACGTTCCGTCGCACATAGCATGCTTTTGGTGCGCGATCCCGATGAACCATTATTGTTCCGTACCCGGACAAATGATGGGGGAGTGCGTTTTAGTCAACGCTTTCCGCGAACTGTTCAGGAAGTTTTGGGCGACTCGTGGTTTCACACTGGAGCGGTTAGGGCTTCAGCGTTCGGTCCGGATCCTATTCGGCCATCTTACAGCTATTTCAATGTTGATCTCACTGCTGCCTATTCGCCTAAAGTAAAGACCTATGCAAAAAGTTTTATCTTTTTGAATCTCAAACGCAAAGATGTGCCAGCGGCAATCGTATTGCTGGATGAGTTAAAAAGCAATAATCATGAATTTCGACCGTTCTGGCAGATTAACACACTTAACGAGCCCAAAGTGGGGATGCAGGGGTTTATTTTGAATAGTCAGTTTAAGGGGATGAAGGGTACGACTTACGTCGATATGTTTAAGCCACGGGCAGCGGATCGGGAAGTGGCGCTCTTTGGAGGTGATTCTACAGCTTATGTGTTCGGAGATCTGTATCAGGTGAAATCACCTTGGCCCGAAGCACGTGGGACGCGTATCCTTGTTAGTCCTAAAGGTAAGAGTGATCGAATGAGTTATGCGACAGTCTTTCAGATGGTGGAAGGTGATGAAGCAAAATTGCAGGTGCATTATGAGGAAAGGGAGGATTACTACTTGGTTCGGATCGCAGACCGATTGGTGGTGGCGGTCAAGCCGGACCGCTATCTTGAAAAGGCAATTGAAATCGCTGTGCCCGCAGATCGTGAATATGAGGTGGTTGTTGTAGGGCTACAAGATGGTTTTTGGAATGTGAAAAATCCGTCGAAAAATAGTAGCTTTAATATAAATATCTTGAAGGGGAATCATACAGTCAGCTGGAAATCCAGAGCAGAGTTGTTTTACTTATCTCCGGGCAGACCGTATGATGCCCGTGAAGGACTGTTTCGGTAAGCAATATGATGTTTAAATTTTTTAATTGATTTTGTATTCTTATTTTTGTGTAAAATTGTATACAGTATGAAAGAAGATTCACTTGCCAATAGGGTTTATCTAGAAGTCCGTAAAAAAATTTTGTCCAGCCAGCTGGCCGGTGGAGCACGGTTGGTTGAAAGTGCTTGGGCTGATAAGCTTGCTGTGAGTAGGGTTGCCGTCCGGGAGGCTTTTATGCGGTTGGCGGGAGAGAGTTTGGTAGAGTTTGGCGAGAAGGGTGGTTGTTTCGTAAAAAAGATGACAGTGGAGGATGTCCGGGATATCCGTGAGCTCCGTGAACTGCTTGAGGTCGGAGCACTGAAGATCTTATTCTCGAAAAAGGATAAACAGCTTATTGATGATCTGGAGTTGATATGCAACGATTTTTCCGACATGGTCAGCAAGGGTTATTACGGCGGGGCCTGCGAGGCGGATGTCCGTTTTCATGAACGTATCATTGAAGGTACTTGTAATTCCAGATTGATCGCTATTTATAAAAATAGCAATATTCCTCTGTTTCATATGAAGTTGGGTGCTATTCTGGGGCAGATGGAGGATTATCTGGATACCGATCAGGAGCATCGTGCCATTGTGGATGCGCTGAAAGCGGATGATTGGAATAAGGCATATGAGACTCTTGTTCACCATCTTGATCGAGGTGAGCAGGAAGCTCTTGAACTTGTCTGACAACTTATATATTGATATGAAGGGGATGTATTATAATATCCCCTTTTTTGTGTAGTTCAGCTGCAGTAATTGTCCTTTTTCGGCCTCGGTGACGATTAGGCCTAGCTCCCCAGATGGGTCCAGAGCACAGTTGGTCGGATTGTGTCCGGGTGTCATTAACTTTTCGGTCGTTTTGTTGGCTGGATTTAGTAGGAGAATATGTTGTGAGCCATATATAGCAATCAGCAGATTTCCTGCTTCATCAAAAGCGAGTCCATCGGGGCCAATTTTGCCACCTGCTGGCGCAAATTTTTCGGGTGATTCCATTTTCCTTGTGTTTATATTCCATTCCATTTTCCAGATCCATTTGCTGCCTGTCTCCGCAATAAAAAGATTGTTGCTTTTTGGAGCAAAAGCTAATCCGTTGGGGTAGTACATGTTCTGATATACAATGCGGAGTCGTCCGTTTGTCTGTAGGCAGCAGACGTAGCCTGTTCCGTCTGTCAGCTCGCTTCCGGGGCAGGTGAACAGTAAATTACCTGCTGTGTCGAAGCATAGGT
>PJUF01001656.1_pt1 | contig 10599 bp, 8 predicted proteins | sample 1512191 | NCBI WGS metagenome assembly PJUF01 (sample SAMN08177673, study PRJNA422409) | Feces metagenome, whole genome shotgun sequencing project. | isolation source: Chicken feces (3) enriched on wood chips | host: Gallus gallus | place: USA: Madison | collected 2015-01-15 | reverse complement strand
TGCCATTCCATGCCTGATACGTTTTCTCTTTCCCTCCAAATGCCAAAAATCTCAGTTCCGTATTTTTTTCCTGAAACAATGCCGAAAAATTATACGAATGAAGATCAGAAGATGCTCTGTCAATAAAACCATCAGAATGGATGTGAGTGTAACGTCCCATTACAGATAAACGGTTTTTCCAGAATTTTCCGGAGTTGACTTCAGCAGAATATTTATAAGTATTGAATGATCCATAAGAATCATCTGACCTTACCGAAAATGTGTCCGCCGGATCTCTGGAAATGACATTAACACTTGCTCCAAAAGCTGAAACGCCATTGGAAGAAGTTCCTACACCTCTCTGGATCACAATTTGCGAAGCAGAACTTGTGAGATCTGGGACATTAACAAAGAAGGTTCCCTGTGATTCGGAATCATTGTAAGGAACGCCGTTCAGCATCACATTGATGCTAGTTCCGGCAGTCCCCCTTATTCTGAAACCTGTGTAACCAATTCCGTTTCCCGCGTCGGAAGTAGAAACCACAGACATCTGATTTTTTAGCAGAATGGGAAGATCCTGCCCCAGATTTTTGTCAGCCAGTTCTTTTTCTACGTTGATAATGGATTTGGCAACCGGTGTCCGTTTTGTAAATTCTACAGCAGCGATATTTGTAACCTTCACGGAATCTGTAGTTTGCGAAAGATAAAATGGAGCAACTAATACTCCTAAAAAAATAAATCCTTTCATTCTTTTAAATTTTTGTTGTTAAAATTTATTGGAATAAAAGGGGCGACTATGTTTATAATTGATAAACTGTTAAGGATAAATGATTGTGGCCACAGAAACATTTATCGTTTATCACTCATCAATTATAATGAATGTTTCCCTAAACTCGTTACAAGTTCCAGGTTCATTGGGTATAATCTCAGCTTGTTACAGCACCCCTTAAATTTCTGACTGCGAAACTACAAATATTATTTAATAGTATAACTATTATAGGCGTGATTATTTTTATTAATGTAAAAATAATCTTTTCCGTTTGCAGATACTTCAAAAAGATTTGCCATTTTCCAGCTCAGATTGGTCTTGATATCTTCATACATAAAAGGAATAACAACTTCATTATTCTTGGTAATAACACCAAACTTATTATCCAATACAGCAATAATCATGGGATTGTCCTTATCTCCGTCCAAGACGTGAAGCATCTGATATTGAGGATAGATATCAAACTCATTATAATTTTTGCTATCGATGTTTCTTTTGCTTATCAGACCATAAAACCCATTTTGTATGAATGCATTGTATTTCGGCGCTTCATACGGAAAAATACATTTTCCCAAATCTTCCTTTTTGTACTGATAGACGCGCTTTCCGTTCTTATTAATCCTGTATGACACTTCATCTTTTTCTACAGTTGCATAGTCGGAAGATCCAAAAGCTCTGATTTTTTCATTTGGAGAATTCAAAAGATTACAATCTTCGGAAAAAAACATTGCGATATGGTACTGGGGTTCAATAACTGTAATTCCCTGTTGGTTGATATATCCGGTTTTTTGGTTGATTGTGAGCGGGATAAGATTAGGAACTCTATCCATCATTTGAGAAAATGCGACAAGGCTGCATCCAGCCATGAGCATGGTAAATATTTTTTTCATCGATGTGTTGTGTTTGTGTTATAAATTTTCAAGAATACTCTTATAGAAAACAGTATTCCTAAAAAGCGAAAATAACAAAATTAATACCAATAATCCAAGTAAAAAGTTCTTATCATAAAAAAAGCGCTCTATTACAGGTTTTTTAGTATTTTTATTATAGTATCTCATCATAAAAAATAGCAAAACAACAGGTAAAGAAATAACAAAAAGTGCATTGAACCTTACCGCATCCCGAATCTGAAGATGCAATAATGAATGAATTGCTCGCTGAACACCACAACCTGCACATTCATAACCTGTAGCAGCTTTCAGAGGACAGGATAAAAAAAACGAGTTGCCCGAAGGATCAAAAAAATAGTATAAACAAAGCAAACTCAGAAAAAGCACAAAAACCAAAACCTGCCTGTAATACTTTTTTATTAAATATTTGATTTTCAAAATTCTACAATAAATTGGAAGTTTTTCAAAATATAAATTTTTATGACAAAAATATTAATAATAGAAAAACTAAATCTAATTTATTTTTAATCTAAATTATTCCATTCTCCTGAAAGTTTTGAATTTCGTAAATTTGGGCAAATTTAACAGAACTCAACACGTTTTAATTCTTGTTTAAATTAATAGTTTTGGCAGCTCATTCTGGAGAAACACTTTGCTATATCAGCTTTCCTGTTTCTAAACCAAACACCAATGCAGCACAACCAAAAATCGAACCAATAAAATCGAAACGATAAAAAAATGAATATTTACAACGACTACCTGAAAGAAATTGAAGAGAGAAAAGAGCAAGGTCTACATCCAAAACCAATTGATAGCGCAGAATTATTAAGCGCAATTATTGATCAAATCAAAGATACAGCAAACGAATACAGAGCTGACTCTCTCAAGTTTTTTATTTACAATACTTTACCTGGAACCACCAGTGCTGCCGGAGTAAAAGCTAAGTTTTTAAAAGAAATAATTTTAGGTGATGCTGTAGTTGAAGAAATCACGCCCGCTTTTGCTTTTGAACTTTTGTCGCACATGAAAGGTGGTCCTTCTATCGAAGTATTGCTTGATTTGGCTTTAGGCAATAATGAAAATATCGCAAAACAGGCTGCGGAAGTTCTGAAAACCCAAGTTTTCCTATATGACGCTGACACAGCCCGTCTGAAAGAAGCTTACGAATCCGGCAATGCATTTGCTAAAGATATTTTGGAAAGCTATGCAAAAGCAGAATTTTTCACCAAGCTTCCGGAAGTTCCGGAAGAGATCAAGGTTGTGACCTATATTGCCGGAGAAGGTGACATCTCTACAGATTTATTATCTCCGGGAAATCAAGCGCATTCTCGCTCGGACAGAGAACTTCATGGCAAATGCATGATCACACCGGAAGCACAGGACGAAATCAAAATGCTCCAGGCACAATATCCTGATGCGAGCGTAATGCTGATCGCTGAAAAAGGAACAATGGGAGTTGGTTCTTCAAGAATGTCAGGTGTAAACAATGTCGCGCTTTGGACAGGTAAACAGGCAAGTCCTTATGTACCTTTCGTAAACATCGCTCCGATTGTTGCGGGAACAAACGGTATCTCTCCGATTTTCTTAACAACAGTTGACGTAACCGGAGGTATCGGAATCGACCTTCAAAACTGGGTTAAGAAAACAGACGAAAACGGAAACCCAATCCGTAACGAGAAAGGTGATATTGTTTTAGAAGAAAAATATTCTGTGGCTACAGGAACTGTTCTTACAATTAATACCAAAGAGAAAAAATTATACAACGGCGATAAAGAGCTGAAAGATATTTCAAAATCATTTACGCCTCAGAAATTAGAATTTATCAGAGCAGGAGGTTCTTACGCTATCGTTTTTGGTAAAAAGATCCAGACATTTGCAGCTAAAACTTTAGGAATTACAGCTCCGACAGTTTTTGCACCTTCTAAAGAAATTTCTTTCGAAGGACAAGGTTTGACTGCCGTTGAAAAAATCTTCAACAGAAATGCAGTGGGTGTTCCTGAAGGCAAAGTTTTACACGCAGGTTCAGACGTTCGTGTTGAAGTAAACATTGTTGGTTCTCAGGACACAACAGGTTTGATGACCGCTCAGGAATTGGAATCTATGGCAGCAACGGTAATTTCTCCAATCGTTGACGGAGCTTATCAATCAGGATGTCACACGGCTTCTGTTTGGGATAAAAAAGCACAGGCTAATATTCCTAAATTAATGAAATTTATGAACGATTTCGGAGTGATCACAGCACGTGACCCGAAAGGTGAATACCACGCAATGACAGACGTTATTCACAAAGTTCTTAACGATATTACGGTTGACGAATGGGCGATCATTATCGGTGGAGATTCGCACACGAGAATGTCTAAAGGTGTTGCTTTCGGAGCTGATTCCGGAACTGTAGCTTTAGCTTTGGCAACTGGTGAAGCTTCAATGCCGATTCCTGAATCTGTGAAAGTGACTTTCAAAGGTCAAATGAAAGAGCATATGGATTTCCGAGATGTCGTTCACGCAACTCAGGCTCAGATGTTGAAGCAATTTGACGGTGAAAATGTCTTCCAAGGTCGAATTATCGAGGTTCACATTGGAACTCTTCCAGCTGACCAAGCGTTTACATTTACAGACTGGACTGCAGAAATGAAAGCGAAAGCATCAATCTGTATTTCTGAAGACGATACTTTGATTGAATCATTGGAAATTGCGAAAAGCAGAATCCAGATTATGATCGACAAAGGAATGGATAATCATAATCACGTTCTTCAAGGCTTGATCAACAAAGCAAACAAGAGAATCGAGGAAATCAGAACTGGCACCAAACCAGCTTTGACTCCGGATGCAAACGCAAAATATTATGCTGAAGTAGTTGTTGACCTAGACATTATTGTTGAACCAATGATCGCGGACCCGGATGTAAACAATGAAGACGTTTCTAAAAGATACACACACGATACTATCAGAGATCTTACGTATTACGGAGGCGAGAAAAAAGTGGATCTTGGTTTCGTAGGTTCTTGTATGGTTCACAAGGGTGATTTGAAAATTGTTTCCCAGATGTTGAGAAATCTTGAAAAGCAGAATGGTAAAGTAGAATTCCAGGCTCCATTGGTAGTTGCGGCTCCTACTTATAATATCATTGATGAATTAAAAGCTGAAGGTGACTGGGAATTATTAGAGAAATATTCAGGTTTTGAATTCAACGATGCAGCTCCAAAAGGCGAAGCTCGTACGCAATATGAAAATATGATGTACCTTGAGCGACCAGGTTGTAACCTTTGCATGGGTAACCAGGAAAAAGCTGAAAAAGGAGATACAGTTCTAGCAACCTCTACTCGTCTTTTCCAGGGAAGAGTGGTTGAAGATTCTGAACGTAAAAAAGGAGAATCTTTGTTAGCTTCTACTCCGGTTGTTGTTTTATCAGCAATCAAAGGTAGAATTCCAAGTATTGAAGAATACAAAGAAGCTGTTGAAGGTATTGATTTGACAACTTTCGTTCCATCTATTAAAGAATTGGTTACAGTTGGTCATTAATTTTTGACTAATATTTTTAAAATACAAATGGGGGATTTCTTTGCAAGTCTTCCATTTTTTTGTTTAGAATCTTTCTATTTTAATTGTTCTAATATTATTTTAACTTAGGTCAATAACATCAATTTATTTTTTCCTTAACTTCATAATTCCAAAATATTATTGTTAGTCATCATAATTATCCTTTATCTATTAGTATAGGAATAGAATTTGATGAACTGTATTGGTTAAATTTTTCTGCTTTACCATCAAAAAGTGGAATTAATAAAAGAATAAAAAATATCGAGATATGACTTTTGACTTGGATATGATCAAAAAAGTTTATTCTGATTTCGAAACCAGAGTAAACGAAGCAAGAGCTTTTATGGGAAGACCTCTTACTTATTCAGAAAAAATTCTTTGCGCCCATCTTTTTCCATCTCAGGCAAAAGAAGCATTTAAAAGAGGAGAATCTTATGTAGACTTTGCTCCTGATAGAGTGGCAATGCAGGATGCAACGGCGCAAATGGCTCTTTTACAATTTATGCAGGCTGGAAAGAAAAAAGTTGCTGTTCCATCAACAGTTCACGCTGATCACTTGATTCAGGCAAGAGTTGGTGCAGCCAAAGATCTGATCGAAGCTGAAAATAAGAATAACGAGGTTTATCAATTCCTACAATCAGTTTCTAATAAATATGGTATTGGTTTTTGGAAAGCCGGCGCTGGAATTATCCATCAAGTTGTTTTGGAAAACTACGCTTTCCCTGGTGGAATGATGATTGGAACCGATTCCCACACTGTAAATGCTGGAGGACTTGGAATGGTGGCGATTGGAGTTGGTGGCGCTGATGCTGTGGACGTAATGGCAGGAATGGCTTGGGAACTTAAATTCCCAAAAATGATCGGCGTTAAATTGACAGGAAGACTGAATGGCTGGACTGCTCCAAAAGATATCATTCTGAAAGTGGCTGGAATTCTTACCGTAAAAGGAGGAACTGGTGCTATTGTAGAATATTTTGGTGAAGGTGCCAATTCGCTTTCTTGCACCGGAAAAGGTACGATTTGTAATATGGGTGCGGAAATCGGAGCTACTACTTCTATTTTCGAATATGACCAAAATATGAGCAAGTATCTTCGCTCAACAGACAGAGAAGATTTGGCTGATGCAGCTGATGCTGTTGCTCACGTTCTGAAAGCTGACCCGGAAGTTCACGCCAATCCGGAAAAATATTATGATGAAGTGATTGAAATTAATCTTGATACTTTAGAACCTTATCTTAATGGGCCATTCACACCGGATCTGGCAACGCCAATTTCACAAATGAAGGAAATTGCTGAAAAAAACGGGTGGCCAACAAAAATTGAAGTAGGATTGATTGGTTCTTGTACCAATTCTTCTTACGAAGATATCGCAAGAGCAGCTTCTGTAGCCAAACAAGCCAAAGAAAAAAACATTGAAGTCAAAGCAGAATACACAATTACGCCAGGTTCAGAACAAGTTAGGTTTACAGTAGAACGAGATGGTTTCCTTAAAACCTTCGATGAGATTGGCGGTAAAGTTTTTGCGAATGCCTGCGGACCTTGTATCGGACAATGGGCTCGTGAAGGCGCTGACAAACAGGAAAAAAACACGATTGTTCACTCCTTCAACAGGAATTTCTCTAAAAGAGCGGACGGCAATCCTAATACTTATGCTTTCGTAGGTTCACCGGAATTGGTAACTGCAATGGCGATTGCGGGAGATTTGAGATTCAATCCTTTGACTGATAAATTGAAAAACAAAGACGGTATAGAAGTGATGCTGGATGAACCAAGTGGAGATGACTTGCCAAGATTAGGTTTCGATGTTGAAGATCCTGGTTACATTGCTCCAGCCGAAGACGGCTCTAATGTTGAAGTAATTGTTTCGCCGACATCTGACAGGTTACAGATTCTGGAAGCTTTCCCGGCTTGGGACGGACAAAATATCACTGGCGCAAGATTACTTATCAAAGCGTATGGTAAATGTACTACAGATCATATTTCTATGGCAGGACCTTGGCTGAAATACCGTGGACACCTCGATAACATTTCCAACAATATGCTGATTGGCGCTGTGAATGCATTTAATATGGAAACCAATAATGTTAAGAATGAGTTGGACGGACAGTACAAACCAGTTCCTGATTCTGCAAGACAATATAAAGCTTCGGAAGTTCCAACAATTGTTGTAGGTGATGAGAATTACGGTGAAGGTTCTTCCAGAGAGCACGCAGCAATGGAACCAAGACATCTTGGTGTAAGAGCGGTTTTGGTAAATCTTTTGCAAGAATCCACGAGACTAATCTTAAAAAACAAGGAATGCTTGCATTGACCTTTGATGATAAGGAAGATTATGATAAAATCAAGGAAGACGATATCATTAATTTCTTAGATCTGGATCAATTTGCACCAGGAAAACAATTGACTCTGGAATTTGTTCACGCAGATGGCACTAAAGATTTGATAAAAACCAATCATACTTATAATGCCGGACAAATCGCTTGGTTCAAAGCCGGTTCTGCTCTTAATCTTATTAAGAGAATGGAAAAAGAAAGTTAAAAATTCCATTTTAATTGAATAAAAAAGTCTCACAATTGTGAGACTTTTTATGCTTTATTTTCTTCAGTTTGAGGATTTTCTGGTCTGCAGAATTTAGATTCAAATCGTTTTTTCCACATTTCTTTAAATTTTTCCCGTTCTTCTTCGCTGCCACAAAATTGAGTTTCGAATTTCTGTTTCCAGCTTTCCTTCATATTGTGGTCATCCAAATGATGTCGTCTCCCGAATTTTTTCTTTCCACCAAATCCTCCGAATAAAATTTTTGATAAAACCAAAATCCCCAAAGACTGCCAATAATTAATCGCTTTCACTCCTAAAATATCGGGCAAAAGGATATTCCAAAGCCATTGAAAAAACCATACAAAGAGTCCCATTGCGGCTATAACGCAAGGAATAATCAACCAAAATTTCTTTTTATTTCTGTTCATTTCTATAATATTAATCGTTCAGGTCATTATAAAGATTCTGCAATTTTTTCCGCAGATGCTTTACCGCATAAGACTTTCTACTGATAATTGTTTTTATGTTTTCGCCCTCCTCGTCTGCGATTTCCTGGAGCGTTTTATCTTCCAGCTCATTCTGGATGTAGACCCGTTTTTGTTTTTCCGGAAGTTCGTCCAGTGCTTTCATCAGCTCATTCCAGAACATTTCTTTGAAGACACCGATTTCGGGATTATTGCTATCATCAGCCAAAAGGATATCTTTAACGTTCAATTCGCCGTCTTCATCCTGATAGACAAAATCTTCCAGAGATTCGGTTTTCTTTTTTCTGTAACTATCGATGATTTTATTTCGGGTTACCGAATATAACCAAGCTCCCACATTTTCCAACTCATTGAGATTGGTCAATCGGCTGGTTTGAAACCAAACTTCCTGTAGAATATCTTCTGCATCTTCTGTCTTTGCCACTTTCGAATTGATAAAGCGCAAGAGTTGGGAGCCGTAGTTTTTCACGACTTCCGTAATAGATACAGATTTTGTTTCGGCCATTGACTGTAAAGATAGCGAGTCCATACGAATAAGACGGCACTACTTTTTTTTTACTTTAAAAGTTATGGATTTTTTTTGGATTGACGTAATCTGATTGTGAAAAGTGTCGCTCCTACGAAGCTTTGCTGGAATTAGCTCTCTTGTTTCTACAAACATATCGCTCCTACGGAGCTTTGCTCATTGTGTAATCTAAAATACTATAAATATTTTGCTTCTACGGAGCTTTACTAGCAATATGTATTTTTGATGTTTTAAACATTTCTCCTTCGGAGCTTATTAAAAGTCTGATCTAAAAAAGACCATCAGCAAAAAGCCAAATGCCAATAGCAATCTACATCAAAGGCAACCTCATCAACTCGTGTTTTCCGAAGATAATGGAATTTGGCGGAACATTTCTAGAAATCACGCAATTAGCTCCGATAATACAATTATCGCCTATGGTTACACCTTTCAGAATGGTAACATTGCTGTAGATTTTTACATTTTTGCCAATGATAATCGGCGCTGTGTTGAATTTGTTTTTATGCCAAATATATTCTGGCTTTGTATCGAAAGCGTGATCGTGATCATAGAATTTGCAACCTTCTGCGATACAAGTATCATCGCCAAGTTCGATTTTATCAAGACAATTGATGGAAATATAATGACTGAGATCTACATTGTTTCCAAAAATCAAATGTCCGCCATTTCGGATTCTGATAGCCGTATGATCTCTCCAAATGACGTTTTTTCCAATCTCGAATTTAGCATTATCATCTAATTCAAAAACAGTCGCTTTTCCAATTTTCAAATCAGAATGAAGCTTGACACCGGAATGCGAATTGAGAATGCTGTAAGAATATAGCTTCTCGATTTTCGCAATCGTTTTCGGAATAATGTTCAACGTTTTATAGATAAGATTGATCATAGTTATAAGTTTTTATAATGTTCCGGAATCTACGAAAATCTCCTGACCTGTTATCGATTTTGCTTTTTCGCTGGCTAAAAACAGAACAGTTTCTGCAACAGATTGCATATCGGTTTCTTTTTTCAAAGCGGTTCTTTTGAAGATTCGATTTTTGTGGTCTTGAGTTAGTTTAGCGTTCATCGCAGTTTCCATATAACCGGGAACTACGATATTGGAACGGATGCATCGTTCGCCCCATTCTCTTGAGATATTTTTAGAAAAAGACTGCAAAGCGCCTTTGGAAGCGGCATACATCGACAAACCTTTGTAACCTGTATGTGCGCTAATGGAAGAAATATGAATAATACTTCCAGAAACTCGGTTGTAGATCATATTTCGGATAGCATACTTCGTTAGGAACATTGGCGAATACAGATTAACATCAAACATTGTTTTCAAATCTTGATAGTTGAGATTCGTGACAATATCATCATAAGCCATCGCCGCATTGTTTATTAACACGTGAATCGGAATTTGGTTTTTGACGAAATCCTTGAAAACTTCTTGCTTGATATTTTCCGGATTTGACAAATCGAAAGTCTTGAAGAAAAGATTCTCCGGATATTGATTTTCAAGATTTTTCAATTCCTCGGATTCGGTTCTGCTGATGCCGTAAATTGTGTGTCCGTTTTCCAGAAACAATTTTGCAATTTCCAATCCAACACCTCGGGAAATGCCCGTTATCAATACGTTCATACAATTTTCTTTTTTCCGGTTCTGGTTAATTCTATTTTATCAACAAACGAAATTTTTCTAGGAATTTTGAAGTTTTGAATCTTTCCATTTAAGAAAAATCTGACGTCTTCTTCCTTCAAATCTGTATTAGGATGCAACTCGATTTCGCAACAAATTATATTTCCCAAAACAGCGTTTGGTTTTCCGTAAACTCTAACATTACGGATATTTTCGTGTTGTGTCAATTCGTCTTCGACTTCATAAGGATTCACTTT
>PJUF01001655.1_pt1 | contig 10600 bp, 9 predicted proteins | sample 1512191 | NCBI WGS metagenome assembly PJUF01 (sample SAMN08177673, study PRJNA422409) | Feces metagenome, whole genome shotgun sequencing project. | isolation source: Chicken feces (3) enriched on wood chips | host: Gallus gallus | place: USA: Madison | collected 2015-01-15 | reverse complement strand
GCGGTGCGGCGGTCGGCAGGTCGGCCTGCACGATCTGCAGGGGAATGGTGCGGGCGGTGGTCTCAGTCATGGCAGTTCCGGGGGGCGGTCAGGCGGCCGCAGAAAGATCGGGCAGTTCGGGCGTGGGCTGCAGCAGAAGACCGAACTGGCGGGCCAGATGGTCCAGCAGCACCGGCTTGACGGCGTCCATCCCGGACGGGCCTCCCAAGTCTACCACCGAGGTCACCTGCAGCCCCTGGTAACCACAGGGGTTGATGCGGTGGAAGGGTTCCAGGTCCATCGACACATTGAAGGCCAGGCCGTGGAAGGTGCAGCCGCGGCGCACGCGGATGCCGAGGGCGGCGATCTTCGCATCGCCCACGTAGACGCCCGGCGCACCCTCGCGACGTTCGGCGCCGATGTTCCATTCGCCCAGCGTGTCGATCAGGGCCTGTTCGATGCGGCACACGTAGTCGCGCACGCCGATGCCCAGCCGCGGCAGGCGCAGCAGCGGGTAGACCACGATCTGGCCGGGGCCGTGGTAGGTCACCTGGCCGCCGCGGTCGACGTGCAGCACCGGGATATCGCCCGGTGCCAGCACGTGTTCGTCCTTGCCGGCCTGGCCCAGGGTGAACACCGGATCGTGTTCGACCACCCATAGTTCGTCGGCGTCGTCGTCGGTCCGCTGGTCGGTGAAGCGCTGCATGGCGCGCCAGACCGGTTCGTAGGCCTGGCGCCCGAGGTCGCGCACCACCGCAGGGCGGGCCGGACGCTGCCCGGGGGCAGGCTCGGCCACGCAGCTGGTGGCTACACCGTCCACTTCACTTCCGGATGGTCGCGCAGGGCCTGGTGGGCCACGTCGTACTGTTCGCGGTTCTCGGCCCGGAACACCAGGCGCACCGAAACGTACTTGCCGTTGGACGAATGCTTCCAGCTGATGCGCTCGTTCACCACATCAACGCCGGCAGCCAGCAGCAGGCGGGGGAGATCGTGCTCCAGGCCACGGTTGGCCGGGCCCATCGCGCTGAGCTCGAACTGACCGGGGAACTGGAAGCCGTGTTCGGGGTTGTCGGACTTGATTTCCATGCCCCCATTATCGGGCCGCAGGGCACCAAACCCAAGAGTATTCATCAACGTCAAAGGGTGTACCGGCAGGCTGCTGCGTTGCAGGCTGTCACCCGGTTCAGCCGGCGGCCGGGCAGTGATCAGTTTCGCCTGCGGGACAAGTGCGTATTACGGAACAGACAAGTGAAGGCGGACGGCTCGTTCCGTCACGGGGACGGGAGTAACGTGTTGTTGCATAAATCGACCTTCACACGCCAACCACCTGATGATCATTCCATCCATGCGTACTGCCGCAGCCATCAGCCTGACCGGCCTGCTGGCCGCTGCCGCCCTCCCCCTCACCGCCCAGGCAGCCGAACAATGTGGCCCGGAGGCCATGCGCGAACACCCGCCGCAGGTCAATTTCCGCGTCGACAACGATCTGTTCGGCGCCAAGGACCAGGACCAGGGCTACACCAACGGCGCCCAGCTGACCCTGGTGTCGCCCAATCTGGTCGACTACACCGATGACCCCTGCCTGCCGCGCCTGGCGCGCTGGGTGAACCGCCACCTCGAGCGCCTGCACCCGGGCGAATTCGAGCAGCAGAACATGATCTTCAGCCTCGGCCAGGGCATCTATACCCCCACCGATTTCACCCGCAAGGACCTGATCGAGGATGACCGCCCCTATGCCGGCGTGCTGGTGGCCAGCTTCGGCTACAACGCCCGCCGCGGCGACCGCCTGCAGACCACCCTGCTGACCCTGGGCGTCGTGGGCCCGTGGGCGCAGGGCAAGCAGGTGCAGAACGCGGTGCATGACCTGCTGGGCGACGAGAAATTCCAGGGCTGGGACAACCAGCTGCACAACGAGCCGGTGGTGATGTACACCCACGAACGCATGCGCCGCTGGCCGGCCGATGCCAGCGTCAATGCCGGTGGCTGGGGCTGGGATGCAATCAGCCACTACGGCGGTTCGATCGGCAACCTGGAAACCAAGGCCAATTTCGGCGGTGAAGTGCGCTTCGGCTGGAAGCTGCCCGACGATTTCGGCAGCACCCCGCTGCGCCCGGCCGGTGAAAACACCGCACCGACCCGCGGCGGCAAGCCCAGTGGCTGGTCGTGGCACCTGTTCGCCACCACCGATGCGGCGTGGGTGATCCGCGATATCACCCTGGACGGCAACACCTTCCGCGACAGCCACAGCGTGGACAAGCGCCATGTGGTGGCCTACGGCGGCTACGGCATCGCGGTGATGCGCGGCCCCTGGAAGTTCGCGATGGCGCGTTACCACAGCACCCGCGAATTCAACGGCCAGCGCGAAGCCCCGGTGTTCGGCAGCTTCACCATCAGCCGCTCGATGTAGGAAGGTTAAAAAAGGGGACGGAGGGGATTAAGTCGTTTGTGCACAAACGACTTAATCCCCTCCGTCCCCTTTTTTGCGGCCGGCTTGCGCCGGCCTTTTCATTCACCACGCCGGGGCGTGGATCATTCTGATTCCCACCACATCCAGAAGCTGTCCCACAGGCGCTTGAAGAAGCCGGCCTGTTCGACGGCGGCCACGGCCACCAGCGGGGCTTCGGCCACGACCTTGCCATCCAGGGTCACCTTGACCGTGCCGATCTGCTGGCCAGCGGTGAACGGGGCTTCCAGGGTCTTGGGCACGTCGATGCTCGGCTTCAGGTCGTTGTAGCGACCGCGCGGCACACTCACCAGCATCGGCTGGGCCACGCCCAGCTGCACCTTGTCGGCGGCACCCTTCCACACCTTGTGCTCGGCCACGGCCTTGCCCGGCTCGTACAGGCGGTGGGTTTCGAAGAAGCGGAAGCCCCAGTTGAGCAGGGCCAGGCTGTCATCGGCGCGCTGCTTTTCCGACGAACCACCCAGCACCACGGCGATCAGGCGCTGGTCGCCACGCTGGGCCGAACTCATCAGGCAGTAACCGGCTTCGGAGGTATGGCCGGTCTTGATGCCGTCCACGCTGCCATCGCGCCACAGCAGCAGATTGCGGTTGGGCTGCTTGATGTTGCCCACCTGGAATTCCTTCACCTTGTTGTAGGCGTAGGTGTCCGGGTAATCACGCACCATCGCGCGGCCCAGCAGCGCCAGGTCGTAGGCGGTGCTGTGGTGGCCTTCGGCGCTCAGGCCGTGGGCGTTGACGAAGTGCGAATCCTTCATGCCGATCTTGGCGGCGTAGCTGTTCATCAGCGAAGCAAACGCTTCCTCGCTGCCGGCCACGTGCTCGGCCAACGCGATCGCGGCATCGTTGCCGGACTGGATCGCCATGCCCTTTTCCATGTCTTCCAGGCGCGCGGTCTGGTTGACCGGGAAGCCGCTGTAGCTGCCATCGGTGCCGGCGCCACCTTCGCGCCAGGCGCGTTCGCTCATCATCACCTGGTCGTCAGCGCGGACCTTGCCGTTCTTGACCTCGGCGGCGACCACATAGGACGTCATCACCTTGGTGATGCTGGCCGGGGCCAGCTGTTCGTGGACGTTCTCACCCGCCAGGATCTGGCCGGTGGCGTAGTCCATCAGGATAAAAGCCTTGAACGCGCTGGGCACCGGGGCCGGCGGGGTGGCCACGACCGCCGGAGCGGCTGCAGCAGCGGGCGCCGGGGTGGCCGGGGTCGGCAGCGGCGTCTGGGCGGAAGCCAGGCCAACCACCAGGGTGGCAGCCAGGGCGGTGGCGGCGGAACGGAAATTCATTGGACTGCAGGCTCCAGGGGACGGCCAGAATGGAGGGTGGTACGAACGGCCATTGTAAGGCCGGTGTGGCAGGGGCCGGCAGCACCGGCCCGGGCGGATCAATCCTTGACGATCTGAGGCGACCCCAGGCCGAGACCGGCGATGCGGCCGACAAGTTCCGCAGCGCTGGCATGGTCGCTGGCCGGTACGCGCAGGCGGAACAGGGTACGGCCACCGGCAGCGATGTCGCTGATGGTGGCGCCGACAATGCCGGCAGCATTGAGCTGGCCCATCGCGCGGGTCGCGTTGTCACGGCTGGAGAAGCTGGCCACCTGCACCATCACCGCGCCCACCACCTGCTGCGACAGCGTCGGCGCAGGGGCGGCGGCAACGGGTGCGCTGCGGACGGGCGTGGTGGTGGCACGCGGCGTTGCGGCGGCCACGGCCAGCGGGGCGGCGGCGCTGCGCGAGGGCGCTGCGCTCGGCGGCAGACTGCTGACCGCCACTTCGGGCAAGGCGCTGCTGGCGGCCTGGGTGGTGGCGGGCTGGCCACGGGCAGGTGCGCCGTCGGCCGGCAGGCGCTGCACCAGGCGGTCGATATCGCTGGGCGCAGCGGCGCGCGGGATGGTGGGTGCCGGGCGTGCCGCGGCGACGGTCGTGGCTGCAGCAGCGGCGTCGGCCGCACGGCGCTCGCGGCGCGACGGCTTCTGCGCCAGCAGGTTGCTTTCACCCGGCTGCAGCGCGCGTACTTCCACGTTGCCGGTGCCACGCTGGGTGATGCCCAGGCGCACGGCAGCGGCATAGCTGAGGTCGACCACGCGGCCATCATGGAACGGGCCGCGATCATTGACGCGCACGATCACCGATTCGCCGTTGTCCAGGTTGGTGACGCGGGCGAAGCTGGGCAGCGGCAGCGTTTTGTGCGCGGCGGTGAACTGGTACATGTCGTAGACCTCGCGATTGGAGGTCAGGCGGCCGTGGAACTTGGCGCCGTAGTACGAGGCGGTACCACGTTCGACATAGTCATGGGTGTCGTCGAGCACCTTGTAGGACTTGCCCAGCACCACATACGGCGATTTGTTGCCGATCACCGAGCGCTCGACGGCAGTTACTTCCGGCTCGGGGATGCAGGCCACGTTGGGCACGTAGGTGGGCGTGGAGTCCTTCACCCCCGGCTTGTACAGGCCGCCGGCGGTGTAGTTGCCGCGCGTGCCGGGATCCTCGGTGGCGGCCGCATACGGCGAACCGTCCGGGCAGTGCGCCGGGCGCCCGCCCTTGCCCTGCACCACGGTGCTGGGCACCTTGCCGCCATGGCCGGCACTGGGTTTGTTCGGTGCGCTGCTGCAGGCCGCCAGGGCCAGCACGACGATTCCGGAAACCAGCCATCTGATGTTCATGCCGGGGGCAGCTCCTGTCCGGCAATGGCCTGCGACAACTGGAACACGGCCATCGCGTACATCTTCGAGAGGTTGTAGCGGGTGATCGCGTAGTAGTTCTGGAAGCCCAGCCAGTACTGCTTGCCGGTGCTTGCTTCAAGCGTGACGGGGGTGGCGGTGGCACCCGGCTGCACCGGCGTGCTGGGCTGGTAGCCGCGCTGGGCCAGTTCCGCCAGCGACCAGGTGGGCATCCACTCGGTCGGGTTGAATTCCTCGCGGCCCGGGGCCAGCGTCGCCGGCACCGCCACCTGGCCGCCACGCACCCAGCCGCCCTTCTTCACGAAGTAGTTGGCGATGGACGAGAACACGTCGTCGTAGCTGGTGAACAGGTCGCGACGACCATCGCCGTTGCCGTCCACGGCGTAATCCAGGTAGCTGGAGGGCATGAACTGGCCCATGCCCATCGCCCCGGCATAGCTGCCCTTGAGCGTGGTGATGTCCAGCTTCTCTTCGCGGCCCAGCTCGAACAGCTTGGCCAGTTCATCGCGGAAATACAGCTCGCGGCGCACTTCACGTTCCAGCTTGGCCGGGTCGCCGCTGCGCGGGTAATAGAAGGCCAGCGTGTACAGCGCATCGAGCACGCGGTGGCTGCCGGCGTTCTTTCCGTAGCTGGTCTCCACGCCGATGATGGCCACGATCACTTCGGCGGGCACGCCGGTGCGCTGCTGCACGCGGTCCAGTTCGGCGCGATGTTCGGCCAGGAACGCCCGGCCGCCATCGATGCGCGCCTTGCTGATGAACATCGGCCGGTACTCGTTCCATGGCTTGACCCGCTCGGCGGGCCGCGACATGGCGGCGATGATCGGCTGGCGTACCTGCGCCTGGTCGAGCACGCGGGCGATCTCGGCCGGGGCCAGGCCATAGCGCTTGGCGGTATCGGCGATGAAGGTGGCGCGTGCGGTCTCGAACGGCACCGGGGTCAGGTCGACCGGCGGCGCGGTGGCGGCGGTTGCTTCCGGGGCGGCTTCCGCCGGGCCCGCGTGGGGCTTGGCGACCGGATGGCGCGGCGTGCTGCTGGCCTGGGATGAAGTCGGCGGGGACGTCGGCTGGGTCGCGCAGGCGACCAGACCGAGGGTGAGCAAGCAGGCCAGGGAGCGTCGAATCATCGTCGCAGGTTAGCAGGTCATGGATGAATTAAAACCCCTAACACCATGAGTCACAACGATTTGCCCGCGTTCAGCGGGAAATGTGAAGGCGTCGTGATCGACCTGCCCCATTCAGGCAGAGGCTGCCGGTTGCGCCCCCATCCCCGCAGGCGCAACCGGCGACCGGATCCGGTCGATACCTGCGCGGCTGCCGCTCCCCAGTGGCAGTACCCCGCGCTCCCTGTATCCCTTGGATCAGTACTGCTTCCCGCCCGGCGCCCCCTCGCGCTGCATCAACTGACGGCGCGCCGTGCCGAACGGGCCGCCATTGTGCAGGCCGATTACGACAAGTCCATTGATCCGGATCAACGCTACGTCAAAGTGTGAATTGATCCGCACTTTTTATGGAACTTTGTCGGGCGCCGGCGTGCCGGTATCGCGTCTATGTATGCGACTGCGCATGCCCGTAGCGTCGAGCTTGCTCGACTGCTTTCCGCAAAGAGCAGTCGAGCAAGCTCGACTCTACTTGGCGATGCGGTCAGGCGGCGTGCAGCTGCAGGTCCACGTATTCGGACAAACCACGGCAGGCCAGCAACAGCTCGTCGCGCGCACCGTCGCCGATGTGCTGGCTTTCGTCACCGTCGATGCGGGCCCGCTCGGTGGCGTGCAGCAGTTCCAGCAGGAAGGTCAAACCGGCATTGGCGCGGCTGGCGCGGGCCAGTGCCCTGCCCTGCTCCGGGCTTTGCCCCTTGCGCGGCCACGGCTGGCCATCGGCCGCATCCCCCTGGCGGATGCGCTGCAGGCAGCCCAGCAGGGTGATGGCACGGGCGACGGGCTGGCCTGGGTGGCGGTCAACGTGGTTCCCAACGCCCGGGCGATCTCATCGGGCAGCTCGTTTGCGGCTTCACCCAGGGTGGCGAACAGGTGTGGGTAGCGGGACGGGGATGTGCTCATGTGGGCATCCTTGTGCGGTCGACAAAGAAGCCACCCCACAGGAATGCGGGGGTGGCGGACGATGCGTGGCTCCAATACCGGTGATAGATGTGCAAGAACGCCGGCGGGCACAAGGCCCTCCACGCACCGCCCGCCATGAAGGCACGGACGGATTGCCAGCCGACTCCGCCCGAACAGGAAAGGGCGACGCCGGCTGGCAAGCGTAAACAACATCTATCAACCGGGATTGGAGTCCCGTGCCACCCGTTGTCGGTGGCCGCCCATGATTTGCATGGATGACCCGCTGCGCCAATGAGGAAAGTTGGAAAGTCGAATTCTTCAGAAGCCGACGCGATGCGCGCGTCGGCAGGCCAAAAGCGTCAGCAGCGTCGAGCTTGCTCGACTGCGCTCTTTGTAGCGTCGAGCCTGCTCGACTGCTTCCCGCGAAAAGCAGCCGAGCGTGGGCTCGGCTCTACAGAATGCGAAAAGCAGTCGAGCAAGCTCGACGCTACAAAAGCGGCGCCGCCGGTTTCAGCCGTAGCCGCCGTGCACCGGGTTGTGGCTGCGCACGGCCATCACCAGGCCGAAGCCAGCCAACAGCGAAACCGCCGAGGTACCGCCGTAGCTGATCAGCGGCATCGGCACGCCCACCACCGGCAGCAGGCCGGAAATCATGCCGCCGTTCACCAGCACGTAGACGAAGAACGCCAGGCCGGTGGCACCGGCCAGCAGGCGTGAGTAGGAGTCGCGCGACTGGCTGGCGATGTACAGGCAGCGCCCGATCACCACCAGGTACAGGGTCAGCACCAGGGCCACGCCCATCCAGCCGAATTCCTCACTCAGCACCGAGAAGGCGAAGTCGGTGGTCTGTTCGGGAATGAAGTTCAGGTGCGACTGCGAGCCTTCGCCCCAGCCCTTGCCATCAAAGCCGCCCGAGCCGATCGCGATCTTCGACTGGATGATGTTCCAGCCCGCCCCCAGCGCATCCATCTCCGGGTCGAGGAACATCATGATGCGGTCCTTCTGGTACGGCCGCAGCAACCAGAACCAGGCCAGCGGCGCGACCGCGGCCACGCCGCCTACGCCCAGGCCCACCCACCACCACGGCAGGCCGGCCAGCAGCAGCACGAACACACCGCTGGCGGCGATCAGCACGCCGGTGCCGAAGTCCGGCTGCAGCATCACCAGGCCGGTCGGCACGCCGATGATGACCAGCGCCACCAGCACCGTGTTGAAGCGCGGCGGCAGCGGCATGCGGTGCAGGTACCAGGCCACCATCATCGGCAGGCTGACCTTCAGCAGCTCGGCCGGCTGCAGGTAGAAGAACTTCAGGTCCAGCCACTGCCGGCCGTACTTGCCGGTGCCCAGCACGAACACCGCCAGCAGCGGGATCATCGAGATGGCGTAGATGAGCGGGGTCGCCGAGCGGATGCGCAGGATCGGCACCCGCGAAATGCCCCACAACGCCGCCAGGCCGACCACGAAGCGCGCGCCCTGGGCCATCACCAGGCTGTCGCCGCCGGCGCTCTTCAGCGTGGCCAGGCCGATCACCATCAACGCGCCCAGGGCCAGGCACAACACCCAGTCCAGGGTGCTGAAGAAGCGGCGCAGCATGTCGCCGGCCCAGCGCAGGAAGTCGCTCATCGTGCCGGCTCCGCAGGCGTGGAACGGGGGCTGGCGGGAAGCGCGGAGGCAGGCGCGCCCGGTGCAGGCGCGGGCGCCGGCACCGGGGCGGGCATGCCGACCAGGACCGGGGGCTCGCCCAGCTGCGCGGCGGCGGCATCGCCGGCCGGGCGCGCGCTGGCGTCTTCGTTGTCGAAGGCCGTGACGCCGATGGCGGTGGTGCCGCGCTCAGCGTCCAGCGGCTGCATGCCCTCGGGCATCTTGCCCAGCAGGTAGGCGTCGAACACCTTGCGCGCGATCGGCGCTGCGGCCGAACCGCCGTAGCCGCCACCTTCCACCGCCACCGCAATGGCGATGACGGGGTTCTCGACCGGCGCAAAGCCGACAAACAGCGCGCGATGGCGCAGGTGCATCGGCAGGCTCTTCGGGTTCACCGCAGCGGTGCCCTTGCGGCTGATGACCTGTGCGGTACCGGTCTTGCCGGCCATCACGTACGGCGCTCCGACCGCCACGCGCCAGCCACTGCCGCCGGGCCGCATGGTCGCCATCATGCCCTCGCGCACGGCCTGCACGTTGTTCAGGTTGGGGCTGACCGGCCTGCTCTCGCCCGGCGACATCGGCGTCCAGTCGCTGTCGAAGCCTTCGCGCTGCTGGATCACCAGGTGCGGGGTACGCAGCTGGCCGTCGGCCAGGCCGCTGACGCCGCGCGCCAGCTGCAGCGGGGTGACCTTCCAGTCGCCCTGGCCGATGCTGACGTGGGGCGTCTGCCCGGGGTCCCAGGCTTCCTTGCGGGTTTTGCGCTTGTAGGCCGGCGACGGCAGGATGCCGCCGATCTCGCCGGTCAGGTCGATGCCGGTCGGCTGGCCGAAACCGTAGTACTCCATGTAGTGGTCGAAGCGCTCGATGCCCAGATCCAGCGCCAGCTTGTAGTAGTAGGTGTTGACTGATTCGGCGATGGACTTGCGCAGGTCGGTCCAGCCATGGCCACCACGGTGGGCATCACCCCAGCCGCGCGAGGTGCCCGGCAGGTAGAACATGCCGGTGGACAGCACCTTGTCTTCCGGCCGGCGCACGCCCGAGTCCAGGCCAGCCAGGCCGATCAGCGGCTTCAACGTGGAACCCGGGGCGACGCCACCCAGCACCAGGCGGTTGAACTGCGGCCGCGAGGGGTTGTCGTTCAGCGCCTTGAAATCGGCATGCGAGATGCCGTTGACGAACAGATTGGGGTCGTACGAGGGCAGGCTGACCATCGCCAGCACTTCGCCGGTGCGCGGGTCCATCGCCACGGCCGAACCTTCCTGGTCGCCGAAGGCGGCCACCATGGCGCGCTGCAGGTCGGCATCGATGGACAGGCGCAGGTCGGCGCCGGACTGCGCGGCCACCCGTCCGACGGTACGGATGGCGCGGCCCTGCACGTTGGTCTCGACCTGTTCGTAGCCGACCTTGCCGCGCAGCTGCTGCTCGTAATAGCGCTCCAGCCCGGATTTGCCGATGTGGGTCAGCGCCGCGTTGCCCTCGCCGAGGATCTCCAGATCCTTGTCATCCACGCGCCCGACGTAGCCGATGATGTGCGCGAACAGGTCGCCATAGGGATAGCGACGGGTCAGGTAGGGTTCCAGCTCCACGCCGGGGAAACGCCAGCGGTCCACGGCGAAGCGCGCCATTTCCTCATCGGTCATGCGCAGCTTGAGGGTGACCGGCAGGAACTTGCGGCGGGCCTTGCGCGACTTGTTGAACGCTTCCAGCTCTTCAGGGCTGATGCTGATGATCTTCGCCAGCCCTTCCAGCGTGGCGTCCATGTCCTTGACCTTGTCCGGG